>Ga0310690_10001352_pt1 | contig 43468 bp, 45 predicted proteins | sample AusTroGonzalo_MG_2_FD_207661 | JGI IMG/M metagenome (GOLD analysis project Ga0310690, IMG submission 207661) | Bovine rumen microbial communities from tropical cattle in Woodstock, Queensland, Australia - Gonzalo_04 (v2) (version 2) | ecosystem: Host-associated > Mammals > Digestive system >... | reverse complement strand
TTTTAATATAATCAGCACCCTTCTTGGTAAGCACATCCATCCACTTAGCCAGACTATCATATGTTCCCAATGATTCTCCAAGTTCAGAATTAAGTTCTTTTACAAGACGCTCTTCTTCTTTTTTGCTACCATTGAAATTCTTAACAACTGCTTGATATTTTGTTAGTTTTGCGGTTGCTTCAGCATAGACTTTTGATACTTCCTCCTGTGCTTCCTTTTCTCTTTCAGCAGCATCATCAACCTTCTTGAAACTATCAACAAGATTCATAAAGCCATCAGCCATTTGGTCAAGTACAAGCAATATACCAAAACTGAAAGCTGCCTTCAAAACTTTACTGAATGCCTTGATAGCAACACTTGCAGTCTTTGCGGCTTTTCCTGTTCCAAGAAGTGCTCTATTGAATACAAGTAGTCTTGCAGTAGCTTTGTCAACACCAGTTGTGAATGGAGCAATCCAAGCACCAATACCTTCCCTGGTGTTTATCTGCTTATTGATGGATTCAATGCCTTTAAGTACATTCTGGAGTGCAACAAGGTTCTTGATGCTTTTCTGCATCTCAGCATCATTAACGCCAAACAATCCTCTGATACCCTGTCCAACGTTAGCAACTGCCACAATACCTTCCATTGTATCCAACAGGTTGTCCATAACAGCAGAAGACTTACCAATATCCTGTATCTCTGACTTTACCTGCTGCAACGCCTCTCTTAACTCCTTAGCACCCTTAGCACCTTTTGGAAGATTAAGAAGCTCGTTTGATAACGTCTTTGCAGCTTCTTTTGCTGTATTGAACTCTCTTACAACTCCACCTACTTCAATCTTGTATTTGCTTAGACCGTCAACAGCTGAACCATAGTTACCAACATTACGTCCAAACGTACCATAAGCTTCCTCCATTTCCTTCAGCTTATTGGTCAACTCGTTTGCCTCCTGGGTCATCTTCTTAATCCTATCAGAATCTCCCAAGTCAGTTACGTTAATAGCAGCCTTAAGGTCTGCAAGGTGATTCTTCATACCCTGCATGGTGTTCGAATAAGCATCAGCAGTAAGTCTTTCCTGTGCTGCAATAGCTTTCTGGTCAGCAATAGTCTCCTTATAGAGCTGTTTGGTAGCGTCAACACGCTTATATATCTCATCCTGGGATGCAGCAATCTTGGCATCCAGTCTCTCACCCTCAGCCTTAAGCTTGTTTATCTCCTTCTGAACAGCAGCTTCCTGCGACATGGCACTAGAATTGCCTCCACCACCTGTGGAAACCTTAACACTGCTAGCATCAATAGCCTTTATACGCTTCTCAAGAGCATCAAGCTGTTTGTTAAGCGATTCAACGGCACTGACAGACTCAGTTAGACCGTTAATCTTGATGTAATATTCCTTGGTATTAGCCATTGTTATAAATCATTTGAGTTAAACACGAAAAAACGAGTAGCCTTTAGACCACTCGTTTCATTAATTTAAGCGTTGTTGGATTGTATCCAGTGCAATCGTACCCATTTATCTCAACTGGAAGGTACAAGTCACTGTCGAATCTCACCATAGCACCATTTTTTATCCTGTTGTACTCCTCTGGAGTCAGATAAACCTCAATTTCAACGTAATTTGAAGCCAAATAAGCACTGATATTGAAGAATTCCGTCAACAATGACTTCTCAGTGTTCTTGTAACTCAGATTTACGCCATTATTCTCGTTTTCAGTCGTATAAATTGTTACCATTTCCTTCGGATAGGTCTCTGTATACACAAAACACTCTGTTGGTTTTGGTCTGAACCAGAATCTCTGTGGTAATCCATGACCATCATGCTTCATAGCCTCATCATATCCATAACCATCAACCATATACTCGAACTTGCTTATACATGGAATCCTTAAAGTAACAGGGTCTCTGTATGGGTTCTGCTGTCCGTCAGAATCGACCTCATACCAGTTGAAATTCCAATACCAGGTATAGCTATACTGTAGAGATTTCTCCGACTTATTCGTTACATAGGTATCATCATTAAGCATAATTTCTGAATAGCCACTGTCAGCATACTTCTCCCAACCGTCTTTGTCTAGGATAGTTTCATCACCACCAGCATTAGCTACAGCACTCCTCTCAAAACCCCACTCTTCATTGTTTATTTTATACTTTACAGCCATTGACTTTGGGTAGTTGATAGCTGAAGACTCTGCTTCATTGCTATTAACCCTGTCATCAATATCTACAGCATAGTTCTCAAACTGTCCAAACTTTTTCTTGGTGTTGATTGTAACGCTGTTTCCGTCTTGTATAAGTTCAAGGTTGAATGCATCTATGGTGTTCTGAATCCACTCACTCACCTTCTTTTCCTTGTTGAAGAAGTTAGGCAGGTTAAGGTTCTTGTCAAACTGACTCTCATCATTCCAGTTATAATGTAACATCAACAGTTCGTCATAGCTCTTTGGAGAATAAGCTTCAATCATCAGATGGTAGTCAGACTCAACCTTATACTGGCACTGGTCATAATCGTGCTCGTAGTTCCTCTGTACACCCAATAACTGTATCTTATCACCCTTATTCAGCTTGACAATGCATTGTATCTTACCGTTAATGGCATAGTTGCTGTATGAGAAGTAGTTCATACTGATACCATTACACTGGTTATCACCGTGTCTGCCTTCATATTTGTCTGGAGTGTTAGGCGGTGTCATCTGGTAGTTCCACGTTGGAAGACCATTACTGTCAAATCCTGTCTTTGCCTTGTAATAACCATCCTGTGCATAGAATGAATAGTACTTCTCACTGACAGTTGGAGACCAGCTATAGCCGTTCTTGATAACAGCAGCACAACCTCCATCATTATCATTTCCCATTGATGTGAATCCACAGATGAATATAGGACTTACAGCTGGGTCATATCCCATTATGTTATTACTTGGGAAACTAGGCATAATGTAACCAACGTTATTCCACTCATCGAAATCATATAACTTTCTCTTGGTCTCGTCACCGAACCTTGTTATATCAGTAGGAGGTGCATACAACCAAGGGTAAAAGACTTTTGTTTTCAACGGTGCATTGTGATAATATGCTGAACCAATCTTCTCGTGTGGGAAATTGCTAGTTGTTGAATAGTAGTTTGAAGTGAGTCCAGTAATGAAGCCACCATAAACTACATAGGCTTCACTGTGCCCTGGAACTCCATCAACCAATTGGAAGTTATTAGGACCGTGTATCAACTCCAGGTTATCATCATAATTCCTAACCAATTGGACTTCAAATGGTGTGAACTTCTTCATATCAATCAGTATCTCCACCTCACCATCCATCTTAACCTCATTATCAGCTCTACTCAAATACTTCTGGTTAGCCTGGAATGTACTAGATTGTGTCAAATCACTCCTTCCACTCAGCTCAATCTTATAGAAACCGTCTGCTGGAATGACAATGATATGTTCGTTAGGCTGATACAGATATGAGCTTCCTGTTATGGCTACATTTCCTTCTGCAAGCATATCATATATCTGTACGCTTTCGAAGTTATAGTATGAGTTAACGAACTTTCCATCAACGTCATATTCACCACCAATTCTGAAATATGGGAAGTTAAGGTCTTGTGTGTAGGCACTACCATTCATAGGAGTCTCCCACTCAACATCAATCTCAACCCTTCCAAACTTAGGATTAGCCAAATTATACGTTGGGTCTTGCTCATCAGCAAGGTTTGTTGACATAAATATCTCCTTCAGCAGGTTATTCTGGAATACATCACCTCCAACTGTATATCCCTTCCATTCAAACGCCTTCTTCATCGTTTCAATCATACTGATGCTTGGATAGAAGCTCTCAACATACCACCTGTTGTACTTGTCAATATCATACTTGCTTGTATAATCAGAACCAACATCATCCTTCTCAATAGGGTCTTTCTGGAAAACACCATAGCTAATCAGTGGGAAGCATACCTCATTGTTCCTACCTTCAGCACATTCATTATTGTACCAATCAATTGTGTAAGTGGTGGAAGAGAAGCCAGCACCAACGAAAGGAATATCCCAATTATCACCATTAGGTAACTTGATGTCAGTCATAACGGCATCACCAAATATCTCATCCAAGCTGTTTACCTTTACACTCACCAGGTTGACAGAATACCTCTTGTTTTTAACACCATTGAGTGTAAGAGTACCTTTGAATATCAGATTGCCATCAGCATACAACTCAGCATTCCATCTTGGTCTGAACTTATTAAGCTTTGCAAGGTCATTTGCAAAGTCAAATATCCTATTGTTAACTGGTGTGCACGGCAACTCGAATTCAAAACTATATTCAGCTTGAGTTGAAGCAATCTTCGTTGGGTCAAACAATACGTTCTGGAACCTCACATTAATGCTTTCTTGACTCTCAAACTCAACACTATTACCATTAACCCATAATTCAATATAATGTGATTTGTATATCATATTTATTGTATTTCACTTGGAACTTGCGAATACTTGTACCTTATGGTAGCTTCGTATATGTTATTATTATTCTGCTCCTCTACACTTACATTATCAAGTATTATCTCGTAGAAGACATTGTTTATCTCAGTCCATACCTTTGATGACTGAATAAGGTCGTTATATATCCACTTTCCATCCTCCTCGAACAGATGTGACTTAAGCGTTACAGTATACTCAACCTTGTTGTTATACACCTTTACAAGCTCTTGGTAAGGAACATCCTGGACATATCCATTCCTGTAATCCCTTATGGTAGCCTTGGCAGCATCATATATGTTCTCAGAATATGTGGTTACCTCAAGATTCCTGGTCTCACTTCTCTGACCTGTCATATCAACAAATGATACACCACCATAGCTGTTCCTCCAGTATATCCTCTGAGCGCCTTCAGCAGCCTTCAACGGCTTTATCACCTCATACAATATCTGATAGTCACCAATACCAACCACAACATAGAAAGCCTGGTTAAAATAGGACGTATCAAGGTCAATGTTTATATCCTTCAGCGTTGAATCGCTATTCAACGTTTGATATGATGTGTGGTAACTTGTTATTGTTCCCATAGCACTGTCAAGATATGTTACAGTTATTGCAGGACTTGGCGAACCATAGAATGATAGCCTTATGTTAGGGAAGTACGTATAAAGCCTGGAGTTGTTGCTGTAACCCCTGCTCTCACCCCTCATTATGTTCTGTGCCAATGTGACAGTAGAGCCTGTTACAAGAAGTATGCCATAACCCTGGTTGCACAGATATCCTGGTGTTATTCTGTTGTTGTTAACATAACCAATAACACCATAGTTGCCATCCTTGTCAATTGAGCTTATCTTCATACTATAAGGCACTGTCTCACCATACTTGGACATAGTTGTAAGCACTGGAGACATATTGAACTCAGCTGATTTGCCGTAGAAGGTCTTCTCCAGCGTTGTAATATATTGACCATTGGATGTGATGTCAACGTCAATCTTAGCCCCCAACAGGCTGCTTCCACTTCCATCGTACCCTTCAACCTCATAATAGGCTTGTGGTATGTTGGTATCAAAGTTGATACTTCCGTTGAATATGCTACCGTTAGCCCTTGCCTCAACTGTGATTGTGTTTGCATCGTGCCATACAATGAAGTTGGCTGCAATGTTTGGACAGTTACGCAGTGCCTTCACAATAGATGCAGCTGTGCTTGTTGATGATTGCATAGCACAAAAGCTCTTGTTAACCGCATTGATTGGGTCTACAACGTTTGTAATAGTCTCACCAAACAACGTTATGTACCACTGACCGTCTTCTGTGGTAATGCTCTTCAAGTTACCAAGAACCTCAAGCTCATAATAAGCCTTCGTACCATATGATATATCGTCATCAACCCTCAAGATGTTTGGGAAATCAGTGAAAGTTATAAAATTGGTAGCCTGGCTTGCAGGTACTCCATCATAAATTATACTAGCCATTAAAATAGTTATTTAAATCTTCAGTTATTTGATTGAACAATAATTCAAACCATTTATCCATTATTGCATTAAGTTCTGGTAACATCTTCTCCAGGTCTCCATCATCATCATACACCAGGAATGGTCTGTAATGAATGCCATAGTACCATATCTTCTTGGCAATGACAAACACAAGCTGATTCTCAGTCATACCATCGCTTGGAGTTATGCCCTTCCTTCTTACCCAGTCTGTAAGGTTCTCGATGAATTTGGCAAACGTACCAGGATAGTTACCTGTCCTTACCCATCCACGAGATATGAACTCCCAATAATCAGCAATCTGAAGGACAATACCATCCTCTGTTGGCCTCACCTCCATTGTCTTCTGTAGGTTACTTCCTTCAAGGGTGTTTGTACCAGTGCGTCTGTTTACACCAAACTTGCTTATCCTTTCGTTTATAACAGCCTTTACGTCCTCTGCAAGCTGTTTTAATGCTGTCTCTATACTTACCATACTCTATTAGTTGCAACAGCCCTTCCTAGGCAGTTTAATTGGGTTTATATCGATATCACCGACCACTTTCTCATCAATGTCAATCTCTGGGTCTTCTGGCTCTTCATAAGGCTCATCGTTGAATACGTCATCAAGCTCACACAAATTGAGTGGAGAAGGCATCTGAAGCACCAATGACAGCTTCACACCAGCACTTGAGTCATCAGTGAAGTGTGACAGGGTAAGGATATCATAGTCATAGACTGACAATACACCAATATTTGACTCATCAGTGTCTATCTTAGCCATTATCTGACAAGCAATACTGTAGGCATTGTTCTGAACCTCCAATACATCATGGTCATCATCCACGAAACCAAGCACATAGACCTGGAATTCAGCCTTGAATATGCCTGTTGTGATGTTGAGCTGATGGAATGACACGTCATCAACGTATACCTGGTAGCCAGGATGGTTATTCTGAGCGTTGAAAAGGTCATTTCCCTTGTATCTGAAGGTGTGAACAGCCTTATGTCTCAGTGATATGTTCTTAATTATGTCAATTACGTCTTTAAGCATAATAATATGTTTGGTTAAACACGAAAAAAACCACCACTTGCTTCACAGCGAATGGTGGCGAACTAACAAATAAAAAATATCTAAGAAATTATGACAAATATTATCTATGTTTCTGTTTTGCCTTCCTCAAGTTCTCTTGGAAAGCATCTTCCTTCTCTTCCATCTCACCCTTTTGGATAAGATACGTAAGGAAAAACAGTGTATCCGTTAGGTATTCCTGCTTGACTCTAGCAACTTGCGTAATTTTTTCATCTGCGAGTTCAAAGAGCGTCTTTTGAAACCCCCAATCTTGTCCGAACTGTTTATACTCTGCTGAGTGTGGTTTACGGCTTCCTCCACCAGAGAATACAGCTGGGAAGACATCTCTTGTACGTACCACAATTGTAAAAAAAAACTAACCAGAGGCAATATATTAACCACAGGCTGCTTGTTCCACATCTCTTTCCTTAGCTCAAACAGTTCTGCCTCGTACTTGCTGTCATAGATTTCTCCATCCTTCCTGCACAGTATTGCCAGCATAGATGCATAATCATGTCTGTCATTCTTCAAGGCACTGTCAAAAGCCACGTATTCACCTGTCTTAAGCTTCTCCATTATGTTGATGAAATACTTCTCACCATCAACAACAATCTCATTCTTTGGTTCTCCAACCTCTGGCTGCTTCTGAAGGAATACCAGCTTCTCCAGAATGATGTCCAGGAACTCAGCTGGTAGTATGTTAATCTCGTCCATTGTCTTGTGTGTTAGAATGTGTAGCACCTCCCTTATGTCAAAGCTCTTATCCTTGTCACTGTAATACCTCTCAATCTCACTAAAGGTTGCCAGGTCAATGTCAGTCCATTGTGAAGGAACTGTCCACTCTTGAAAATCTATATTTCCATCTTTGTCTATAACCATTTCCAATACAAATTACTACTTCTTATTCTTTTTCCGTTAGCTACATCTCCTATATGTCTACTATATCCAACTGCTACTGCATCATTAATACAATCAAATCTGCAAACTTCAATTCCATTTTTATCCATACCAACAATAGGCTTCTTCTTTGCATCATTAATCCTTTCATAGGTTAAAGGATTAAGCATATTTTCTTGATGGGTACACCAACGAAGGTTTTGAACCCTGTTGTCTGTCTTAATGGTATTGATATGGTCAATGCAAGGTTTATTCTCTGGGTTTGGAATGAATGTATCTGCAACTAAACGATGAACTGGAATATATTTGTGCCCATCATCACATGAAAAAACAAACTCCAAATACCCATTAGGTCTAGTGTGAGTATTTTTAAACTTTCCTTTCTCTAAGTCAAAAAGTCTGCCATCACTATACAAGACAAATTGTTTATCAAATAGTTCGATAATTTTATACATAATATTCTATTTTATGCAAAGATATATAAAAAATGTTAAAATTCCAAATTATTAATAAAAAAGTTTTATTCCTGTTCTTACAAAATTATCCTTGTTTATTGGCTTGTACTTAAAGTCAGCCCTGCACTGCAAACATATTCCCAGGCTGGTGACGGTATCATCATGGAATCCGTCCCTTGCAGCATACGTTATATTACCTCCCTTTGTAAGTCTGAAGGTGAATGTGGATAGCTCACCATATAGAAGCTTGTTATCAGACTCGAAATGTATGTTATGGTTTGCAATATCCACAGCCAGCATACTGATGTACTCCTTCTTTGTCTCATTGGTAGTTCCGAATGTGTAGAAATTACTCTTCCTGTTCAGTCTCTTCTTAATCTCATTTGCCATTACCTCACCAATGGAATTCGACTCACAATATGTGGCTACTGGATTATATTGGTTGATTAATTTTGCAATGGTATTATACTTTACATCCAATTCACCATCTATCTTGTATTGTCTTACCTGGTTCTGTTCATTAATGACGGATAATATTGTATTATCATCACCGACTGATGAAGGGTCAATTCCCACCCAGCATTTGCCTCCATTCCAACTACCATCAAAACACTCAGAGAAACCTGGGAATACTGTAAGTGCGTTGTCGAGGAACTGTACCTCGAATTCTTGTTGCCAAGCTAGTGGAGGGTAGCCCTTTTTAAGCTCTTCAATCTCTTCCTTGGATATCAACGTATCATCGTATATCGTAGCCGTTAATTCCCTGTACCCCTTATGCTCATTCAAGGCTTTCAAGTACAAATCATGGAACATACCAGCCTTACCATTTGGTGTTGATATAACCAATACCTTTGGCTTCCTAGCCTTGATTATAGGGAAGATGACATTGTAGTAAGGGTCTTCTCCAGAAGACAGCTGTGTGGGAAAGAAAGCAGCCTCATCAAGCACCAGTATGCCAGATACAGTATTACCACGAATGCTGGTAGGTGACTCCATTGAGAAGAACTTTAGAGTACTGCCATAGACTGAATCAATCTTCAAGTCTGCTGCATTAGCCTTGGCAATGATTCCTGTGCCTTCAAGGAGTTGTGTCAGCTCAGCGAATACCTTCTTACCCTGGGCAAATGTAGGTGATATATAGGCATTGAATGAATTTTTCTTACAGAGATATTCAATCATCATTATCTCGCTAAAGACTGTTTTTCCACACTGTCTGCTCCACCTTGCAATCAAGAACTGTGTGTCCTTGTCATGCAGGATGGAATAGGCTTCCTGTTGTTTTGGTGTAAGGTCTATGTCAAAGTTTATATCCATACAATCTCAGTCTTTCCTTTGTGTTCCTTGTCCCACACTACCCAGCAATAATCAATTGCATCATTGGCGTTATTAAAATCACCGTCTTTTGCACAAGATATCCTCTTGGACATTATATACACTGTCTTTGGAGGATATTCATCAAACAGTTTCTTCCTTCTCTGGGATGCAAGGAAATTAATGCTAACATAAAATGCAACCTTACCTCCACATAGCTTTAAAGGCTTTAAAGCTATATCAGTTGACAATTTGTATGGTGGATTGGTAATTATATCGCCATTAAATGGTTTGTCATAAGTCAGTATATCTATTATCTCTGTATCATCACCATTATAATTAATGATGTCAGATTTTCTTACGTTATACCCATTGTCTTGCAATATCCTGGTTATATGACCCAAACCATTACAGCACTCCCATACATTATCATTGAACTTCTCTCTGTCCAATAACATCTGTACAACTATTGGATTGGTGCAATATAAATCATTCTTTTGTCTTGCTTTTATGTTATGTGGTTTAGGACTCTTGCTCATCTGCCTCTTCTTTCTTAAAGCCAAAATTAATCGTTATACCCTCCTTGTTTGCATTCAGCTGGATGTTTGTCTGTTGCTTGTCCATTGCCACTCCTGTGAGCTTCATAAGGCTGTTTAAGGCTTGTACAGCGTTGTATCTGTCATTCTTCTGGATTGCATCAGCATACACTGTCATAAGCTTGGTATAGAGGTCTGCTCTCATTTCCTCAGCCTTAGCCTCAAAGTCATACTGCATCCTCTGGTAAGCGGCATTAACATAGTCTATTGCTGTTCTGGTCTTGATTGGATGAGTCTGTCCTTCATATACACACTTTCCAAGCTTCTCGATGACCTCACTCTTTGTAGCACCGTTTGCCAAATCAACATAAACAAGACTGACTAGCTGGTCTGCTTTCATCCAGTCTTCAAGATTACTACCCTTTCCAGTAGCTAGCTTTGCTGCTTTCCTCTCCTTGAATGTTGGTAGGGAATGTGACTCAGCAAAGTTACTCATTACTTCTTATCTTTAGGCTTCTTATTTTCCTTCTTTGGTTCTGGTGTATCTTCCTTCTTCTCTTCCTCAACCTTCTCGTTAAGCTTCTTAAACTGATTCAGTGATGCTTCCAGCTCATTAATCCTAGCTCTGATACAGCTACCACAGTTTGTAGGTGTTGCTCTCTTGTCAAGCACCCTGTTGTACACCTCTGTAAGTTGTCCCCCATCAATATAATAGCCCTTGTTACGTATCTCAATGGCTTTCTCTACAAACTTTACATCTTCGTTATTCCAATTCATTTGTCTCTATATTTTAATTGTGTGGGTCTTCTGATGTATGTACATTGCCGCTGCATTCATACATGCAAGCAGAATACCACTTATTCCTATAGTATAACACGTAAAACTTACCCAAATTGCCGTATAGATGGCTATAAGACTCCAGAACGTCAAACACAAGCGGCACTGAAACGGCTTGTATTGTAGCCACTCTGGTAGTCCTTTCTTCTCTGTTATCCAATATGCCCCATAATTGACTGAAAAGAATATTATGAATGTCAATATGAAATTAAAGAATGTTCCCATAAGCTTGATAGAATGCTGTTCTGACCTCTTCCTTGGTCAAATTATTCTGTAGCCAGTTCCTAACTGTTATCACCTTCTGTCTTACACCCTGCATGTGTGTTGTCTCTCTCAGCTTCTTGTATGTCATGCCTGGACATAGTTCTTTGACTCTGAACAGATAGAAATACTCATGGCTGAAGTTCTGTTCCACCTTCAACATGATGTAGAGCGTTGCGAAGTCCTTCCATAAATCACTCTTAATCTTCTCCATTGCTGTGGTCTGGTTCTGCTGTGACCATTCCTCATGAAGCTCTCCAATATTGTCATCATCATAGTTACGGTCTCTCTTAGCGTAGTCTGCAACACGCTTTAGGTCTATTTCATGGTTCATGTATGAACGGATTAGGTAACTCTCCATACCATAAGGTGAGCTGTCTGCAAGCTTTCCCTTCTTCCTTATGGCTGTTGTACATTTGATTATTACGTCATGGTATGAGTCTTCGCTGAATCTTTGCCCATTCCTGGAGCACAGCATCTTTAATTTGGTCTTGATTGTTTCGTAGTTCTTTCCTAGATGATTTAAAAACTTCTGTTCGTCATTATTTGTCATTTGTCTTTCTTTTCTCTATAAATATCTGTAAATGAGGCGAAAGTGAGATTGTTTTGAAAATAGTTACAAAAAACTCCAATAATATCCTCTATAAACAGTGCGGTCATATCCAGACTTTTCCCTATAACTTTTACAAGCTTTACCAACACAGGTTCTATCGTATCCGTCAGCTGTTGTTTCGGTTAATGATGGATATATTTTCAATATGTTACCATCCTTATCAATTTTACAAACCGTTTTACCTTTCTTTTTTGTGACCTTATATACTGTATTCCGTTTCTCGATTCTCTTGATAGTCTCTCCTATCTCTTTCATTTCATCAACTGTAAATTTATCGCCTCTAACAATGTTACACCTCCCACAAGCACAAACTATATTATCCCTGGTGTGAGGCTTTGAATTATCTATTCTATCACATCCAAGTTTATTCCAATCGGATTCGCCACAATAAATACATTTGGAATTGATGATATTTTCAATAATCCAATTAGCATCCAGGTCATTATCAGTTCCAAACTTTTTCTTGTCAGCTCTCTTGCACCTATACTTCAGTTCTTGTGCTTTGTTTTTCTTTAATTGTTCAAGGCTTTTGCTCTTAGTAACCCTTGATTCTTCAAATATTCTTTTACCCATATATAAAACATAATGTTTATGTCTCAAAAAGAAATAAAAAAGACACATAATGAGACATAAAATTTAATATGTCTCGGATTATATCGTATATAAAGGTGTTTCAGCTAAAAAGGGAAATAGGCATAGTCCATATTGTCCCACTATTAAAATATACCTGTTTATAGGCATATCCAAATAGCTAATGCGAGACAAATGCTAGTTAAAAAAGGTTTAAATGAGACAAGATATGGGACAGATTTTTGGTACTTTCGCCAACTATTATTACCTTTGCACTCACATTAATATTTTTGGTATATTTGCTATATGAAGACAAGTAGTGCAATAGTCCGTCTGGTGTTGAAGAAGAACCGTAGGAACAGGTTCAGTGAGTATCCCATCTACGTTGTAATCTCGTTTCACGGGAGGGTAGAGAAGGCTACTGGTGTGTGTGTCCAGGAGAAGTACTGGAACAGTGTTAGGGAAGAGATTAAGGGTAGTTGTCCCAATGCTCCAGTCCTTAATAAGATGTTGATGGACGTTAAGGGTCGTATCCTGGAGGCAAAGAACAGGTATGAGTACGATGGTAAGAAGTACACTCCTCAGATGCTGATGAATGCCAATGTTGATGTCTATGCCAATGATTCAGATTACTGGACTGTGTGTAACCGATTGATGGATGACAGGAGGTTAAAACCTGGTAGTAGACATTTATACAAGTTTGCGTATCAGCGTTTGGTGAAGTTTATGGGAAGGGATAAGTTCTTGATTGAGGAGCTTACCATTGGTGTGATGAAGGACTTTGGAAGACATCTGGAGGGCACAATCAAGGAGTGTACCATCAAGGGTACGTTTGGCTGTATTGCTGCTGTCTGGAACTATGCCATTGAGCGTAAGATAGTAGATGGTAGTGGTTATCCGTTTAATGAATTCAAATACAACAAGAAATACAAAGAATGTCCAAGGGATTACTTCCTTGAGAAGAGTCATATTGTACGTCTTAGGGATTACTTCCTGGATAAGTGCATTGAGCGTAACGGCAATATGTGGCATTACAGGGAAGGTGTTGAGGATGACTTGCAGAATAGGCGTAGGGACTTATTTGGTATCATGTGGTTCTTAATGTGTTACAAGCTCAACGGAAGCGCACCTATCGAGCTTGCTGTATTGAAGCCTGGTGACTGCAAGAGGGTCATCATTGGTGGTGAGGAGTACTATTCCATTGACATCAAGAGACAGAAGACTGATACACCTGTACATATCAGACTGAAGAGGGACTTGTTGACCATTATCTGTCTGGAGCATTACTTGATGTATAGTGGTGAATATGTGTATCCGATTGTGAAGGGTGAGGGCTTGAGTGAGAAGCAGATAATGGGTCAGAGTCATAAGTACGCTAATATGGCTGTACAGGCTGTCAGGAGGGCTTTTCTTGACATCAATGGACAGATAGCAAGGGACAATGCTTTAAAAGGCTGTAACGAGCCTACAGTGGACACTGAGAGGGTTGTATTATACACGGCACGTCATAGTTACGCAATGCATTACTTGACAAGTCCTGGTAGCACTGTTGCTGGTCTTGCTTCATTGCTGTCACGCTCACCTAATTCCATTGCAACATACATCAGTCAGATAACTAGGAATGAGGACATTGCAGATATGGTTGACTGTCTACCAATATAAAAAAATCCCCACTGGAATCCATCCAGCAGGGATAACAAAATAAACTAAATAAATAATAACAAAATTATGAAGATAATGAATCTACCAGCTCTCTAAGGAACTGTCGTTTTAATGTTGATATCTGTTTTGGTTGTGTCACCCAGCACTTGTTACACTCCTGGAGTACGAATCTCTTGAGCATCTTTAGCTTGTCTTCTTTTGCGGCTGGGATATCGAACACGTTTGTGTCGTTGAACTTTACCTCGTAGTCATATCCGTTTAAGTTAATCCTCGTTTGTTTTCTCATGTTTTCCTAGTGTTTCAAGGTGTTTAGCGTATGTTTCATTGAAAATTATCTGCTGTTGCAGGGCGTATATCAGCCATTGTTCTTCCACTTCTTGTATCCTCTGTCTCAGTCTTTCATTCCAGGCTTCAATCATGGCAATGGTACTGTTATCCTTCATGAGGTTCTGGAGCAGTTCTTCTTCCTTCTGTGCCTTCTGTTTGAGTGCCTCACGTCTTGCTGCCGAAGCTGCCAGTATACGCTCCCTGTTGGTCTTATAATATTCCTTTTGATATTCAAGCCATTTCTGTTTGGTCTTCCTTTTGCTGTCTTTCATTCCGTCTAGCCTTCTGTTGCTGTAGTATGTGTTCTCTGTGTTCAGCGTAGTACTTCTTCCACCATGCCCTAAATTCATCTGGGTGTCGCTGATACCAGTTCCAAGGCTCTCCATTCTCTTTCTTCTTATTCACCCACTTGTTCATAGCCTTATACGTTGACTGTCTGTTCTTATCGAACTGGTATTTCATCTTGTCCTCCAGCTCCCCCCTTTGTTCCTTGCTCCATAGCGGCTCATAGCTGAATATATAACCAAGGTATTTTGGAAGTGCTCCTGTGGCACAGCTGGTGATGTTTCCTTGTGACTTACCCAGGATGTTGGATGCTTGTCTGGTACTATCATATGTTGCCACCAGGTTAAGGTCTTCATCGTACTGGTATACCATTTTCTTTCGTTTATCCACAGCCTTTGCTCTGTTAATCTTGGTTATCTCGTTGTTGGCGTTCTGCTTTACTGTACACCATCTGAGGTTGCTGAGTGTGCTCTTACCTCCGTTCTTTATTGGTACAATGTGGTCTACTTGTAACTCATCCATAGTATAACCACTGAGTTCATCTGGTACTGGAATGAACACTTCTGCTAGCAGTCGGTGTACTTGACAAGTCTTACCATCATTATCCGTCCTCTCTGTTCCTCTCATTAGGTGTACCGTAGTGTAGCCTTCATGGTTCTGTAGCTTCTTAATTTTACCCTCTGGGTATAGTGGTGATGTGTAGCTTTTTACTCTTCCCTGGTCACTGATTTCGTACCTTGGGAATCCTGGAATCCTCTTCCATGTCTCATTTGTCTTTTCCATTTTTCCAATTGTTTTTTATATGTAAGTTATTTTCTTATATATAAATATTAAACAATTGGTCGAAAATACAAATATTTAATAAATTTTTTTTATATATTAATATTATTATATTTAAAAGACCCTGGTCATGGCAAAGAGTATCATGAAAGTATTGCTGAATTTATCGAATGGAAAGAACCACTTCCAGGGTCTGAGTATCTTGGTGTTCTATAATGCAAAGATATAAAAATTATTTGGAAAAAACAAATTTTATCGTACAAAAATTTGGAATTGTCGAAAAAAAAATATATCTTTGCTCATATTTATAGAAGGTAACTGATTGCAACAGTTACACGGTTAACTTTATTTTCGACTGGGAGGGTTCTGTACCAAGGCTTTTACTCCCTCCCAGTTTTAAACAAAAGCCTTGGTAAATGAAAGTGCCTTTAGGAGAGTAAAATAAAGGTAAAAGGTACAGAAATAAACAAGTAAAAGCAAAATTACTATTATGCAGAAAATTAAAACAGACAAGATGTTGTCACAACTAGGGCGTATTGGCGATGAGAAGTTCAAGGTATTATTCTTCATCTACAATTCTATTAATCTGAACAGCGACCATACCAACAGGGCTAAAATCTACAGGGCTGTTCTGGCTGACCTAACTGGTAAATCCGTAAGAACTATAAGCAGGATAACTGATAATCTTGCAGAGGATGGTCTGATAATCAAAGATAATGTGTCAGACGGTTCAAACTTGTACAACTATTACAGCATTCCAAAGCACATTCTTGAAGGAAACCTGGTAACAGATTGCAATAAAACTGATGCAAACTTGGTCACAGATGGCAGGGTAAAAGGACCTAAAAGAACATTAAAGAACATGAAAGGACCAAAAGAACAAAAAGAATCAAAAGAACTGAAAGTGGAAGATTGTGAGATTGAACTGGAAGAAGAGAATGTTCCAGATGAGGAAGACCTTTCACAGTACCTTGCAAGGATGAAACGTAGGAAAGAAAGACTTGCAGCTAGTGCTTGAAAAAAAGTGTGCTTCCAGCACTAAAAAACTTTCTCTAAAATTTGGAATTGTCAGAAAAAATATATATCTTTGCACTATAAATGAAAATAATAATAGATTAAAATTTGTAAGAGAAATGGAAAGAATTTATCTACCACTCAAGTTAAAGTGCTTGCTACCTACAGAGGTCTACAAGGTTGCAGACATCATGTTTGCATGTCAGAAGGAAGGATTTGTAACGTACAGTCCAGCTAACGTTAAATCGTTGCACATGCCGAAGGAAATAATAGAAGTGTGTCTTCAGACCCTTGTGGACAAGGACATCCTTCACCGACCACAGAAGGAAGACAAGTTCTGGAAGTTCAAGATTAACAAGGAAGAGCTTGAGAAGTACAACAGTTCCAGCTGGGAGGACATCAATAACGCTCCAGTGCTGATGAGGTCAGCTGAGGTCAAGTTCACACATGATACGGTATACCAACCTGTGGATATGAGCACTGAGGAAATGATGGCGTTGATGAAGAAGCTCCAGGCACAGATTGTGTCAAAGCAACAGAAGGAAAATAACAGCTCAGACGGTCTTCCTTGGTAATGTGCCTAAAGCGTTACCAGTATATGACCAGGGAAGGTCTTAAATGGACGGATTGGTTCATATGGAAAAGTGATATAAGAGACCCCTGGCAATTGAAGAATCGTCTAAGGAATGAATACAAGGACGTAGAGGGCATTTAGAAGCCCCAGAATCGATTTGTTTGTCCAAGGTGGACAACTACACCACCCACGACATTTGAACGCCTCAGAGACGAGAACATGCTGTTAGTTTCATTAGTTATTATATATTATCCCTCGACAGGTGATGGACATATGAACCATTGCTTGTCGATTTTTCATTTGTTAAGGTTTTCAGTGTTAAAAAACCAAAACCTACAGGGTTATATAACTTTTGGACTAAAAGCAATATTATATTAGTATATAATATTGAATGGAACGGAAGGATTTTTTGTATTAAAAGATGTTAAAGGATTTTGTTTTCTCATTTTATTTCCATATCTTTGCACCGTAAAAAAGAGGTTAAGGGCTGACACCTCAAGCAAGTCACCCAGTATTGTATATTATATATTATGAACGAAAAAGAAGAAAAAAAACTAGCTACACTAGTAAAGAAGGTGGCGAAAGCCCCAGAACATTTGAGCATCTATGCTAAAGAGATTAGCTTCAGTGAGAGAGACATGAAGTTCATCAGAGAGCATCAAGAAGAGTTCATTGAAGCCCTAAACAACGAAGACAGTATTCAAGGATACGTCCAGTACAAAGACTCTTTCCTTGATGACCTGGACAGTGAAGAAGTTATCTGGTTCGAGAATTAAAAAACAGGAGGGCTAACAACCCTCCTTCAATCAGTAGCTAGATTAATATATAATATTAGTATCCATTTGCTCCCAGCCACAGAGGTGGTGATGGTTGAGCATCTATTTATTTTTTTAAAAATTCTATTTAAAATTAAAATCTATGGCTATGGTCTGTGAAGATAGTAGTCATTTTTTCATTTATACAAAAAGTCCTCTCTAAGCCTCGATTGACCAGAGAGGAGTATAGTTGTCCACCTTGATGGCGTTAAGCGATTGTAGGGCTTTATATCACCGTTAAAATTGAATGTTATGTTGCTTAAGCCAATCAAGCTTTTCTTGTGTTGGCTGGTTATATCTGAAATACCTGTTGTAATATGTCTTTAGGAAGATACCATAGTCCCTATCTCCAGAACCTCTTTTCATCTTATTGGTATACCATTCCTCCAAACTCTTGGTCACATAGTGCTTGAGATAAGCCTGCCTGTAATCAACCATCTGCCAAGGTCTATTTTCTACCTGTATGCCACTTGCATTGCAGCATTTGAGGTGTGAGTCAGTTGAATGTGGGTTACCTTCGAACACGGCACTCTCAAGACCACCCTTAAGTATCGATTTGATATGGAAGTTCTCTGGGAAATTGTACTGAACCTTTAAATCGATTGGCAATGGCTGTGGAAACCTCTCTTGTATTGACCTGGAGTAGTCTGCTTCTATCTGTCCGTTGTCACCGAAGCATAGCCAGTTAATCATCACACAGTCGAAATCTGTCTTGTCTTTAAGGTAGTCCTTGATGTCCTTATGATTTGGTATCTCCAGGAACTCGTCAACGTCAAAGAAAGCTATCCATGCATATTCATCCTTGTATTTCTGGTATATCTCAGTATAACACTTCATCTGATAGCCGACCAGGTTTCTGTAATCCTCTACAATAACCTTGTCATTGTCCTTGAACATTAAACCCAGGTTTTCATTATCCTCTGTATGATTGTTGTCACAGATGATAATATCATCAAAACCCAAAGCCAAGTAATGATTCACCCATTCACCAATGTATCTGCCTTCCATCCTGGCAATACATACAACTGCTACTTTATCACTCATTTGTCAAATTTTTATAATACTCATCTTTTTCTTTCTTAAATACACTGTATTGCTTGGATGATATTCCATCTAACCCATAATTGCTTATGACGAATGGAATATGCTTATATGTTGCCCCATATTTCATCACAGCCTCTCTAAAGAATGTCCAATCACCAGCAACAACACAATCTTCCCTATATGGATGCTGCTTATGGTACTTAACACTGATGAACGTAGATTGGTGCGGTAATGCAGACCTTTTAAAGAAGTTTTCATCCAATGCATCTGGGTATGTTGATGTCCATCCATTTCCGATTGTCATATTAGTATAACTTACCATTGCGTTTACCCCTCTGAACATATATTCATTGCCATAACAAATATCAGCATCCAATTGGTCATATATAAGCTCTATGATGTCATTCTGTCTCAAGAAATCACCACTATTAAGGTACAACACATAATCACCATCGCAATGTTCCAATCCCTTGTTCATTGCATTGAATATACCATTATCTTGTTCACTACACCAATAGTATAACCTATCCTTATGTTCTTCAATAAGCTCTTTTGAACCATCTGTAGACCCACCATCAATTATTATGTAGTCAATCTTATCAAAAAAGGTTTGGGAAAGAACGCTGTCAATTGTCCTTTCCAAACCTGCTCTGTTATTAAGATTTATTGTCACTATGTTTATTCTCATTTGTCTCAACATTTTACTTTATTTAAGGTCTGTACACTTCTTGTATGGCTTGTAAATCTGATACTGTGGGTTTGGAGCATTAAGTTTCGGATTGGTCTGGCAGCAACAGCTACAGTTGCAAGCGCACACGTCAGCAAGAGGATAATACATATAATGCTCACATATCCACTTCTTGAGCTGGTCCTTCAATACCTCAACCTGGTTTCTCAAGTGCTGGGTAACCCAAGTCATGTCCTTTAGGTCAAGGCTGTCAGAATTGTCGCTCTTGCCCTTGGTAACACCCACCTCACTGATATGACTCCAGACCATTGGTAAAGCCTCATAGACTGTTGCAAATGCCAAATACTGCCACAATCCACCTTCTGTTAGGAGTGTTGCATTGGCTTCTGAGACCTGGTTATTTGATATCTGGTAGTCCAGCTCATCATAGAGGTCAAATCCGATAAGTGGAATGAGCCATATCTTCTCTGCCACTGGAATGTAGTTTTTTATCTCAGCCATGTTGTAGTTGAGAGGTATTGGGCTGTACTGCTTGAAATATTTCTCGTTGATAATCATATATTACTCCTCCACTTTTTGCTCTTCTATATTATTTTCATCCACTTCCTTCTCGTTGACATCAGTTGGTTCAGTTCTCTCCTTGACGTTTGCATCATTCTGGAAGTCTGCAAAGTTCAAAGGCTTCATGACAATCTCAGTCTCCACACCATTCATCTTAAGCATCTGATTCAGTGTCCTAATCACAGCCATACGGTTGTAGTTGCCCGTAAGTTTGTTATATAGCTCATAGCTCACCTGTAGCTTATCAGCCTCTGAGCTGAAACCGCTATTGCCTATGTCTGGCATACCAATCAACGCTGCATTTGGTATCTGGTGTGACTCAAGGATTCTGTTGATGACTCTCTGGTTTGCATCAGCGTACTGGTTTACATTGCCCTGGTTTGCTGTGAATGGTGTATATTCAACTCCCTTGTCCTCGATGTTTGAACGGAAGGTTATCATCACTGAGTTACTGTTCTCACTACCCTGGAACATCCTGGTGACATTTGCAATGATAGCCTCTCTCTGTTCGTCAGTCTCAACTTCTGGAAGGGTCAATACACCTGCTGGTGCGAAGCCATTGACAATGTTCTTAAGGTCATAGTTACAGTACTCTATTTCAGCCTGTATTGCCTTTATAGCGGCTTGATAGTGAGGTGTGGTGTAATAAGTCATCGTTGGAGAATATGTCCTGTAGACGTAAAGATATGGCTTTCCTCTCTCAAGTCTCTTCTCAGACTTCATATCAAGCGCTTCAATCTGGAATGGTGGGAACTGTCCTGTTGCTGTCCAGTCCTGGCAAATCCAGTATGAAGTTATCTGTCCATCCTCGTCATACTCACTCCATCTTACCTTATCAAGAGGCATGTGGTAGAATGAATAGGTCTGTCCATCCTTGTTCATTATAACCTGGATAGCATAGCTTCCATACAAGATGTAATCCAGTGCAAGTGACTTGATTACCTCATCCCAGGTCTGTGCATAGTTAGGTACTACTTCATCACCATTGACTTGCATTGCATCAAGGTCAACACCGTTTCCAAGTATTGACTGCACGGCAAAGTTGACAGCTGAGTGATGTGTAGGTGACTGGTTGTACAAGTCGAGCAATAAGTTAGGGTAATTATTTCTGATACCCCAATTCACCCAACCCAAGGCATTCTTACGTGTTATGGCACTACCCTCAATCTGCTTCTCAAGCTTGGTGAGGAAGACACCATTCTTGTTCTGTGGTGTCTTTGGCTTATTCTTAGAACCTACTGGTCTACTCATAGTTTATAATAGATTTGAATAAATTATTGATAATCTATCATAAACACGAATATCTTGAGGATAAATATAAATAAAAAGGCTGACTACTATCACTAGCAATCAGCCTCGAATGTTAACTAAAAAATGCTTCTCTATGAAAAGCGTTTGCAAAGTTATATAGAATAATTGAAACTACCAAACTTTATGGTTATATTCCAACAATTATATTTGCATATTGTGACCAACCACTAGCAGTTTTATAGGTATTAACTGCTGATAAAGGAACATATATTATACCTTGACCACTTGCAATTGGTGTATTTGCGAATATTCCACTACCGTTCAAAGTTGGTGGATACGGTGTGTTTAATCTTATAGTACTAAGGAATCTACAGTTTTGAAAAGCACTAGCTAGAATTGTAAGTTGATTAGTTGATGTAGATATTTCAACAGTTGATATTCCAGTACAAGACCTAAAAGCTCCCGCATCAATGGTCGTAGCACTAGGTGGTATCACTATATATCCGTTTGTGTTGCTGTTCATCTTCCTAATATTCGTACTAGCAAAACCTCCAACCATTTGAAGACTGTTACTTGTATTTACAGTTTCTAACATAGTACAGTTTTGGAATGCATCTTGTGCTATTGCAACCGTACTTTCTGGGAAGTTAAACACTCCATCTTGGTCACTGTTCAATCTTCTAAGGTTTGTACAATTTTGGAAAGCACTCCTTCCAATCTGAGTTGTACCACTTGATATTGTGATTGATGTTATATTATTACAGTATCGAAAAGCATAATCATCAATTATTGTGACATTATCTGTCATTGTGACTGATGAAAGTGATGTACAATTGCTGAAACCAGCAAGCTTTGTCGTACATTCCCTAATATCAACAGATGTAATGAATTGAGTTCCAATTGGTCCAGATTCTACTTCAGTTTGTGAAATATAACCACTTCCATCACAAGCTGTTCCATAGGTTGAACCTCCAACATATGTTGCCTTGAACTTCAATGGTATGGCTTGTATTCTATCTGCAAACGAACTCCAACCACTTGCTGCCTTATAGGTGTCTACAGACTCTTCTGGTACATATATCGTACAGTTATTTGTATTATTCAATGCAAATGGTGCCAATGTAGGAGGTGTTGTTGCATTAACTGTTATACTTGTAAGCCCACTACAACCATCTAAAGCATACATTTTGATATTAGTAACACTTGATGGTATATCAATACTTGTAAGACCTTCGCAATACTGTAATACAGCTTGTTCAAGTGAAGTGATATTTGGAAGTGTTATGCTTGAAAGGCTCTTACAATTGTAGAAAGCTTGACCTCCAATACTAGTTACACCACTTGGAATTTCAACTGATGTAAGACCAGTACAATTCCTAAATGCTTGCACTCCGACATATGTGACATTCTTTGGAAGCTCAACTGATGTAAGTCCTTCACAGTTCATAAATGCGCCATCACCAACAGCTTCAAGGTTGCTAGTAAATGTAACTGATGAAAGACTGTAGCAATTTTGCAAACAAGAAGCACCAAGAGTCTTTACACAAGTACCAATCTTGGCATCTGTCATTGCTGATGCAGTGTAGCTACTTGGTTTTGTTTCAGAACTAGTAAGAAAATTAGATGAGTTGCAAAGTACTTCTAGTTCCTTTCCGTCACTGTATGAAGCCAAGAACTTTGGCGGTATGGTTGGGTCATAAAATGTCCCATAAGGAGCAAATGTTGAAGGGTCAATCTCTGTAACATAGCTCAAACTTGGTCTTTGTAGTTCTGCATTCTGATATTCAGTAAGAGAACTAAAAACTCTTATATTTTTTGCCATATTGTATTATGTATTTTTTTTTTGTTTATTGTATTTAAATTGTATTTTATCATAATAAATTATGCATAAATGTATAATTGAATTGGATTACTTCCAACTGGTCTTGTATCACTTAATGTATAATAGTCACTGCATCCTACATTGGAGAATATCACTTCAACATTGTCTGATGCACTGAGACATTGTTGATAACAACCCTCAGGTCCATCACCAATTTGAAGACAATAATCACAAATGCCAATACAACCGCCTCCAAATGTTATATCTCGCCCATAATAATTTCCAAATACTTCAACCAAATCACTTACTGTACCTTTAATACCATATGCTTGAAGACCATCTACACTATCACCATTATTGAATGTAACCCATTGAAGCGTTGGCGTTGGTGGTGTTGACGGGTATAACAAGGTATCTCCAAGGTAGACCTTGCAATCAGCAGAGCCTACCTTGAAGTTAACAGTATCATTTCCTATTTTAATTCCGTTTGCCATATTATATTGTTTTTACACTGGTAAGTTACCTTGATATTCTGAAATTGGGAAAATTATGGATGCTTTACTACCCCATTCAGATGCTGCCTTATAATCGTTAACCGCTGAGTCTGGAACATATATTCCATCACCACCGAATGAACTTCCCAATCCTTCAACAGATGGTGGTGTTTCTGCTTCTACAACCATATTTTTTGTGTTTTCTGGCCATGCTCCAGTAATTTCTGTTATTTGACTTGGGTATAATATATCAACATGTGCATAGTTACTTGAATACATACAACCCAAATTACCAGAACACCAATCACCAATAGATGTTCCATTCAAATCATATTTTGCAATATGAAGTAATCCAGTATCAAGACTCTGTGATGCTGTTTGGCAAGTTATAGGTTCTACAGCAACATCATCAAGTGTTATCGCTGTAATATCACTTGATGTACTAGCTTCACAGTTGTAAAAGATGAATTTACCCAATCCACCACCACCATATGATGCAATCATCACCTTATCATTAACTGTAGGTGTAGGTGCAGTCTTGTCAAAATGTACATTATCAGTAGCAGTTACCCAACTCACTGCTGGGTAATTCAACGTTGCAGCAGTATACTCTGCTTCAGTTGCAAATTTCTTTAAATTATTCATTTTATTAAACGTTTAATAATATATTATTTTTCTTTAAGTATTCTTTCTTGAACTTCATACATTCATCATACATTGGTAACATATCTAGATTCATTTCAAAAAATTGTTCATCCTTCCTATGTCTATCGCCACAATGCATTCCTCGCTGATACAACTTCCATACCCATTCTTCCCAAGACCTTGTAACATAGTGACTGAGATACATTTTATCATAACAGATTTCCTTTCTGTCCTTGACTCCTTTTGTATTAACCCAATCACCAACTGTGCAATGCAATCCACATAGATGCCATCTTGTTATCTTGTTCAAGTTCCAAGCAATCTTTGTTGTTATCTTGACTGCTGCATCATGCTTATTGAACGGTGCTTTTTCAGTATAGAACTCCCTATAATCCCTTCCATTATAATTGGGCTTATAAATCCTCCCAGATGCTCCATAATTTTGCCATTGGATAATTACAGCAGCCTTGTCTTGAAACTCGCTCAGAACGTCTGAAATCGTCTTATATGGCTCTTGTAATGTTATGAACTCATCGATGTCAAGAGTGAAACACCAATCATATTGATGTAGGTTCTGTATTTTCCATACACCTTCCTTTAGGTAATCCATTTGGTTAATGCCACCTTTTGCCTTTTCATCAATCAGCCTTTGTTTATTCTTTTCATCATCATAAACATCAAGAACTGACAATAGTGTTACATTCGGATATTGGTCTGTTATGTGCTTATGACTCCAGCTTCCAATGTCTTCGAATATGAAGATATGGTCAACCATCTTTGTGTGATGGTCTAACCACACCTTCAAGTATTCATCTAGTTCATTTAGTATAACTGTATGTATGCAAGTCTTCATTAGTTGACAATTATATAAAGTGTTGAAGCATCCTTTGTTACCAACGAATCATAGGAACTTTGGGATATTTGCTGTAACTTAAGACCTCCAAATGCAGAGTTAACAGCATTAAGACCAGCAGCAGTTACTTCCTCATCTTCTGATAGTCTATCATTGATGTTATTCAATGCAGCAGCGGTTACTTGTTCAACCTCATCAAACTTGTCATATACAGCACCACCAGCTACAGCGTTGGTGTCACCAGATGTAATGGCTGAAGATACAGCACCACCAATAGCATCTTGCAGCTTAATCATTGGTTTTTGGTAGTATCCTCCAGAAGAATTGGTATCTGCAATGTAGATGTCACCGTTTCCTCTGATTTCAAACGCATTATGGTTTGCATCAATTCCTTGCTCCTCATTTATAATACCATTACCAACACTGAACAAGGTGTTTCCACTGTGTCCGAATGCAGATGCATCTTCAGTTCTGCTAACGTTCTTCTGTCCAATAGCAAACTCAGCAAAGTTGTTAGATGTGTTTCTATTACCCATAACAACACCACATTCACCACTTACAGTATTAAGTTTACCATAGGCTACAGAAAAATTTCCGCTTGCAGTGTTTCCACTACCAGACATTAAAAGGCTATCAACGCCAGTTCCAGCAGAGATTGGGAATCCAAGACTAACCGTATCTGCTGTTGCCCCAGTTGTAAGGGAGATACCTCTACCAGCCTCAATGGTTTTTTGTTTACCACTCAAAACTGAATCAGTTGCAGCAGTATATGCTGTATAAACAGTGGTGTCTACCTTTCCACTGATTGCATTCTGTACATCACCACTTGTTATTGAATTTCCACTTAAATCATCAATTCTATCATTGAGGTCATTGACAGCCCCAGCAACAGCTAGTTCAATATCGTCAATGTCATCAGTGATTCCACTGATATTCTCATCAATCATTGTCTGTACCTCGCCAGAGGTGACACCACCGCCACCACCAGTAGCTCCAACCATATTCTCCTTGTACCAAGCCTCCAAATCAGCCTTGGACATTCCGAATTCCTCATACCTTGCAGATATGAAGATGTCATTTGATGCAGCCTTTCTGAAGGTTGCCATATCACTCTCATCTATTATAAGTGAGAGAGAATTAACTGGAACATCTATTGTTCCATTCTGAAGGTAGCCACTGTTCTCATCAAAGGTAAATGTAACAGTAGAACCGCTTTTGCTTAATGTAATCATTTGAACCTATCTATTGATTATATTATTATTTTATTGCTTCAAGAGACCAATAGTACACCTTGAAGCTGTGTTTTTAATTGCAATCATGCCGCTTTCATCATCAGTTAAGATGACATCAGTTGCTGGCATTATCAGTTTTCCCTCAGAGCCTGTGAACTCAAAATAGGCATCTGTCTGTGCATATCCTGTATATATCATATCTTATGTAATTTTAATGTCTGTTATATTAAAGGCATAATCCTTGATGCATAGCCATTCCAAGGATACGTTGACCTGTATGTCTCAAGACTTCCACTAGGAACATATATGTTGCAGGTTGAATCATCAAATGCCATTGCACCAAGTGAAGGTGGAACATCAGCATTCACAACAATGCTTGTAAGCCCGCTACAGCCTCTGAATGCATTTCCCTGTATCCTTGTGCATCCACTTCCTATATTGACGCTGTGAAGGCTGCTACAGCCCTGGAATGCAGCTGTATTTATCTTCGTTACATTAGGTAGATTTAGACTATTGTTTATTGAACTGTCACCACTGAATGCTCCTTGACCAATCTCAGTAACTCCACTACCTATTGTAAGTGCTGAAAGGTTTGGACATTCTGCAAATGAATCAGTTTCGATGTATTTAACAGAATTAGGTATAATAACAGTTGTAAGACCGCTAGAACGCATAAATGCACCTTGACCAGTTGATAGTACACCTTCCTCCATTACTACAACCTTAATGTTGGAAGCAGCACCAAAGGCATTATTTGCTATGTATTCGCAACAAGCTCCTATAGTAGCGCCACTAAGGTCTGTAATCAAGCCTGGAGTATCATTCTGTATTTCATCGATTGTAAGGCTTGGAATACCATCACATTCTACTTCTTTACTAAGTCCGTTTGTATAATCACCCTTGTACTTTAGACCAATTGGCGTTGGTGGGGTAGGTGTATCACCACTCCATACCAACTCACCCCCACAAGCATATATCTTGCTGATGGTGTAGCCACTGTAATATACTTTGCTTATGTCTGTATTACCGCTTACTATCATAATCAATTATGAATCATATATACCGTATTAGGGTCTTTAGTCTGTATCTGGTCATACTCTAACTGTGTTCCACACCAGAACTTTGTAGTAGTGCTTATTACGTTGTTTGTAATGTCTATTCCATCACCAGCCGTATATGTAGTTCCACTGCCTCCACCAATATTGTCTTGAAGCTTAATCATTGGTTTTTCATATCCCTGACCACTTGCTGATGTGTCTGCAATGTAGATATCACCGTTTTCTCTAATTTCAAGCGCATTATGTCTATGTCCATTGCTAGTTCCATTTCCTATGGTAAAACAAGTCTTTCCACTGCTTCCATATGTTTGTACATTATCAGTAGATGATTTATTATAACTACCAATAGAACTTTCTCCAGTGTTTTGGGTTATTAGACCCCATCCGATACCAGCGCCAAAGGTACTATTAATCTTGTTTTGACCTTGAAGATTTCCATTTTCAATACAAATACTTACATTTGTATCACCACTTCCTTTATATACTGGAACATCCAAACTAATGGTATTTGCAGTAGAAATTGCAATACCATTACCAGCGCTATATGTCTTAATATCACTATAATCAGCCTTTCCACTGATTGCATTCTGAACATCGCCACTTGTCAAATGTATTGAAGTGTCTGCTGTATGTGCTGAAAAGTCAGTATTATCAGTTTTACCACTAATTTGATTCTGTACATCACCACTTGTTAGGTGAATTGATGTATCTGCTGTATGTGCTGAGAAATCAGAGCTATCAGTATACCCACTTACATCTTGATAAATCATATACCTAACTTCACCTTGTGTTAGGTGAATGTTAGTATCTGCCGTATGTGCTGTTAATCCATTTTGCACAGATTGTACATCACCCAATGTTGCATAATTGGATAGGTCAACACCAGTGATATATCCAGCGTCATTGGTAAAGGCAGTGTTTGATGTTGGTACTGTTGGTATCTCTGCCTCCACTGCTGTAATGGCTGATGTTATTGCAGAATCAGTCTCTTCTTTGGTATAATAATCAGATAGGTCTGGGGTAACGCCACTTTCAATAAGGTCATCAACTTCCTTTTTGGTGTAGTAGTTGTCGGCATCTTCGATGTAGCTTGAGCACTGTACCTCCCACCTTGACATATCACAATCTGGAGTTATTATCCTGTTGTTATTGCATCCACAATTATTCATATTAATTAGTTTGTATTAAACACGAAAAAAGGAGTGCTTTACTTGCACCCCTTTTATTATTATGGTATTGCCTGTAATCGACTACTATAGTCAGCCCAATACTGCGTTGCCTTATAGATATCTACAGAATCTGCTGGCACATATATTGGACAGTTGTTTGTATTGTGGAACATTCTTCCTACTTCAGTTCCTTGGTTAAGTATTGTAGGAGGTGTTACGGCATTAATTGTAACACTTGTTAGGGCAGTACAATCCTCAAAAGCACCACAACCAAGTGTTGTTAATCCACTGCCTATTGTTACTGTAGTTATATTCCTGTTATACCAGAATGCGCCACCCTCAATTGTTTGTACACTATTAGGAATATTCACTGTTGTGAAGCTACTTCCACTGTTTATTGATGCCATACAGAAAGCTTGGTTGCCAATGCTAGTAACTGTATTTGGAATGTTGCAGACTCCATTTATATTACTGTTTAACCTTGATAGCGAGCCGCAATTCAATGCAAAGGAGTCTGGTAATGTTGTAACACCACTTCCAATATTCATAGATGTAAGACCAGTACAACGAGCGAAAGTAGAATTACCATCAATAGTTGTGACACTATCTGGTATGTCTATATTTACAAGGCTAGTAGCACTAAAGAAAGCCCAAGTGCCAATAGTTTCTACTGTATTAGGTATAGTTACACTCGAAAGAAAATGACAACTATCGAAAGTATGAGCATCTATTGTTTTCACACATTGTCCAATCACAATGCTTGTCATACTTCTTCTATAATTCCAAGTTTCTGCACTTGTAATTGCTGAAGTTGAGTCGCATTCAGCACTGTATACAGTTTCCCCAGTAGTTTTTGCATAGAACTTGTAAGGTGTAGGAATATCACCTCCATAACATTCCCATTTGTCTGTAAGCTCCCATTTGTACTGTACAGTTTGGTTACAGAATGTTGAGGATGATTCAACCATTTCCTTAAGCCTTGTATTTCCAGTCTTCTGCCAAGTTCCTCCTTGAGGTCTTTTATATTCTTCTTCAAAGCTCCATTTATCGCCATCGACACACGTAAAACCAGTTGATGTTTCCCATTTGGTTTCAGAAGCCCCACACCTTGAGTCATTATCAGCAATCTTTGCTCCCATCCTGTACTCCTGTGTAGGTGTATTGATGTTATTTGACGTTGTACCTGTGAATCTCTGTTGCTTTACATAACTGGTAGTTCCAGAGCATAGATAGTCCCCAGTGTTAGCCCACCTCTCATAGGTGTTGTCCTGGTTGATGGTAACACTCTGAGTCTTGTTCTGACAGTCCTTAACGCTGATATTCCAAACAACGTCATTTGTAACCGAACTGTTCCTTGGGACACTGACTATAAGCTGGTTATTCGTCAGATTATACGTCAATCTTTGGTCTATTGATGTAACAGTTACAGGACAGTACTGGTAGAACGTAAACGTCACATTCTGTGACAGACAGTTGATATTTCTACTCCTTGGATTTAATATACTACTATCAGTTGTGAGGTTAACGTTGACAATCTTGGTATTATTACCAGCCACTATCTCAAATGTACTTGACTCACTACCAGTCGGAATCTTGGTATTGCAGACGCTAATCGTATATTCAGTACCAGCTACTCCACTGAAAGGAGTAACAGTCATATATGTTTCCATTCCTGCCGCATACCAGTCACAGCCAGCAGAATAGCTGTAGGTGTAACAAGTTGGAGCGTTATACACAATAGTGGTAGGTATATTGGTGTTAACCTGGCATATAGCCTCTGTACACTCACTGTTTCCGAACCTGTATTCCTGTTCAAACTCCCCTACAATGTTAAGAGTTGGGAAATGTGATGTATATCCCTCAAATGCCTTGTATCTTCCAGTTGGTTCACCAAGCTGGTTAATCTCTTGCTGAAGCAGATACCTTGCAATACCAAGACCTACACATTCCCATCCTTGTATATTTCCTACTTTACGTATATATACCCAACTGGTCTCAGTCTCCTCAACTTCAGACCAGCTAACTCTGCTTGTAGAGCCTTGTAAGCTCGTTTCTACCAGTGTGATGGTAATTATATCAGTGTCACCATTTTGGCTCGTTGTAGAGACCGTAAATGATGGCTGGAGACCATAGTTGAAACCACTGAAGAAGTACTTCTCAATACCCTTTACCTTGATGATGGTAGAGTACCTGTTCTTAAGGAACTCAAGCAGGTTATAGTGCCAGGATGACTTATAAGCATCGAATGCAATGTTGAACTGTACTGTTGTTGTCACATTCTCCCCATCATATGACTCTACCAGAGAACAGGTGTTCTTAAGGAAGTCAACTCCCACGAAGTCCTTTCCATAGGTATGTACAGTGCCACTGACATTCTCAAACCTACAGTAGTTTGTCTCAAGCATCTCAAGGTAATCAATGCCTGTTACTCTGAACTCCTTGCAGTCCGTTTCTCCTTCATCTATATCACTTGCAAGACGAAGCGTAGGGAAGTTGCTCACTGATGAGAAGGTGAAATCCGTCTGGTATTGGCTACCATTCAAATTGAAGGTATACGTTACCTTTGCTGGAAAGTCAACATTGACCATCCACAAGGTCTTATCAACACTCTTGAGAATAACATAGAACTTCTCATTGATATTATCAAATGGTACATAGCCATTCAAGCTGAATGTCACAGACTTGGTGAACTTATAACGCTCATCAAGTGATGACTCCTCATTAAGCTGGATATTGAACGCCTCAAGCCTCAATGGAGCTTCGGTGAGGTCATCAATATATGCCTCACCGTTATCAATGTGTATGTCCTTTATATGGTCTTCAGATACCAGGAACACGACATTCTCTAGCTTGTCATAGCTGTACCTGCAACCATATGTATTGATTGGTTTATATTCTGTTACTGCCATTGTATTATATGCTTAAATGTTATTAAAATCCGACCAGACGGTCACTATAGTTCGACCATCCATCAGATGCCTGATATTGCGATAGTGAGGCTGCTTGTACATAAATTGGACAGTTTCCTGTGTTTTCAAATATATTACCCTCTTCTTCCCAATAAAGTAACGTTGGAGGTTGACTTGCTAGACAGGTTATTGAGGTTAAACCGCTACAATCTTTAAAAGCTCCAAACCAAATATATTCAACACCACTTGGTATGGTAACTGAAGTAAGACTTGAACAGCCTTTGAATGCCCATCCATCTATGATTGTTACACTACTTGGTATTGTTATACTACTAAGACTAGTACAATTACTGAAAGCAACACTACCAATAGTTGTAACGCCACTACCTATAGTACAACTTGTAAGACCACTACAATCAGCGAAAGCAGCATCTCCAATACTTGTAACACTATCTGGTATTATTATACTTGTAAGACCACTACAACTAGCGAAAGCAAATTCCCCAATACTTGTAACGTTTTCTGGTATTGTTACTGAGGTAAGACTAGTACAATTGTTGAAAGTATAATCACTAATACTAGTAACACCACTAGGTATTTTTATGTTTGAAAGTTCAAAACACCAGTTGAAAGCTCGATTACCAATGCTTGTGACAGTATTTGGAATATTGAATACACCATCTACATCACTGTTTATTCTTTGAAGATGAAAACAATATGAAAAAGCTTTTTTACCAATACTTGTGACACTATCTGGTATAATACAGCTTGTAAGACCGCTACAAGTATAGAAAGCTTCTTCTCCAATACTTGTCACACAACTACCAATTTCAGCAGATGTCATAGCCGATGCTGTATACCCAGTTGGTTGTGTATCTCCACTTGTAAGTGTTGTATTTCCATCACAAGGAATTTCATATGTTGTGCCACCTCCATAAACTGCTCTGAACTTGGTTGTTCCAGTTGGTGGTACAAACCCTTGACATTCTGCCAATGTATCATAAGTTCCAAGTGGATATCCGTCTGGTTTTGTCTCTGCTGGATAGACATCAACCCACTGACCATTCACCTGCTGTTGCTTCTTATATACGTAATATTTAATATAACTCATACTATATCGACTTTATCTAACTTATTGCTTGAATACGACTACTATATTGAGACCATCCATCAGCTGACAGGTATGCTGATAGCGAGCTTTGAGGAACGTATATCGGACAATTATTGGTGTTGGAAAATACATTACCTCCGATTGTAGGAGGTTCTGTAGCATTACATACTATGCTTGTGAGACTAGTACAATAATAGAAAGCATACTGACCAATACTTGTAACACCACTTGGTATCGTCACACTTGTTAGATTAGTACAAAAAGACAAAGCCCATTCACTAATACTAACAGTACTTTCCTTAAATGCACAAGAAGCTATAGTACTTGAAATATTTTGATATGCAACATCATTAATGTAAATGATATTCCCATATTGATGAGATGTGTCTGCTGAATAACTTCTATACCAAGGAGTATTTGCGAAAGCCCATTGACCAATACTTGTAACACTATTACCTATGGTACAACTTGTAAGACCAGTACAATTATCGAAAGCACTATAACCAATACTTGTTACGCTATTTGGAATTGTTATACTTGTAAGACTAGTACAATCAGAGAAAGCAGTATCTTCAATACTTGTAACAGAGTTAGGTATGGTTACACTTGTAAGTCCACTACACATTCTGAAAGCACTATCGCCTATACTTGTAACACTATTTGATATCGTTACACTTGTAAGACTAGTACAATAAGAGAAAGTACCATAGCCAATACTTGTAACACAACCAATTTCAGCACTTGTCATAGCTGAATAAGTATATCCTGTCGGTTTTGTATCTCCAGTTGTGAGTGTTGTATTTCCATCACAAGGTAGCTCGTATTCTGAGCCTCCAAGATATATTGCCTTGAACTTTCCATCAAACATTGACACACATATTGTATCATCAGTCTGAACCCACCTGTATATGGTAGGTGTAGGTGATGAACAGTCTGATGATGTACCTGGAACAAGGTCACCCTTCCTGTATTCATCAAGTGGAATCCAGGTGACACCATCATAGCTCATTTCCCTTCTCTGTTTATAATATTTACAAGAATTTGCCATTTTATTTCATATTAATTTGGACTTATTGTGAATGTTGTCTCAGCACCACCCTGGAAGTATGCACTTGAGAATATGAAGGTAGGATACCTACCATAGATTGAAGCACCTGGGAAATAAACCTTCTTGGTTCTTGTTCCCTGCTCTCCTGTGCTGGTATATTCTGCCTCCATTGATGACATCTTATTGGCTGTTGAGAATATTACCTGTACCCAGCTTGCTGACTCGCTACCAGGATAGATTGGTCCACTGTATACGTTGAAGTAATGCTTGGTGCTGCTTCCCTGGAATGTTATTATAAGCCTTGATATGGTTATAATCTCGTTATATGATGACTGCCAGCGTATGTATACCTGTCCCTCTCTAGCACTCTTCTGAGTGAAGCTATAAGGCACTGATATACTAGTACCTCCAGTACAGGTACTTACATTCCACTCATACGTACCTGTAACAGTTATGGCTGAACTCTCGTAGTTGAGAGGCATAGTTACCAATGCACTTGAAGTACCAGTTACAGGTGTTGTGGTTTCCTCACACTGTCCGTTTATAACGGTCTTCGTACCCTCATACGTCCAAGTAATGGTGTTGCTAGTTGCTGCTGCTGGAGCTGTAGCACCAGTGGCATTGCTGACATTTGTATAGCAATATGCCGTAGAAGACTTGCAAGCCCTGTTCTGAGTGAATGAATAAGGTATCGATATCCCAGTACCACCAGTACAACTTGACACATTCCACAGAGCATTACCGCTTATTGTCTTCGCAGAATCACCAACGTTGGTTGTGAACGTTACAACAGTGCTTGCAGTACCTGTAACCGTTGTATCAGCAGACGTACACGCTGTAGTCCTTGTTGTGGTAGTACCAGTCCAGTCCCAGGTAACAGTGTTTGCCGTAGCAGTTCCTGCAACATCTGGTGCAGTTATATTTGCCACCCTTGAATAACAAGTCGTAGAGCCTGTCGTACACCCTGTACCTGCCTGCGTTACGTTTATATACAGCTTACTACCACTACCATTCTGTGTCAGCGTTATAGTACCAGTCCTTTCATTCTGTGTAGAACCTGTTGGGAAATAATGTATCTTATAATAGTCGTTTGCAGCAACATAACCATCCGTTACAGCTGATAACCAGTTAACGTCATAACTGTAGCTGAATCCAGTGTTGCTACCGCCATAGTTTGATATAACATACTCAGCATATCCAGTTGACGGATAGTTACGCTCAAACCTCATGTTGATGGTATCACCAGGTGTATCCTCGAAGAAGAAGTCCTCTGATGCATCACCCCATTTCTGTACTGTCAAGAACAGGTATATCCTGTTTTCACTACCTTCCTGTATAAGCGTTACCTGGTACTGCTTATCCTCTCCAGATGTATTGGTAGGGTATCTAGCAGCCAGATATGTTCCAAGTGATGATGAAGTAGCTGTTGACGGAAGATACCTAGCGTCTGTAACACCTTCCCAACCCTGTGTCGATTCAATCCTAAAGCCCTGTAGAGAGCCGTTCTTGGTTGATGTAATGCTAATGGATACACCATTGCTACCCCTAGCTCCAAAGGTAGTCTTTGACTCTGAACCATCCTGCCAGGTGAAGGTATAGCTGTCATCACCGCCTCCACCACCTCCACAGTCATCACAATACCAGTCTATGGAAGGGTCAATGTTAACCCACCTGTACTGGACTGTTGAGCATCCACACTGAGGGTCACACTCACTCTTTGCTGATGCTGACATTGGATTGGTACTGTCACCTGTTATGCTGTATACGTTCGGTACACATGGTATCCAATCCTGTGAACCTCTCTTCTCATATTTCTGATATAAGTAATAACTTGTATACTGTCCCATTTAAATCACATTTAGATAAACACGAAAAAATAGGCTTGGTATCAACAAGGCAACAAACCACTTCGTGTTTATGTAAAATGGTTTTATTATGGAAAAGATAATTAAAATGAACGGATATGTTTATCTTGTTGAAGGTTGGGAGAAAAAGGGCTTTGAAACATACTACAACCTTGGTAAAGACCCAGATGACCCAAGGTGGAAAGAAGATACTGAAACCCCAAAACAGAACAAGAACAAAAAAAGAGAGTAGGTTTTCTACTCTCTTATTTTTTTTTGGTTATTAGTCAATTAAGACTATGCTGGAACTTTTCCAAGCAAAGTAGTAATTGCTGCATTAGCAAGTGGCACAGCAGCCTCAGTTACATTAGCACTAAGTGTTACAGTAACACCGTTGGTGTCACCACCACCTGCTACAGACTGTGCTGAAGCCTCAAGTCCTACTGAACGTCCAAGTGCAAGATAAACTCCATCAGCGGTCTTAACCACTACGAAGAATCTACCAAGTGCAAGAGCGTCTACTGGACAAATCATATTTTCATCATACTTACCATTCAAGTTGAAGGTAATAGTGTGAGTACGATACTTGTTACCGTTGTCTTCAACTACAAGCTCGTCCGTGTAAGTTGTGCTGTTCTTAGCTGGCTCAATGTGATACACAGAAGCACCAGTAGCAATTGTAAGAGATGACACAGTTACACCACTTTCGCAATCGTAATCAACTGGAGCATCAGTCACATCAGTGAAGTTTGCGACATAAATATCAGTCACTTCAGGCAAGCTGTAAGCGCAAGTATTCTTACGAAGCAAATTTTTATTTAATGAACAAGTTGCCATAATATTATGTATTGTTTTGATTAATTATTTTTTTCTTGAAAGAGGGGAGACTGACCGTATTACCCAGCCTCCCACATCTTGGTTTATATTGTAAGACAAATGGATTCTTACTCTGAAAGTACGAACAACTCTGGCATTATGATACCAACAGCGATGTTAGAGATAGCAATCACTCTGAACATATTGTCACCAGTTGAGTTACGAAGGTCGATAATCTTGTACTCAAGATGAGAATCGAAGGTGTCATAACCAAGAACAAGGTTACGAGCAGGACCGAATATCATCTTACCCTTGCTAATCATTGAAGGAACAATCTCATATCCCATTACGAAGATACGTCCGTTCTCTCTAGCATAGTTGTTGAATATGTTCAATGTAGTGTTGCAAGAGCACTGCTTACCAAGAGCAACCTCAAGAACTCTAGCATCCTGGTGGTTCATAAATACCTTGTAACCCTCAGTATCAACATCAGCATCACCAGCCACTTCAAGACCCTTCATTATAATAGCCTCAACCTGTGCAATAGCGTTGTCAACGGTGAATGAAGCACCACTAACCTTTGTTACACCAGTGTTCTCGCTAAGCTGCTTCTCGATACCATCAGCTGCCTTCAAATAAGTCTTAGTAGTTGCAGTTCTGCCAGTGTCACCACCCCAGAAAATCTCCTGGTATTCCTTAGCCATCTTCTGACGAAGCTTAGCGAAATACCAATCACCGAAAGTCTGTGGAATTCCACCTCTCAATGAAATCTCAGTCTGCTCTACAAGGAATGTGTTCCAGAAAACGTCATAGCAGTTCTCCTGGTTAACCTTAATAGCTGCTGGCTCGATGTAAGCCTCTGCCAATGAAGTAGCACCAGATGGGGTGAATGGACAGGTATAAAGCTGCCAAGCATCACCAATCTCACCAGTGTAAATCTTCATCTTACCCTTTACTCCGTCCATGAAAGTTATACCATACTGACGAAGGTCAATGTCGTAAATATCCTTAGAAAAGATTTCCTGTGCATCTTTTCCACAAAATGTAAGACCACTCAAATCTATAAAATTACTCATATGTGTAATATTTTTTAATTGATTATTTTCTTTGGTTTAAACACGAAAACCATTTTTTTATGTCAAAAGATTTGTATTTCTCGTTTTTTTTATATATCTTTGCAAAAACTGAACTATGAGTCGTAAAAGAATCTATACTGACGAAGAAAGAAAACAAAGACAAACTGAAGCAGTTAAACGTTACCGTAATACTATTTTGGGTAAAGCAAACAAACTATTACACGCCTACAATGAACTTGACAGAAAATATCACAGAGGCGTAGGCGATTTAACTCCAGAATGGATTGTTGACAATATACTTAACAAATCTTGTGTTCATTGTGGTGAGTCTGACTGGCATAAACTTGGTTGTAACCGTCTGGACAACACAAAACCACACAGCAAAGATAATGTTGAGCCTTGTTGTAGAGAATGCAATCTTGGTCTAGTTGGACTTGAAACTAAACAAGTCTACCAGTATACCTTGCAAGGTGAATTGGTAAAGATATGGAAGTCATCAATGGAATGTAGTAGGAATGGCTTCACACAAAGTTCCATTTCACAATGCTGTAATGGGAAACTAAAACAACATAAGGGTTACATCTGGTCTCATAAACCACTGTAACCCTTTATTTTTCCCTTAAAGCATCTTCGCCATCTGCTCTCTCCATGCTGAATATGTGTCTCCAGCACTAGGTTTTGCATTGGTGTTTACTGGTTGTGCTGAAGGCTGTTTCCCAAGGTTCTTAATCTCCTTCTTCAAACCACTGTTCATTTCCTTGAGGGCTTCAATCTCTTCCTTCAAGCTGTTAACCAACTCCTCCAGGTGATTATCCTGTGCTGGCTCTGGTTTTGGCTCTTCCACAGGTTCTGGTGTAGGCTCTGGAGTTGGCTCTGTCACAGGCTCTTCAACCACAGGCTCTGGCTCAGCTGTTGTGGCTGGTTCTGGAGCTGGTGTTGGTTCTTCCTCAAGCTCTTCCTTGATTATTTCAGTTTCTCTTGCTGCAAAGTCTGGGTCATTTGTGACACCGCTGTTGCTTGATAGGTCAATGTCGTTCACTGGCTCTATCTCGTCCTTACTCAAGCTAAGGCTTGAAAGGACTTCCTTAAATACGTTCTTCAACTTACTGAAAAACATTTCGTCATTTGTCTCTATCATATTATTGTCGTTTTGTTTTCCAAACTCTTCAAGGCTAATCATTGACTCCACACTGAAGCCCTTAAGCTCACCAGCCTTGACCCTTTCCCAGGTATCGATGTTGTTGACCTTAAGACCAACCATCCAAGTGCCCTCTGGTACGTTAATTCCAAGTGCATTTGACTTGTCCTTGTATGAGTCACTAACCAGCCATGATTCAACTACACAAACCTCGTTTGCAACGTCCTCATGGTCTGTCTTTATCTCATACTGTCTGTATTCCTTCATGAAGTCCTGGGACATCTTCTCAATGCTCTCCTTTGAGAAGTTGATGTAGAACTCATTCTCACCATTGTTCCTGTATATGTCCTTGTCTGGTATCAGTGCTGCGCCATATAGCATGTGTTTCTCTTCGCTCTCAAGGAATACCTGCATCTTCTCGGCTTCATCCTTTGCAAGTGCAACGAAATCACTCTCTATTGCAGGTGCTTCAACCAATGATATAGCGTAGGTCTCTGAATCAGTGCCTACCTTGTATTTCTTAATTTTTCTAGCCATGTGAAAATATTTGTTTAAACACGAAAAAAGTGTTATTTTATGTGCAATACCTGGTTATTGGTCTTTCCTTCCCTTGGAAGACTAACATGTATCCAGGAATAGCCGTATTCATCTATGAGCTGTCCAACCTTTACCTCACCCTTCTTCACCATGTCCACAATGAAGTTGAACAGAGCCTTATTCTGGCTCTTAGAGCCTATCTTAAGGTCTGCTGCTTGTCCTAGTCTATGCTGACTGTTTTTAACGCCTCCTACGGCTTTATTTACCTTCTCAGACCTAAATCCACTGGTAACAACAATGGCTCTACCCCACTTATCCCTTATCGGCTGTAGTACGGTCTGTGCAAGCAGTGTCAGATATGCCAGTTCCTTCTCGTTCGGTGTGTTGTCAAGCTTAAGTCTCTCAGCAGTTGCTGAATACACAAGCTCATCATATGTAAAGTTCTTACTCAGTCTCATCTTTCTCTATCGTTACACCATCCACATTGCTGAACCATGCAATACGTCCGTAGTTGATTCCACTCCTCATGAAGTGATAACCAATTGGTGCTACATACTGGTTTACATATGGATTCTTTAGTTCTTTTATGTTTTTCATACTTATCTCACTATAAATTAACAGCAAGACCTATACCTACATAAGGGGAGAACTCCTTGCTCTTAAATGCATATCCGTATCCTCCCTGGAGACCAATACTAATCTTATCCCAAACTGTCTTTTTCTTCTCCACGTACTTAGTCACTTCAACCGTATTGGTCACCACCTCTGTATGTGTCCTCAGCTTCATTTTAAGGCTATCTAAGCTCGTATTGATGCCTGTGGTGTATATCTTCAAGTCAGCCGTATCTTTGTCGCTTATAAGCCTCTTTTCGTAGGTCTTTGACTCTGTTACCAACTGTATGGTATCACCAGCATTTGAGAACACTGTATCAATCTTGGTTTTCTCGATTATTTTTGGTACTAGTTGCTTCTCAACTATTGTTGTGTCTTTCCACATGGTGTCATGAGTCACCGTTATTACTGTGTCAGTCTTAATTACTTCTCTTGGGTACTGGTATGTACACCACACCATTCCTGCAAGGACAAGCAGTGATATGAGCACCAATATGGCGTAAATCCATATACTATTCTTCATCTTCGTCTGGTATTTCTGGAATATCCTTTTCCTTCCTTAGTTTATCTCTCTGTAGTTGCATCCTTTCCATATGCATGATATGGCGGTCAACGTCTTGTTTCATCTGTACCGTCTCGCTCTTAAAGTACATGCCCAATCCAAAGACTGATGCTGAATATACCAAGCTCTGACCAAGAATCCATAGTATTCCCTGCTCTGATAAAAGGAGTGGGACGAATGCAGCCAGGGCTGTTAACGTCCAGCCTACCGTAAAGGCAATACAAGCTGAGATTATAGCCAATCTGTCTTTGATATTAAGGTCATTCCATGTTTGTTTCATTGTTTCTTTTGCTTTTGTTAAACACGAAATGAAAATGGAGACCCCCATGTTGGAGTCCCCATTATTTAGTGTTATTCTGGATTAAGACCAGCCAGAACTTGAACGTTCCTAACTGCTGCCTGTCTTGAGTTTATATCCTGTACGGATACAACCACAGGTCTGTCACTGTAATCCTCGAATGCTGTCATGAGCCTGTCATTGATGTCTATGTCTGTTCTAAGTGAAGGTATCACACCACCATCAGCGAACTTCAGTCTAGGACTCATTGATGATATGCTCTTCTTGACCTTACCACTTGAATAGAAGTCAATGAAGTCATCCAGGTTAAGCTTCTTGTGCTTTGAGTTGATATAATCAAGCAGGTCAACGTTCTTTGCTGTTGTCTGCCTGTTGGTAATAAATTCACCGCCTTCAATACTAGCTCTACCTCCAAGGACTGGAATTCCACCGTCACGGTGTCTTGGTCCTTGTGCAACACCACCGTCCAACTGTCCACCCTTCTCAAATGGGTGATTTGCTGCAATGACTGCAAGTTGTACTGCTGATGTTGTTGCTGCCAATTGCATCATTGGAATGGCTGGGATAGGCCACGTATTCATTGCTGCATATGTAACAGCCATTGCACCGTTTACCATTGCCTGTGCAAGGTTTTGATACCATTCAGCCTTTCTTCTCTTTTTATCAAGAGCATCCTGCTTCTTCTGCATCTGTTCCTTGTTCTTCTGCTCTTCCTTGTCCAGTCTCTGTCTTTCCTTGGCTGCTTCTCTCTGAAGCTCCATTTCAGCATTGAGCTGGTCAATAAGGTGTTGTCTTCTGCTGCCACGAGCCGTTGAAAGTTCATCCTCGATGCTGTTAATTTCACTGGTATAATCCTTGATTGCATCTCTACGCTTATCAAGTTCATCCTGCATCTGCTCATACTCCCTGTCAAGTTCCTCCTGTTCCCTGTCAAATCCATTGTTTATGGCTTCAAATATACCACCCATGATTGTAGAAACAATCTCAGCAGCAGCCTGGAGATACATTTCCAACGATTTAAGGTAATCACCAGTAACATTGACATTTCTATCAAGAACCTCTTGATATCCTTCCGTAATTGCTTTCTCTAATTCATCAAGATTTGCTAATGTAGCTCTACGTGCTTCGTCAGTAATTAAACCTTCTGCAAATTTCTTATCAAGGTCTTTCTTGTCTTGTTCAATTTTTTTGAAAGCACTTTCAGCAGCATTGATAAGTTCCAGGTATTGTTTCCTAGTTGCCTCCTTATCGACAATTCCAGTATTCTTGTTGTATATAGGACTCTTGTTTAGCTCATTGTTTATTGCACTAACCAAATCCCTATAGTTTGATACCTGTTGGTCAAAATACCTCTCTTGTGCAGCAGAGATATCCTTAAGAGCGTCTATCTCGTTCTTCAAGATGTCATTGTTAGCATCCTTAGAAATCTGCTTCAATCTCGTCTCATGCTGTTGCTTGGCTGTTTCAATCTGAACACCAATCTCTTGGCTTTTAGCCTGCATATCCCTGTAAGAATCGATGATTTCTTGATTTGATGTCTCGATGTAGATATCACCATTCTTAGCTGCTTTTCCATACCTACTCTCTATGACCTTCATAGCATCATCTACAGTCTGTTTCTGCTTGGTAAGTCCAGAATGTTGAATGGAAAACCTATCATTCTCAGCTAGTCTATCCTGCTTCAGTTGTTCGTTAATCCTTTCCTCATTGAGAGCTTTCTCATCCTGCATGAAGGCAGTTTCCTCATCTATAGTCTTACCTATGAACTGCTTTGTTATTCTATATCTACTTTCAAACGATTCCCTAAGCTGGTTGACGTTTTCCTTGTAAAGCTTACCTTCTGCCTCGTATGTTTTCTTCAAGTCTGAGTTTGAAGTTAATGGTTGGAAATCGAAAGCTTCAAATTTTGTTTTCCAGGTTTCAACCTTGTTTTCGAGTGCCGTTATATTCTGTTCAATAGTCTTGGTATCGATACCAAACTGTATCTTCTCGATATCCTGTGCAGACTTCTTAATGCTTTCTTCGATGGTTTTAAGATACTCCTGGATTTCCTTTGCTCTCAATGCAGCATAAGCTCTCTGAATTTGTTTGATAGCCTCAGCACTCTTTCTACCATTCTCCTTGAGTTTGTTGATGGTCTGTCTTTCCTCCTCATCAAGCTGTCTAAGCTTCTTGTAAAGGTTATCCTTCATAAGCCTCATTTCAAGTTCACTCAATGTCTTCTGAACCTCATCAACCGCCTTCTTGGTCTTCTTGCCGTTCTTCTCAATCTGAGGGGCATGATTTCCAACACCATGAGTTTCCATGAACTTATCAACTTCAGCTTGTGATTTTAGAAATTCCTCCTCATAAGCTTTAGTTCTGGCTGTGGCTGCTTGTGTAGCCTCCACCCTCCATCTGTTTCTCAAGCCCTCAGTCCATGAGCCAGGTAACATTTTTGTCAACACATTCTCATAATCCTCATTGGACATTTCTTTAACAGTCTGTTCATCCTGCAAGGCCTTTACATAATTATTGAAATTAGCTTGTGCCTTAGCTTGAAGAGTTAACATTTTAATATAATCAGCACCCTTCTTGGTAAGCACATCCATCCACTTAGCCAGACTATCATATGTTCCCAATGATTCTCCAAGTTCAGAATTAAGTTCTTTTACAAGACGCTCTTGCACTTGGTAGATTCTTCGTAGTGGTTAAGACCGCTGATGGAGTTTATCTTGCACTTGGACGTTCAGTAGGACTTGAGGCTTCAGCACAGTCTGTAGCAGGTGGTGGTGACACCA
>Ga0310690_10001350_pt1 | contig 43540 bp, 16 predicted proteins | sample AusTroGonzalo_MG_2_FD_207661 | JGI IMG/M metagenome (GOLD analysis project Ga0310690, IMG submission 207661) | Bovine rumen microbial communities from tropical cattle in Woodstock, Queensland, Australia - Gonzalo_04 (v2) (version 2) | ecosystem: Host-associated > Mammals > Digestive system >... | reverse complement strand
ACTTCTATATAACATATTCTTAACTTGCTGTAGCATACAGCTTTGCATTTAGTGCTTCAAGCTGTCTTTGCGTACGTTCTATCTTTCTTTTTAGTAGGGTTTCCTCATCCAAACCGACTCGTCCTTCATCGTAGGCCACCCTGTCTCGAACCATGATAAAGAAAATCTCTGCCATTTTGTGGGCGGTGGCGACAATGGCCGACATGTGCCCCGCCCTGGATTTGATTCGCCTGAAGTAGAACCCCATCGGGCTGTTGGATTTTGCAACCGTGTTTGCGCACAGCCTGAAGATCTGCCCCACGGGATTCTTCCGTTTGGGAAGCCGGCTGGAGATAAGCTTCCCTCCGGATATCTTGTTGTTCGGGACTAAATTGCACCATTTGCAGAACTTCGCAGGGGAATCGAACTTGTCCGTGAAGTCAGCCCCGAGCTCTCCTATCAGCTGTAGCAACGACCCTGAACTCATGCCCGTGATGGCCATCGCATTGACTCCCCAAATGGCATTGGCATAAGACTCGACATCAAACGCGACCGCATTCTTCTTGTTTATCCGTTTCTTGGTGCGCAACAGCCCCACATTGTCCTCGTCTATTCTTGACACAAAACCTTGAAGCAGATTCTCTATCTCCTTGTCGCACTCTTCCACCATGCCCTGGTAGATCTGGTACAGCTCATACGACTGCTTCAGCTCAAATAGGTGGTCTGCATCCCAAGTCCCCTCCAAGGAGAGGGCTATCTCCTCCCTACTGCGTTTGCAGCGGCTGTCGGCCAAAGCGGAAAGCGTCTGTGCGTCTCGCTCCCCTTTCAATATGGCCGTGATGATTCGCAGCCCTGACACGCCCGTGATGTCGCTTATCACGTTGGTCAGCTTGATGTTCATCTGCTCCATCGCCTTCTGCATGTGTTGCACCTCCTTGCTGGCGCTCTTGAGCAGGCCACCGCGGTGACGCGCAAGGTTGCGTATCTGCCGGGCAGCGTTCTCGGGCTGGAAACTGGGTTTAAGCATCCCGTAGCTGTGAAGCACCAGAAGCCATTCGGCATCGGACTCGTCCGTCTTCTTCTCCGAGATGTTTTTCACCTCGCGGGCGTTGCACAACTGGACATCGAAACCGTCCTTCTGAAGCTTGAAGAACAAGGGAATCCAATAGACTCCTGTCGCCTCCATCGCGACGGTCTCAATGCCGCAAGCCTTCAGCCAGCCGCTGATCTCGTTCAGGTCGCGCGTAAAGCTCCCGAAGCGGCGATTGTTGTCGCCGTCTCGGTCGGCTGGGACGCATACCTGCATCTCGCTGTCCGCTATGTCTATTCCTGCTGCGTTCGGGTTCACGATTTTTAATTCAATTCCTTTGCTTGTTTGTAATTTTTTCGCTTTCTTTGCCATCGGAAGTAGCTTTAAGGGGTTAACTCAAAAAAGCTAAGCCTGCGGTCTCATGGATGGAACTAAGTAAGCTTCTATACGGCCTCCATCGGCCAATATTCATTCTACAGACTCGCAGGGCCATACTCTAAATTGGACTGCGAATCCATGTCTAGAACGGCCTACTTGCTTAGCTCCATAAAGATACTTCCTTTTTTCATATTCTGCTGTACTTTCTGTTATTTTTCTATTCTTTCCGGTGTTCGCTGGTTCGGTACTCTAAACTAATAATTATACCCTTTTCCGACCTTCATCTTCTCCGTCGCATAATGGCCGAGGTAGACGATGCCGAGGTTGCCATCGATGGCGATTTCGTCGCCCATCTTCAACGGATGGCCGTTGAGCTGGCCAAACTCGTCGTCAACATCGACTTCGAGGCCATCACAACTGACTACACAGACTTTACCAAGACGCACCGCCGTCACTGCTGCGTGTGAAGTGGCACCGCCACGGGCCGTCAACAGGCCGTCGCAATCGAAGATCATGCCGATGTCGTCGGGGACAGTGTCGGGACGGACCAAGATGACTTGGCAGCCAGGATGTTGTTCGCGCAAGGCCTTGATTTGGTCTGCGTTGAAGGCCGCCAATCCGTTCATGGCGCCGCCACCGATGCCCATGCCGTGGCCCAGCTGCTGCATCTCGTCGGGCGACTGCACAAAGGCCGTCTTCTCCTCTTCGGTCTTGAGGTCTTGGTCGCGAATCTGCAAGATATGGAAGTCCTCGGGCTTGTCGGACTCGAAGGTGAACTCCATCTCCTGCGGACTGTAGCCCATATTTTCGGTCAGTTCCTTGGCAATGGCGTAAATCTTCCAATAAATTTCAGGCAACAACGACTGCATCGAAGGGCCTTCAAGGTTGGCCGCAATGCGCTGCGTCTCACCAATCGGCAAGGGCTTGACCAAACCGCCTACGATATCCTCGCCTTGACTACGCATGGTGAAGTCGCCGTAAAGGTGAACGCCCGGACGCTCGCGGTGCGGGTTCTGCGTGAATACCACACCCGTGCCCGAGGTCTCGCTGCGGTTACCGAAAATCATCTGCTGCACGATGACAGCGGTACCCCAGTTCTCGGAGATGCCCAAATGACGACGATAAGCCAAGGCACGCTCGGAGTTCCATGATTCGATGACCATGTTGACGCAGTCGATGAGTTGTTTGAACGGATCCTGTTCGAAAGCCACGCCGTGGTCGGCAAGGATGCGTTTATAGGAATTCGCCACCTCGCGCATCTGGTCGATGCTGAAGTCGGCCTTGACCCTCACACTGTTTTTCTGCTTGAAGGCGTTGATCTCGTCGTCGAAGACATCGCGCTCAATGCCTTTGGCCATGCCCCAGCTTTGCAGGAAACGGCGGTATGAGTCCCAGATGGCCCAAGCCTTGGTGGGGTCGGCGGCGATAGCCTCCACCTGCTCGTCGTTGAGGCCCACATTGAGGAAAGTGTCCATCGCGCCAGGCATCGAGATGGCCGTACCCGAACGCACTGAAACCAACAGCGGTGCCTCAGGATTGCCGAACTTGAGCTTAGTGATGCCCTCCAGCTCCTCGATGTGCTTGCGGATCATGCCGTGAATCTCAGTGCGCAGCTCGGGAATCGTGTTGATGGTCTCATTGCGGCGGAAAGTCTCGGTGGTGATGACGAAGCCCGGAGGCACCGGCATTTTATGCAGATAGAGATTCTTCAGATGATAGGCTTTATTGCCAATAAACACCTGATTATCCATCAAAGGAGTCACCTTCGAGAAAGGACAAATCAGCATCTCGGAATTGTAGGTCATGATGTCGCTGATGAGCTTCTCGTTAAGCGTGGTCTCCATGTTGCGCAACGACGCGAGTATGCGGCCGATGAAATTGTCCAAAGGCTGCATCAGGAAGGCGTCGGAAAGCAGGTCACGGTGGAACTCCTCTGATTTTCTGCTGATTAAAGCTGTCGTCTCGCGCTCATTGAGTTTTCCATCGGGGTCGAAAAGCTGCGGGATGACGATCTTCAGCGGGTATTCGTAGGACTTCAGGAAATATTTGATGATGATGCGGCGCACGTCCTCAGCGATGAACTGGAAAATGTTGATGTACTGGCCGAAAGAGAAGCTTCGCGAGGTGAGCGAGTAGCGCAACATGTCGAGTTTCGAGTTGAAACTCTGGTTGGTGATGCCATCGAGTTCGAGGCCATTGCGGAAGAATTCGAGGATCCTATAGATCTGGTTCAGTGTGCGTTCCGAGATGTATTCCAAGTTGATGCTCTGCACCACCTTCTCCATCAATTGGGTGGCGACGCGCTCAAGGCGGAAAGTCAAGCCCATGGCCTCAAACTTGTTCTCGCGGTAGGTGCCATACATCGACGGGATGCCAATGGCGATGTGGCGCTTGTGGTAGATGTTTTCCCAGCCTTCGCTCTGTTCGGGGTTGAAAATCACCGACTTAAGCTTATTCATGAAGGCATAGATCATCGTCAGTGACTCGGCAAAGTCTTTCTTTTTGTAGGCCTTCTCAAACTTGTCGATCTCCTCGTCGGGGATGAAGGGGAAGCTACGCAACGAGCTGAAGATATTGACTGATTCGAAGCTGTATTTCTCTCGTAGATAGGCATACAAGTCACGGATGTCCATCAAGCGGGCATGCTCGCGCTCGTAGAGTTCGTCAGCAAGTTCAATTCTCCGTGCCGCCGAACCGATGAGGTTCTCATAGTCGTCGCGAGAGAGCATCAGTACGTCCTCGGGGTTGAGGCACGAAATCTCGCACATGGTCTGCACGAGGTTGTGGATGGGCACATACCAGGTGCTTTCCTTGTCGATGCTCTCGAAAACGTTGTTGGGCAATATCGGTTTCAAAGCCTCCAAGTTGCCGTCACTCCAGAACTTGAACACGTCGAAGGTCAAGGCAATCAAGGTGTTGTTGCTTTCAGTATGCACTTGCTTACGAAGGAAATGCACCAATTTGTCCTGACGCCCCGAAATCTCGTCCATGTTGGTGGTCACGTTGCGGATCTCGCCCTCGGCGCCGATTTCGTTGAAATAGACGGGGAAGATGCGCGTCAGCTGCTTCACCTTTTTATAATACGGCGTGATGTTGGAGTTCAACACCTTGGTGATCTCGCGCTGGAAGAGGTCGGTGTCGCTGAGGAAGATGCCGCCCAGTTTCAGGTTGACGATCAAAGCCGAAAGCAGCTTTTCCATGGGTGTCTTGGAATGCTCAATCAACTCCAACCACACACGGATGTTCTTGATATGGTTCTCATCCACAGAGAGTTGCCAGTCCTCGCCTACAAACACATTACCCGGCGTGACGAAGCCAAAAGCGATGAGTTTCTTCTCAAAGTAGTTGACGATTTCCTTCAACTCGGTCTGGTCCACATCGATGATTTTCAGACCCAAGGTCAGCTGGAAGTCGAGCACCGCCGACATATAGTCTTTGCGCAACTCCTCGGAAAGGTCGAAGATGGTGTCGATGAAAGGTATCAGTTCGTCTTGCGGCATCTCATCGATGGCATCGCGCATCATACGGTCCATGTTCCAGATGAGGCGTTCGCGTTGGTTCTCCATGCCCGGCAGATGGAGCAGGAAAAAGACATAATGGAACTTGGTGATGAAATGCGTGAAGACCTGTTCCGAATCGGCAAAACGCTTAGCCACCTGCTCGAAGTTAGGCAAGTCTGTTAGTTTGTCCCAGATGTCGGCGGCGCTCAAGTCAGCATTCAACTGATTGAAATAAGGCTGGCCGATTTCGTCGCAGACCTTCTGGATTTCTTCTTCGGTGAGCATCTGCCGCTTGCTTTCCACCCAGTTTTCCACCTGCGAGGTCGTTTGCCAATAACGGTAGTTTTCTTGAAGCATCATGCGCAGCAAATCGCAGGCTTGGGCTTTGTATCGCTCATCTTGTGCCACCTTGTCGAGATAGCGGCTGGCGTGTTTTGTGGCCAAAATGTAGACATCCTTATTGTTTTCAAACGCATCATTCAAAACACTGAAAACCAAGTCGATCAATTCCGCATGCTTCGGCGATTCGGCCATCACTTTATTGGCAAACTCCATCAAGGTGATGATGATGTTGAGCCGCAGTTTGGCCGCCACTTCGGGTTTCAGCAGGCTGTGCATCATCTCCAAAGGGATGTTGAAGGCATCGGCGGGGATGTCGTCGCGGGTATAGAACCAAAAATCGTCCAACAACATTTTGCGCAACTCTTCTGTGACGAAAGTATGGTTCGACAAAGGGTGGTGATACTCGGTGATGCACTCCTTGGCGCGTTTGTTGATGCCGAAGTATTTGGCCGACAGGTCGATAAAACGCTGGTGCTCTTCAGGGATGAAGATGTCTTTATAACGGGTTTGGGCCAGATTGGCCTCTAACGCTTGTGATTTGAAGGTTTCTGCCATAACGAAAAAAAAGTAAGTGCAAAAGTACAACTTTTCCGCGACACAAAACAAAAAAAGGGGAGCAGCGCTCCCCATCCTTTTCACACGGCCGCTAAGTACTTACAGTTGCCCCTGATTTGAGCTGTAGACCGCTTTTCTTGAAAAACTCGATGTATAACTAAACTTGCAATTCTGTTTTTGAAATTTCTCTCGTAAACCAAGCTTAAACGACTCATGCCCCCAGCTGGACTTACCCTGACTTTTCCTTTTTTTTTCACTACATACTTTATAGCTCCAGAGTTTCACGCTCTTCGTGTGACAAATGCTCACCTCTTGCCCAACCACCCCCGTAAAGACGGGCTCAGTCGACTAGGTAACTAGCCTAGTGAGGATCACAATAAGGTGATGCAAAGATAGCAATTATTTTTGTCACCACAACTATTTCAACAAAAAAAAGAGGCTTTCGCCTCTTTTTTTCACTTTTTGTGCAAAGTATCGAACTCCAAGCCACTGTTTTCCGAGAATTTGGCCAGTTTCTTGTACATCCCCAGCCATAGGTAAGTTTTCCCGTTGAGCCATCTGGCTCGCTGATAGTTCTTCGTGAGTCTGATGCCGGTTTGTTGCACTTCCTCTTCGTTGATGAACAAAGGCTTGTATTGGTCTTTGCCACCGTCAAGGCCCTTGCGAAGGATAGAAGAGACAGGAAGCACGGGTTTGCGTTCGAAGCCTTTCTCGGTGAGGATATGGCAAGGCATCTTTCCGCGACGCAGTACCATCTCACGTCCCCATAGTTTGAAATACGACTCGAATGGCCCCTCCTCCTTGATATGCTCAGGGACGAAGGGAATCCAGTTGTAAGGCACATGAGTTTGCAGCGTATAGCTGTAGGCACATTGTTCCCCACCCTTCCGATCGACATCGCCATTTTGGCTGAAAGTGACCTTTCCTGGCTCGGGTTTCTCCCTGTTCTTCTCGTAAAGCTCATCGACAATACTCTTGAGCCACACAGCCTTTTGCTGTTCATCGAGAGTGGAGCCGCAGCCGTCAGATACCGTCTTCTCGACGCCCCACACCATGTTGGCCATCTCGTCGCGCAGAAGTTCCACCTCCTCGACAGGCACGCCCTCGAGGGTCGTGACGAGTTGGGGCGCATAGAAGAGACCGTTACCCACATGTCTGCCATCGGTAGTGCCGTATTTCGTGTTGGTGAACATCTGCCAAGGTTCGTCCAAAGGATTCACATTGTCGCCGAAGCCTGAACGTCTTTTGATTTTTTGGAGTATCCCAAAGGTGTTTTTCACCTCTATTTCCTCCACCACGATGTATTTTCCGATGTCGGTCTTCAAAGGGATGAGCATCCAGTCGTTGGAATAGAGCGTGGCGAACTTGAGAAACATCTCGTTGGCTTGCGATTGCTGTTCAACTGAGTTGCCCATATACACACTTCGGTCCTCAAACTGCCAGAGCCGCTTGTTGGGTGCTCCTGGATATTGTGCCGGTGTGGGAAGCGAAGCAATGACCTGTCGGTCACCAGTGATTCTGTTGTCTTTGGTGTCATCGTCAACAGTGTACCAAGAGAGTCGTCCACCCTGATAGCGGTCACCTTTGAAGTGGTGCATGCCTGCTTGCAGTTTTATCTCGTAGTTGAGGGCTTGCTCCTGCCAGTGGCTGTTGCTGCTGCCGTCAGCACCAGCGGGCAGATATTGATCCTCAAACCATCGGGTGTAGGACTTGGCGATTGCAGAGTTCTCCTTTTTCTTGTCAAGATAGAGTTGATAGCCGTCGAAGGCCTTGTTGCGGAAAGTGCTGGCGAATTTGATACGTTGGGCATTCAGACCTGCCTCAGCCTCACGGGTGGCCTCACAGTCAAGGATGTAACTCTCGGTGCCTCCCCAGTCAATCTTATAGTCCTTACGCAACTGGGCGATGGTGGCTTGCAACTGTTGGCGGGCTTCAGGAGTGGCGGGTTTCCCGAGCATCTCGATATAATGCATCGCACTCTCCACCCTGACCATAAGGTCGATAGCGGGATTGACCTTCTCGGTGTCAGGCTCGATGGGATCTTTGGAGCAGTCTTCCTGCCGCACCACGCATTTCACTGAAACAGCAGTACCAGCATTGTTGGCCCTGAACTCACCCATCTGCCATTGGCGCGAAAGCAACCACAGGGGATCATAGACCTTCATGCTGAGCGCTTGGGTGAGGTCATCCTTTCGGATACGAGGCTCTACATGAGGCACAAACTCATATCCTACAAGCTCATCCCATCCGGCGGCTTCGGTGGGGAAATCAAAGTATTTTCCGTTTAAGATATAGTCTTTGATTCTGCTTTTTTTAGTATTGTCTGCCTTAATATTGTCTGCCATGATCTTGCTATTTTTGGGGGTCGTTGGAATGATTGTTCTTGTCAGTCTCGGCATTTTCAACAGTGATGTCGGTATAGTCGATGAGGGGGAACAGTCCTGCGGTCCATGCATATTTCCTCAAGTCGTCGGGTTCAACGGAACGGCATTTGACGAGATGGACTGTGCTGCGTATGGTGCGGAGCAGCATGTTCTCCGACCAGTGTTTCTTGTTGCTGTCCTTGGTGGCGACGGCCAGCAAGAGGGCCTGAGGCGCTTCGGCGTCAGGCTGATCGTAGTTGAAGGCCAGTCCGGCGGTCTGGTCCTTATAGGGGATGCGTTCAATCCAATGGTCAAGCACAAGGCCCGCCACGAGGGGTTTCTCGTCATAGACCTGCGGGAGGTTTTCGGGCCGCTCCACCATATAGGTGAAGGCGTCGTTCACATAATCCTCGCTTTCCACCTCGATGCCAAGCCACATGGGCTTCTTGCCAATGATGGGAACCTGCATCGGCACGACTTGGGCGGCTTGGGCCGCGTTGTCGTCGTCGAGGGCGTTCCATTTCTGGAACATCCTCAACTGATGGTAGCGCATCATTTGCGGGCTGACCTTGGAGAGCGACTGTATGTTGTCGTCGACGGTGAGCGACGTCACGTTGCGGAAATACCTCGGATCCTTCTGATTGTGGAACTCCTCAATCGGCACGATGTTGGTATCGGGCTGGAAGACAGGCACCACCAGCATATTGCTCACCAGCAGTTTCTGGATGGCTTCCGTGTAGACGCGGAAGGACTTCTCATTGGCCTCGGCGACAATAGTTCTGGCTTCTTCAAGGTTCTGGCGAATGTTTTCGTACAGCGACTCCAACTTCTCGAAGAAGGTGTGCTGCAGTTTGACGGTCTCGAAGAAAGCCTCCGAGTTGTGGAAAGCCGTGTTGGTTCCGACAAACAGTTTCTTGCTGACGGCATCCATAGCGGTGGTCTGGCCGATGCTGAAGCAATAGGCGGCCAGCTGGAGGGCCTCACGCATATCCTGATCGGAGAGCGCCACCGATTCATAGTCGGGATTGGCAGGATTCTGCAAAGCCTGCTGCCTGTTGAGCACTTCGGAAAGGTTTTCGGTCAGCACCTGCACACGCTCAAGGACCATATCGTATTTATCCTGCAGCGTCTCGTAGAGCGATTCGTCAGGAAGTCCCGTCTCCTTCACGAGGTCGTCGCTGCGGAGGATTCTTCCGCCAGCCAGCAGGTCGCGCACATTGCCCACAATCAGCTCCACTTGGTCGAAAGTGGTGCCGCCGTCGGCTTCAATGGTATTGGTGCAGTTATCGTAAACGCCATTCTCGCTCTGCAGCCAGTTCTTCAGCTCGATATAGCGGAGGAAGGCCGACTTGTTGGCGGAGAGATAGACCAGTTCGGAGGCGCTCACTCCCAAATCGTTCAAACTCTTCATGTCGAGGGTTTCCTCCTTGTCATCACAGAGCCCCATCTGGATCCTGTCGGTTCCTATCGACTGGGCAATCCACTGGTCCACCTTAGGCTCGGCGCAGGCCAGCAGCGACTTGGAGCCGGTGGTGGCGGCAGGGTCGAGGACCACTACGAGGCTGCCGTCGACCTGTGCACTGGAAACGGGAATCTCGGCCACTTGAGGCATGGGGATGTTTTTGCCCGTATCGAGAGCCTGCATCAGGGCATCGACGGCTTCGCGTTGACCCTGAGTGAGTTTGTAGACCCCCTCTGAGAGAATGATGTCGGTCAAGGCGTCGTATTCGTCATCGATGCGGTCAAGCAAACCATAGAGTGCGTAGTTTTTCGCTTCGATGTCTTTCTCGCTATTCTCGTCGATGATCTTGGTTTTGTCGATGAAGGCTTCCAGACCTTCGACAAAACCAAAGGTGCGTCCAGCGTTGCGATAGGCTTCGAGCAGTTGTGCACCGTTGATAACGGTGATGTCGTTGTCCTTGATGTCTTTTTTTTCATCGGACGTATTGGTTTGGGTGCCGTAGTCTTTTGACTCCACCATGGGGTAACTCTTGCGGAGATTGAAGATGCCTTCGTTAAGATCAAGCCCCAAGGTCTTATACGCATCGTGCATGAGGCGCTCGAGGTCGGTGCCCAGGATGGTACCAATGGCGAGTCCGTTGCGCACTCCTTCAATGATGCGAATGGCGTTTCTGACACGCTCCGACGACAGGTTGACGCTATACGCTTCGTCCGTCTTGTAATCTTTGCAGCTGTTCTTGTAGGCACTACGCAACACGGCGCCAGTGACGGCCTGGTTGATAGAGGGAGCCAAGAGGAATTCGCCCGACTTCTGTTGTACTTCCCGACCCAGTTCGGCTTCATTGAGGTTGAACACCCAGCCATAGGTGCCGATGGCGATGCGGTGGACTCCTTTTTTCATTCTCCTGCGCAACTTGTTGCTCAGCAGACCCATCATCCAGGCATCCAGACGATAAGCGAAGAGGTCGAAGAACTCTATGATGAGGTTTTTCACTTCTTGGTCGCGTTTCTCTTCATCGATGTCGCTGAGGAGGTCGCCCAGTTTTTCCTTGACGGCAGCCACAAGGTTGGGAATCTCAATCGTATCCAGGTCTTCGTGGAACCTCTCATCCGAATCGTCGTCGACAATAGGTATCTCACCATATCCATTGAGGTAATCTCTCACATCAATGACACTCCTATGTTTGAGGAAGCCTTTTATGGTGTTCAACACAATCTTTTGTTCTTCCTCGGTCTTGCCATTAAGGTCGGTATGCATGAAGAAGTCGGCCACAAGCAGGAAAGTCTTGTTTTTTTCTATCACCGATTGTGTCCTACGGAAATAGGAGCTGATGGGAGTGCTGCCGGCAACCTTCAGGTAACCGTCGGTCGTCAAATCCTTTTGGTTCTTGGAGTAGTTCTCATCCTTGTCGGCGATGACGTTCCATTTCTCGGTAAGGAAGAGCAGTATATTTTTGAGAGTATTCAAACTGGTGTTTCGATCAAAAACCAGATTGCGGAAGTCGCAGATAGGCAGGATGCCGTAGGGCTGGCTACCGATGCGGATGGGCGGGAAAGGTCCACGCGCCAACACATCGTTGACGAGGAAGTCTTTCAGCTCGGCATTTCTGTTAAGTACCTTAATGAGATTGTTGTCGAGGGTCTCCATCATCACCTTGTTGGTGATTTTTCCCTTGAGGATCTCGCGATGCTCGACCGTGTTTTCCCTATCCTTGATGTTGCCCAGCACGCTCTTGCGGAGGGCAAAGAGCCGCTGCAACAGGGCAAGGTCTTCGTTGGGATCGAGTTTGGGCGGACTGACGCAGTTCTCGGCTTGGTGCTTGTATTTCTCCACCAAGGCCTCGTCGCTGGTGTCAAACAGTTCATTGCTGGTCTTCAGGTCCTCATCGGTCAGGATGTTGGTGGCGGTTCCTATGTTGAGCAGGCAGTAACCGTCGTCGCTATAAAGATGGGCGTCAAGAAGGTCGGAGAGAATCTGTTCGCATTCGGCCTCGCTTTCCTTGTTGATACCCATCACGTAGACCGATTCGAATTCACAATATTTACGTAGTTTTGGTCCAACATTCCGCCTATGTTCCTTTATGGTGAGCGCTTCATAAGCAAACTGGTCGAGAGGAAGGGTGATGGCCATTCCCAAGCGTTCAGCTTCGTCGTAGTCGGTCATCCAGCGGAGGCTACCATTGAGCAGGATATGATCCTGCGACGCGTTCTGGTCGATAGCGTTATCCATATTGTTGAGGTCGACACCCAGCTGAAGCTTCTGGGGCAGGCGGTGTCCGTATTTGCAGATATGGGTGTTCTTTCCCCCTCTGTTCTTCAGCACGGCCTGAAGGATAAAACGCTCAGGCAGCAGCTCGGTGGCAGGCACGTCAAACACTTCCTGGTTGTCATCCACGTAGGTCATGGGGAAGGCATTGAGGAAGTTCGTGTTGATTTCGTCGGCATACTCCTCAAAACTTTTGTGTTCGATATGGAAGTCTTCGGCGCGTTTAGTGAGCACCTTGAAGGCTTTGCTGGGGAAGGTTTTGCGTACAATCCATGCGGCGCGATAGGCCGGCCACAAGTCGCAGATGGCGAGCCAAAGCGACTTACGCGTATCGACCCCTTTGTCGCCGGCAAAGATGTATTTCAGCCAGAAATCGCGCCCGCTGAGGTACTCGTTGTTCGTCAACGGCCGGAGGTACTGGGTAACGGCCAATTCGTCGGGATAGATGCGCACACAGAGACACTTCTTTGTTTCCGTGGACCGGATTGGTTTTTTTCGGATGAATTTGCTGTATTTCTCAAAGAGGCTGCTATCGATAGTGGCCGAGTAGTATTCGTTGACCCATAGCGACATCCTACGCACAAACCTTTGTTGGTCAGGGTAATCGAAGATGGTGTGCGACAAGGTCTGGTTCAACTCGTTCACCTTGTTTTTCAAGGAGATTTCATACTGGTGGTTTTTCTTGGCATGAATCACCATGAGGAACAGCTGTCCGGCGGCTCGTGTAAAACGGTAGGGCGAGGTTTTTCTGCCTTGGATACGATCGAGCATTCTCAAGGATTCTTCGACTCTCCAGAATTCAGCCTGCAAGGCCTGCAAGGCTTTAACGAAATACGCTTTGGCATCCTTCACCGAACTCCGCTCGAGGCCTGCATATTCGGAGGTTTTGTTGCTGTCGTTAGGCAACTCCACATTATAACGGTTGCTCAAATGCAGTTCATCGTTCCATCTATTCAGCAAACGACTCATCCTCTCCTTTTGGGTATAGGTCATCCACGGCACTTTCTGCATCTCATTATTCAGGCCTTTAAGGAATCTGCGGCAATCGTTGAGGTGCTTGCAACCGGACTTATAAATGGCGATTTGCGAGTACTCGCAGTCGTAAGGTTGTCGCAATTTTCCGTGATACGGGGGCTTGGTGATGGTGCTGACATAGATCTTCGTGAAGTGTTCCAACTGATTGATCAGATTGGTGGCTCGGTCGAATTTCATCTTTTCGACGTTTTGCAGGCGTTCCACCTTACCTATCAGCCCAGTCCAGTCGTCGTGGATATCGGCATCCGAAGGCAGCAGGGGCTTCATTCCCTTGAGAATGTCAATAAGCGTGTATTTGTCCTTTGGATAAATCACATCCAGCTTTTCCACCTCGACATGGAGCTTTTCAATCATTCTGACGGTTTCCTTCTCCTCTTGTTCTGAGTATTGGCCAGTGATGAAGCACAGCAGTTCCCATGCTTGCTTGAGGACATAGATGATTCTTTCAGGTTCGTCGATTTCTTCCACGGCCCGGTTCATAAACATGGTCTCCAAGCGCAGCGGCATCATCAGAAACGAGGTATTGACTTTCTTGGTGCCCAGTTCCTGCTCGGTAATTGTCCTTATGATATCTTGGTTTTTCATCTTCTTAGTTGTTGTTAATGGGTAAGAGGAATACGCTTGATTTGTTTATGATCTTACTTGCAAGCACGGCGCTGTTGGCGGATTCGTTGACATTTGCCTCAAACTTGTCATCATTTTCGAATTGCAAGGAGGTAACGTCTTCCTGGAAAGTAAGGTAGAGCCCTTTGGTATCATTTATGTATTCGAATCCCACCAGATAGGTGTCTTCGGTCAGCCACGAGGTCATGCTGGCATTTGCCACGACGGTGAGTGTCTGGTCGGCATAGCTCGTCAAGCAGATGGTGGTGCGTGGATAGGCCTGCATCAGTTCGCCCTTGATGGCAAAGACGAGCATCCCCGCCTTTTTGTTTTCGGCGTGGTTTTGGCCTAAGGGGGCGTTCCAGTCCGACACTTGTTTGATGTCGAAATACGTTGTCCGAAGCTGTTCTTTCGACGGCAGGTTGGTGGCCACCCAGAACTTACGGAAGTAGGATCCCCGCTGGTCGGTGGGATACTCACGCCAGAGCAGCTCCTGCCCCATCTCGGTATTCATGCCCATGAGGAAGGCTTCCTCGAACTTGGCGTTGCTCTCGAAGATGGTGACAGAATTGTTGGTCAACTCGCCGGCTGAAGGCACCACGTAGTTAGGCGACAGCTCGCGCAGATAGAAGAAGGTGGGGTCGAGGTATTCGGGATAAATCATCACGGGATACTTCGTCAATCCCTTACTCTTGATTTCATCCAACTGTCCCTCCTCAGTGTAGCCATATTTCGTGATGAGAGTCTCCAAGACTTCATCCCTCTCCTTTTCGAGGTCGGGAAGGTCGGGAGCGGGTTCAGGCTCAGCAGGCGCCGGCTCAGGGAAGATTCCGTTCTTCATGTTGAAATTGCCGGCCTCAAGACGTTTTTTCAGTTCTTCGCGCTGATCCTTCCTCTCGTCGTCCATCGTCAGGCCGAGATTGGGTAACGGCATTCTTACCACGTTTTCGCTATAGTCGTTAAAACCACCCAACTCAACAACAGCCATATCAGGTGCGTACATCCATCGTTGTCTGAGGGTTTCCAGATTTGCCTTAAAGGAGTGGTACATTAAAGCCAACTGTACGGCGAATTGTTCCTTGTCAATCTTATTACTGTCGAAACTTCCCGTCTTGGGGATACCCATGTAGTCATCACGCTCAAAATAGAACCTACGACCATTTTCCAACACAACGTAAACCAAATCAGGACGACTGGGATCGTACAATATTTCGGTTTGTTCTGGTTTCGAACAAACCTTTACTAAAAGATCAGTAAGATCATCAATGAGCAGACTATTCGTAAATGGGTTCATGTAGTTCGATAAAGCATCGTTTGTGTGGTAAAAGGTAGATATGCCATTCTTCCACGTTTTACGAACACATTGACCGTTTGTATATCTGAAGGGCTGGTCTGCATCCAATACTTTCCCATTGATAGAAAAATGGATGTGTTTATGATAGACCAGGTCGGGATGGTCGCTAGGGAACAGGAAAGTATATCCCTTTTTACCGATAACCTTACCCTGTTCGTTGGTCAAGTGATACTCGAATGCGAGGTAAGGCTTTTGGATCTTCTTTTTCTGTTCCTCATTGTCTTTCCCTTGCTCTTTTTTCTCTTCCTCCGTCTTAAAGAAATTCTCACAAAACGCGTTGAAGAGTTTGGCGTCCATGACATAGCCATTGTATTCCGCATTGCCTACTTTCACACGAAGTGTCACAGGATAGACCGCCTGTTCGATAGGGGATTTGAGGTCGGCATTGTAATAGGCAGGGTCGAAACAGTTTCTTTGCCTGTAGTAATGGCTCGATGCATTATAGTAGTAGTTCAGGCTATGGGCGTTGTAGGCAACATGGCCATTGGGCGTGCCCCATTCAGCCACCCAACTGTACAGGTCGGTACATTCCGGCGAGAACAAATAAGGTTGCTGCACACACTTGTACTCTACGGGCTTTATGGCGTAGAGATCCCTGCGCGAAGGTTCCGTTCCTATGTTATAATAAGGATTGATCAGGAATTGCAGCCAACTAACACTGTTCTTGTATTGTTTGATATGCTCATTGGCCACCATCGTATTGAAGTCATCGTCTGTGACATTCCAAGTATTAAGATCGAACAACTCTCCGAGTTCCTGGGGAGTGATGCCTATGATGCGCTTGACTTTTTCGACGGGTTGCATGTTATTACTCACCACATCACGTACTTGCTCCGCCGTGATGGCATTTCGGGCCAGTTTCGAACTGAACAGCATGCGGTACAGTGCATCGGAGGTGAGTAGCATATAACGGCTTTTCGTCAATTTTCCCTCGACGACTTTTTTTCTCAACTTCTTGATATTCGTCCTCTCAGGTTGCAGTCTTTTCCGGGCATTCTGCTCCACCTCATTCATTTGGTAAAACTCGCGCAGTTTCTGGTTCAGTTCGTTGATTTTCTCGACCTTCTGCCAGGCGCGGTGGACAAACGACTCTTGGTTTTCCTTCACCACCGAGGCGCCCATGCCTGCGGCGATGCGGTGACGCAGCGTCAGGTTCACCTCGGGCACCACGCCGTCACCTTTGAGGTCCGTAGACAGCAGATGGCGGGCACCGTAGACGGGAGGCACCACCCAGGGATCTTCGTCTTGGGAAGTGTCGGCATTCTCAGTAAATACGGGGTTCAGCAGGAGTTCTTCCTTGAGGGCCTCGGTGTAATCATCCGGCTCTTTACGAAGCTCTTTGCCCTTCTGATTGCCCATGCCCAGCATGAGGGCGGCAGGCACATCGATGGGATACTCTTGTTGATTGTCACGATAGTTTTGCAAGCCATCTTTGGCGAGTCCGCTCTCGACGATGTCGACCGTCAGGTTGGCCTGCATCGTATCGTAAGCCTCATCAGGAGTCATATTCAACTTGTTGGCAAGCTCTTCAAAGGTTCCCGACTGGTTTGCGGTATAGAAGCTCCAATGATAGTAGACCGGGAAAACCGTTCTTTTTTTCTCCCACGACCACGAAAGTTCATCTTTGGCCACGCCTGCGTAGCCTTGATTCAAGCCGCTGAGTCGACCGGCCTCGAAGGCAGGCAGCAGAAACACCGTGATGTGCTGATCCATATCCAACTTGCTGGCGCACAGCAGTCGTGCGATACCCTCTGCCTCGTCATTATCTTCTCCTTCCTCTCCCAGCTGCACGTGGGCAAGCTTGTGATGAAGCGATGCAGAAGGAAACACCTCCTTATACCGCGCTTCCGAGAGGTTGAATTCGACCCTCTTTTTCCCTTTCTCCATCACCAGTTTATATTCATCATCATAGACAGCGACCAGCAACAGCCAGGGGACACAACTATCCGTTGTTTCTTCAACGGGCAAAGGCGTATAGCGCCAGGGGAAGTCCGCCTCGTAGAATTCGACGAAAGGCATCGTCGTCGGGTTAAACCGTTGGGTATTGATGGCAGGCGGATAGATTTGGCTGATGATGACAGGCTTCACCTGCTTGATGTCGCCTGGTCCCACCAAGCTAAGCTCGCGCTTGGGATAGAAATGACGGGAGTTGCCTGAAGGCGTTGTACCTTGCACATCGACGGTCAGTTCGATGACGGCACGGCTACCATCAGCTACGGGTTGCCCCTCGGCTTGAGGATTTTCTTTCTCAATGTATTGGCTGAGTCCCTTCCTGAGATAGGGCACTATGTTGATTTTCTCTTCCATGGTCTCAATTGTTTTGGTCGATGGAGTCTAATGTCTTGATATAACGGTCGAAGGCCGTCCTTGTCTTCATGGCGAACAGCGGTTTGCGCATCTTGCTTTCCATGACGCCTTCCACTGTGGTTCCCAATGCGACGGGACCATTCATTTGCAATGCGCCAATCACCAGGCCAACGCCGTCCTTGATTTCCTGGTCAATTACAGGATGTGTTTCATCCTCTCGCACCACCTTAGGGACACGCTTACGCACAACCCTGCGCGTTACCCTAGGTGCTGCTGCCGGCACCGCCTTGGGAGCAGCCTTCGGAGCTTCCTCAGGGGCTTCCGTATGGGTTATCGTTCCCTTCTTGATGGATTTGACCGTGATTTTTTCAGGATCCTGTTGGCCTTTTGCCTTGACGTAATAGGTGATTTCATTCACCTTTGGATCTGACATCCCGCCGATCTTGACGCCCTTGGTCTCGCTCAGCGAGAATCCGCTCACATATTCTTTATAAGACGGCATGCTCAGCTTCTCCTGGTTGCTCAGGTTGTAGTAGAGGCCTGGGGCGAAGTCGTTGGTCAAATTGTCGTTCTCAGCGGTCTTCTCGATCTTCTTACTAGGCAGTTCGAAGCCTACGATGGTGAGGTCTGTGAAGTCGGTGGGGACGGCATTGTTGCAGAGTTCCATCACGCGTTCACCCTGCTGCACCAATTGCAACGGGACTGCACTTTGGTTGAAGTGGATGGTCTCGAAGGGTTGTACCAACAGCTCGTTCTTGTCGTGCTTCATGTCGACCACCACGTCGTCGTCGGTCTGTGCCGTCTCGCTGATGGCCCAGTTGTTGTTGTCATTGATTTGTTCCTCAAAGAGGGTCTGCACCTCGATCTGCTTGTTGGGCAATACAGGTTCCTTGTTGCCCCACTCCAAGCTGAACGACACCTTGATGGGGATGAAGAGGAAGTGGAACTTGGCCTTACCCGACACATGCCAGGGACGCGGGCCAGAGAGGCTGAAGGCGAGGTCGATGGACAGCAGCGTCCAACCACCGCATTTGACAGCGACACCGCATTCCACGTCGAACATGAACATGAAGGGGTCGAATTGGAACAAGGCATCGAAGCCTGCATAGCCGGTGATGCCGAACTTATCCCAGCCTATCTTCAGGTCGAGGTGGGCGCCGATTTGGAACGAGTTGCTGGTGATGGCCAAATAAGTCTCCAAGCCTACCTTCAGGATCTTGTAGTCCAGTTTCATGGCGAGGCGCTTCATATTGCCGACCTGCATACCTGGATCGGGGGTATAGTTGGGATGGAAGCCGCCGATGGACAGGAGGAAGCCCTTGGAGGGACCGCCCCAGAAGAGGCGGAATTTCATGTCGCCTTCCAGCTTGATGCCCACGATTTCGGAGTCGACGATGCTGGCGTCAAACCAGAGGCCCACCTGAAAGTCGATTTTGCCTGCAAACTGCACGTTGATGCGGATGACGTCGGTATCGGCGATACTCACCTTCAATGCGCCGACGATGATGATATCCGTCGGGTCGGGCATTTGTATCATCAGTCCGAAGGTGCAGGTCAGCACAGGTTCGTAGCTGATGCGGCCAAGCACTCCCACGAAGAACTGGTTCTTCTTGGCTGGGAAGATGCTCATCGCCGTAGCTTTCATCTCCGCGAGGTGATCCTGGAGATTCTCCACAAAGAAGATGCTGGCCATCGTCCCTTGTTGGACGGCGGTCTGGATGGCGTCGTAGTCGATCATGCGCTCCAAACCGAGGCAGCCACCCAATCCCGTCAGGGTGAAGCCCATACCCAAAGGAATACCGGGAGAGAATGTGGTGGAAATCAGTCCGACGAAGCTAAATGAGTGACCTTCCACCGTACCTAAATCTATCAACATGAAGGCCGAGACGCCGAACTTGCTGACGATTTTCAGGTCCAGGAATCCGAGGAGTTCACCGGTGGCTTCAGTATAGGAAATGAGGCCCGAGCCTTTCACTCCAGGCGCATCGACGCTGATGCCGACGCCGGTGGGGTACTTGAACTTGCAGCCGAAGTCCCAGTCACCTAGGCTGAAGTCAGGCTTCAGCACATTCAGGCTCAGCGAGACACCCAGGTTCTCGAAGGAGAAGGCCACAGCGCCCAGGTTGACGCTGAAAGTGCTGCCCACACCCAGTTGCAGGGTGCCCCAGTTGTTTTTCACGCTGCCGATGTCGATACCCAGCCCTTGCAGGTTGAGCGCGCCCAACTTCAAATTGCTGACGTCAAGGTCAAGGTGGAAGGAATAGTCGCCATTAAACTGCAAGCCCATCAGATAGTCGTAGAGCAGTTGCAGCGAGAACTTCGCCGAGATGTCGTCTTTCAGTATCGAACCGAAGAAGGCATTCTGCTTCAGTTTCAGGACGACCTCCATGTTTTCCAGCGAAGTCATCACGCCAGCGGTGAATCCCACCTCCTTGTCCTTGTACTTCTCCGTCAGGAGCGACTTCACTTCGTCGGGATATTTGCGGTTAAACAAGAGATAGGCGTACTGCGGGTAGTTTTCTATGTTGACGTCGAGATATTCGGTCTTGATGATTTGGGCAGGAGGGGCTTCCTTTTTCCGCTGGAACTTCAAATCCAGCAGACCCGACAAGCTGTCGGTGCTGGCCCACGAGTGGAAGTAACGTGGGTCGTCGTCGGTCTTTTTGGTGAGACAGAAGCCCAGGCTTTTGTTCGAGGGTTCGGTGCCCTCACCTCCCCCGCTGAACTGCTCGCCTGCGGCAGCCTCCAAGTTCAGCCTGAACTCATGGTTCTCTGTAAAGACGGCGAACTTCAGGTCACCTTTCAGGTAGAACATGATATAAAGTGCGGGCTTGCCCTTGTCCTCTTCCGTCTCCTGTCCGTCGCCGTCCTTGCTGACATTGTCGTCCTTCACCGTCACCTGCACGTCTTTGTTCTCCTCTTCAGGGTTATAGGTACCCACAAAGGCGAAGACCTGCACCAGCAAGCTGGCGTTGGCGTTGGTGCCTTGGGTTTCAGCGTTGCCCTTCAGGTTCAGCAGGGTGACGTTACAGAACTTGTTATCGAGGTCGTAATTGCAGGTAACCTGCTTCAACGTCTGTGTAAACGCATTGTCGGGCAACTCGGGCATCAAGTCGGCGATGTCTTTTTTCACGCTTTGAGGAATGCCCTTGTAAATGGCCACCACAAGGTTGATGATGTCGTTGGCCTTCATGTCGCTCTGCGCGAAGTTGATGGTGGCCTGTATCAGGCTCTGCGCCCAGCAGATATAATCTGAGGGGATGTTAACGCGGGTGTCTGACAGTTGCAGCTCAAGTGTGAAGGATTTCAGCAAGTTGTCGTCGAGGTCCTTCAGATCCTTCACCTTTTCAAAGATGGCGGGCAGCTGGTTCAGGTCGGTAATCTTCGGGTTGTTCGGGTCGAAGCTCTCGATGTCTTTCAAGGCCTGCTGCAGTTGGTTGTTGGAGCGAATCGTATTCTCCACGTTGCGTGCCAACGTGCTGATGGCGCTCTTCAGTTCCTTGATGCCCGGCACCTTGTTGAGCACCTGAGCCAACTCGCCCGTGGCCTCTTCCACCTGGGTCATCGCTTCGATGAGCTGCTGCAAGGCTTTCTTCACCAAAGCGCGGATGCGGCGTATGATTTCGTCCTTGATGGTGTTCAGGATGGGATTGATGACCTCGGCCTTCAGGTTGTTCCAAATCTCCAAGGCCATGTCTTCCAGACGGTTCTTGAGGATACTCTCCAAGCGGTCGGCAATATCTTTGGGCGTAGTATTTATGACCAACGCAATGAATTCCCTGACGTTTTCCACCAGTTCCTGGATGCGTTCCACGATGTCCATCACGGCATCACGCACTACCTGGAAGCGTTTCCAAGCCTCCTTGACCACCTTATCTTTCACATCATCGGCCCAGTCCTTGGCTTTGGCCAACTGTGCCAATGCTTCCCTGACGGCTTGTTCTCCCACGCCCTTCAGGGCATCCAACAATTTGGCGGCGATGGTTTTTATGTCGTCTAACTTCAAACTCAACTCGTTCTTCAGCGTGTTGAAAGTCCCGATGAGTTTCGCCGCCAGCTGTGCCACGATGTTGGTCAGCGTAGCCTTCAGGCTGTCGAAGTAGAGCTCAGGGTTGGGCAGCACCACATCGTCCAAGGCAGTCTGCACGATGGTGATGTAGTCGTTGATTTGCAGGTTGTTCTTCAGTTGTTCCTTCACCGCTCCGGCATCGGCAATCAGGCGGTTGGCACCCTCCTTGGAGATGAGGCCAGTGATGTTCTGCAAGTCGTTCTGGAACTCGGCCTGCAGCTGTGCGATGAGCGTGTCCATACGGGTCTTCCACACCTTGGGGTCGACCACCGTCTTGATGCTCGACGTGACGCCGTAGGCCCAAGCCTGCAGCTGCGGCACGACGATGCTTTCCACATCGATGTCGAATATGTTAAGGTTCATATTACTCACCACATCATTAATACCAGTCAATGCATCCTGGAAGGCACTGTTGGCATTGACAGCTATGGCTGAGAAGCGGAACTCCATCGGCTGCAGTTGTACGCCGTTTGCATCAACAGGCTGCAGCACGAACTGGCGATTCAGCAAGGTCGGGAGCGAGGCAATATCCTGCAGCAGGTTGTAAACCGACACGAAGTCGGGCATCTTTTTCAGCCCGTTGCCGACATCATTGCAGACATCGTAGATAATGCCGCTGGCGCAGTTGAGGAGCGGCTCAACGAGGGTGCGCTTCACGATGCGTGGGACGTTGATTTTCTCGAGCGACTTGCGCTGGTCTTCCACCCATTGATTTACCTCTTCGGCGAGCTTCTCCGCCAGGCCTCCAGCCTCGCCTGCGCCGCCCTTTCTCGTCCCGTCGAGTTTCAGCGGTGCGGGGCTGTCGCCCAACTTCTGGGCTGCCGCTTCCACGATGGTCTGACTGACGCTGTCAAAATTGTCGAACACTGTGTTGAGCTGACCCACCAAGTTGCCGGCGCCATTCAGGAGTTCTCCTGCCTGCGTCTTGATTTGGTCTTGGAAGTGACCGATGAGCTCCTTCGCGCCCTCCATCACCACGCTCAGTTCGGCTTTCAGGTCGTTGAGCACGCCATACATCTTTTCTTTCAGTGCTATCGCCATCTCTTTCAGCATGTCGATCACCTTTCGGATGGTGGCGATGATGGGACGGAACTGTTCCCAAACCTTATTGGCCAACTCCTGTCCTTTCTTCTTGGCCTCGTTGAGCAGCGTGATGACCTTCTGCTGCAAGCGTTTGAGCAACGATTCCAGCATGTTGCGCAGCGAGTCGAAGTCGGGGATGTCGGGGTTGATGGTATGCATGATGCCCATGATGCGGCGCATCAGGTTCTCAATATCGTCGACGTTGTTGATGGGATAGAGGCTCTTGAAGTGTTCCACAGGCTTGGTGAACAGCTTCTCGACGCTACTCCAGCTAATGGTGACGACGGTCACGGGATAGCTGATATTCTTGACGGTCTCGAGTTTTTCGTTGATCTCTTTGCACTTGGTGCTGATGTAGTCATTGACGTTGGCGCAGGTGCCCGTCAGCTGAGAAGAAATGTTGCTGAGCATCCCATTGATGCCCTGGACGGCCTGGCCTATCTCGCCGCTCTTGCCATCGTCACCGTAGAGGGTGAGCAGTTGGGTCTGCATGGTGCCCAGTGCGGCGGCACTCAGTCCCGTCACTTCCTTCGTCACCTGCAGGCTCTGGTCCATCTGTTCCGTCATGTGGGCTGTGGCATTAGCCACAGTGGTGGAGGCATCCTGCAAGGCATCCACGACGTCGCCCTGCAGCGACTCGATACCCGAGGTGGCATCGGCGGTGTATTTCTCAATCTTCGACGAGAGGTTGCCCACGGCCTTGCTGAGTTCGCCGTCGGCCTTCGTCACCAGCCCTTGTGCGTCGCCAATGAGTTTCTGCAGCTGACTCGGCAGGTGCAGCGTTATCTTTATCTCGCGTACCACGCCGAGGAAGTCGAGGATGGAATAGGTGATGCTCAGGGCACGGGTCAGCTTGACGTAGATGTTGCTGTTCACTATATCCTTCTTCGCATCCATTGCTGCATCAATGATGCTTTGCACGGTGTTTTTCACGCTTTCCGTCCCCTCGTTGATACGCTTCCTGATGTCATCGTATTCGTCAAATGTCTCCTTGAGCAAGACGTTCACCTGACTCTCAATGGCGTTCGGTGCCTCACTGGTACCCTTCTTGATTTGCGTCACCAGATCGTTGGCCAGCGCCTCCGCGCTTTCTTTCAGTTCACCTGCCGTCAGGCGTATGTATTCGATCTCGTCGTGGAACACGTCCTTGGCGTTCTTCAGCAGAGTGATGAGGATATGGTCGAGAACCTTGCGGGCAAACTCCTTGGTGAGGAACTGGTCCTTGACGTACTGACCCATATCTTTGCCAGCGCCGTAAATCTCGTCCGCCACCCTCTCCCATTCGATGTCGGCCAGCGTCTTCACAATCGACAGCAGGGTCTGCACGTGCGGCACAGCACTGTCCAAGAAATCGCCCACCTCTTGCCCATCGAGTTTCCCGTCGGAGGTATAACTGTTCGACAGTTCTTTCACGTCTTCGGTCAAGTTGTCGATGGTGTCGAGCAGCGAGAGCACCTGCGTCTTCAGGTTGCCCAACTGCTCGTAGTGGCTGATGTCGTAGCCCACTTTGGCAAATACGGCATCTATGATGTTCACTTTTTTGCTGAATTCACTTTTGAGCTTAAAGGCCTCTTCGGTTTTGGCGTTTTCGTCCAAAGCGGTGCGAACGGAGATAAATTCCTTCTTAAGGTCTTCAATCAGCGCATCTTTCGTCTTATCGAGAAGCAACAGTATCTTGTCGACGAAGCTATTGTTTGACATGGCGATAATGGTTTAGATGAGGGTATTAGGTTTCGGATATCGCGCAAAATTACGATTATGGGTACAAAAATATGAAAAAAACAATCACCTCTGAGAATATTTCATAGATAAATTGTACTTTTGCGCCTTAATTTTTCGACATATAATCATTCAAACGAATAACAATGGAAAAGATTAAAGTAGGTATCAATGGTTTCGGCCGCATTGGCCGCAACGTGTTCCGCATCATCTGCGAACGTCCGAATCTGGAAATCGTGGGCGTCAACGACCTGACGAGCACCAAGGTGCTGGCCCACCTGTTGAAATACGACTCCACCCAGGGCAAATTCCCCGGCACCGTGGAATATGACGAGACCGCACTCATCGTCAATGGCGTGCGCATCCCCGTCACGGCCGAGCGCGCCCCTCTGAACATCAAGTGGAGCAAGACTCCCGATGTCGTGGTTGAGTCCACCGGCGTGTTCCGCTCAAAGGAAAGCAGCAAGGGCGGCTATGGCGACCACCTGAAGGCTGGCGCCAAGAAGGTCATCCTCTCCGCTCCCTCTAAAGACGCCATCGACGCCACCGTCGTGGTCGGCGTGAACAACAACGACCTCACCGACGAGGTGGAATGCGTGAGCAACGCCTCCTGCACCACCAACTGCTTGGCTCCCGTGGCCAAGGTGTTGAACGACCGCTTTGGTATCGAGCAGGGTTACATCACCACCATCCACAGCTACACCAACGACCAAGTCATCCTCGACGGCCCGCACAGCGACCTGCGCCGCGCCCGTAGCGCCGCCATGTCGCAGATCCCGACCACCACTGGCGCCGCCAAGGCCGTGGGTATCGTCATCCCCGAACTGAATGGCAAGCTCGATGGCATCGCCGTCCGCGTCCCCACGCCAACCGGTTCCTTGGTTGACCTCGTCTGCACCTTGAAGACCGAAGCCACGAAGGAAGAGATCAACGCCGCCATGAAGGAAGCCGCTGAAGGCCCGATGAAGGGTGTGCTCGAATACACCGAGGACCCGATCGTGAGCTGCGACGTCATCCACAACCCCCACAGCAGCATCTTCGATGCCCAAAGCACCATGGTGATGGGCAAGATGGTGAAGATCATGTCGTGGTACGACAACGAATGGGGTTATTCCAACCGCATGGTCGACCTGATTGAGATGATGAAATATTGATTTCGGATTCCTTAAAAAGCAGAAGAGACGCGCCATGGCGCGTCTCTTCTGCTTTTTTTATAGGTTTTGTTGAGACGCACGGCCGTGCGTCTTTACAATCGTTTTTATTATTCCTCTGTACGTTTCTTTCCTACGAGGTAGGCACCGCCGAGCAGGCCGAGCAGCAGGATACCACCGCCCGTAGGCAAGTAGTTACCCTGGTCCCAGTCCACCTCGTGGAACGGGATGATATTGCCCAACTCGTCGATCTCGCCCAGCCAGCCGCGCTGGCTCAGCGACTCGTCGTCGAGGAAGATCTGTGCCGTCAACGGACCTGCCGTCAGCAGGGTCATCAGGACAATCGCCAGGAGGCTCTTTCTCATTGTCTTTGCGCTTCTGTTGTTTGTGTTGCGTGTTCTCATGATACTGTCCTCCTATGTTTATTGGTTGATGACTATTTTCTGCACGCGGATTCCCTTCGTGGTGGCTAGCCTCAAGAGGTAGACGCCAGGTGTCAGGCCCGAAACGCTCATCGTGCCCTGCACGCCTTCGATGCGCTGCGTGTTGAGCTTGCGGCCCATCACGTCGAACAGCTCCACCGTGCCCTCGCCCGTCACCACCAGCGCGTCACCGCTCTGGTAAGCGAAGTTGCCTTGTACAGGCTCTTCGATCTCAGGCTCTTCAATGCCCGTGTAGCCAAACACTAGGCGGAAGCGGCTCTTGTAGTCCATCGTCGTCGAGGTAAAGCGGTACTCGCTCGCCGTCAGGCAGTCGATGTCGGTACCCGTCAGGTTATCGATCAGGTGCAGGTAGTGGAATTCACCGTTCTCCGTATCCCAGCGCAGCGTGTACTCGCCGTCCTGGTAGGCCTCGAAGCGGATGGCCACCTCGGTGACACCAGGCTGCGTGAATGCTATCGCCCAGTCCTTGCCCTCGTAGCGGCTGTACACGTGGCATGTGGCCAGCTTCAGCTCACGCATCAGCGGAGCACCGCCCTTGTCGGGACGGCCCAGCTCCACCGTCGTGATGTCGCGGTTGCCGTTGCCGTCGATGGCGAACAGGTTGATCAAGGCGTAAGCCAAATGCCCGTCACCACGGAAGTAACCACTGTCACCCACAAAGTGGCGCATGTCGGTGTTGAACTTAGCCACCCCCGCCTGAGTTGCCAATATCATGAAGCCCTGATGAGGCGCGATCCATCGTGATGCCGAGTGCTTGTTGAGAGAGGCATTGGGGGTGTAGTACTTGTAGCCGCCACGCATATACGCTACGGAGTCAGGCTCGCCTGGGATAGGATCCTCGTCGATGATGGCGTAGGCCGCGTTGCTGATGTCGGTACTCCAAGTGCCGCCCTGGGGTACCGAATCGCCCCAAAGGGTCTCTCCGTTAACCCTGGCAAACTCGTCGAAGTCCAAGTAGGTCAGGTACGGGTTGCCCAGGAAGTTGTAGCCCGGATTGTAGGCGCCGTCGCGCGTCACCCTGATACGAACTTCATCTGTGTTGAGCGTACCATGGCACTGCAGGAAGGTGTTATCCTCGCGGGTGGCCAACAGGTAGCCGCGTCCCTTGACGAGATAGTGCTCGTTGCCCATCCTGCCGTCCTCTTCATCGCCATCGTAGTAGATAGGTATATCGGGTGCTTTCTCGTGCCAATGGCTATTATCATTGCGCTTGAAGTTGATCCAGTGATACTCCGGCTCGTAGTAGGTGTAATAGTCCCAATGGCGGTAGTAGTTGCCGCCTGTGGTCTCCCATTCCGTCGCGGTCCCGTCGTAGTCCGTTAAGTATACGTGGCTCGGGAAGTAGCCCCTGCGTTCCCAGTCGTTGGCGCCGGTGGCTGCCTCCTCATTGTCGTAGAAATGGTAGTACGGCATGTCTGTGGGGTGGCCGGGGAAGCTGAAGTCGCCGGAAGGCCACTGCGTGTCGTCCGTGTAATACACGCCCAACGGCGCGTCGGTCAGCGGCGTCGAGAACATGTGCCAGTCGGTGTAGTCGGCAGCATCGCCGTAGGTGGGGTTGGAGCCCAGAAGGCCAGCCGAGTTGTCTAAGGTCACGCCCACGTAGGCATGCACTGTGCCGTTCGGGATGACCGTCAACGGTTTGCCTTCTATGTCGTGCTCCGCAATGTAAAGCTTGGCGGCACTGCCATCGTTGCTCGCGAGGTCTTGCTTGCTCTTGTAGAGCCAGATGGCCTGCGACGACGACGTGTACGTGTCTATCAGGTTATTGACAGAGCTGTAGTGAAGGAACGGGTCGCCGTTCGTGGCCGCGATGGCCTCAGCATAGTCGCCGGGCATCATCAGCACCGGCAGGTCGTCGTTGATGATCATCGTCGTCGGACGCTGCCATGAGCTGTAAATGGGATGCGTGCCCGTCTCGTTGTTCTTGGCCGTCACCCAGTTGTTCAGGCACAGCAACATCTGCAAGTCGGGCTCCGTACAGGCGGGGTTGTGTATGGTGTCGTCGATATATTGGGCTGGGATGTAGGTATTATCGCCAACACGGACTCTCACTTGGTTGTCGCGACGCAAGTATTGATAGGGTGTCTCGGTGTTGCTTTCGTAAGAGCGGTAATGGCAGGTGCCTTGTACATTGACCACGTATTGCTGCTGACCATTCTTCTTCTCCATTGAGTAGCAGTACCTCATTTTGCCCGCCGTCTTATTCCATCCGACGAGTAGGCCCAGCTTGGTGTTGCTGTTAACATAGGGGTCTCGCGGACGCACGTAGCAGTTCTGAATCGTGCCACTGTTCTCGGCCACCAGGCCGCCTATGTAATACACGTTGGGCGTGAGGTAGCTGAAATCGGGGTTGGCATAACTGTTGTACAGCTCGCCGCTTTCAATCACGCCGACCAGTCCTCCCATCGTGTTGCCGGTCATGTCGGAGATGGCGATACACGAATGGATCATGCCCGCTTTCTGCCTTCCGACAAGGCCGCCTATCACCGAGCCCGTGTTCTCCACGTACAGGCTAGAAGACACCTCAGAGTTGCTGAGAGTGGTGGCGGTGCCGTCTATCTCGCCTGCCAGACCGCCCACGTTCAAGGGATGGCCGTTCTCCTCAAGATAGAAGTTGGCTCCCCTCACGAACAGGTTCTTCACTTCTGCACTGTCCGTCAGTTTGCCGAAGAAGCCATAGTCGGTGTACTCGCGGTAGAGCAGGCATATCAGACCAGTCACTGTGTGGCCATTGCCGTCGAACACGCCACTGTAGCCCGCGTCGCTCTTGCCGATGGGCACCCAACCGAATTCGCTCATGTCGATGTCAGCCATCAGCTTCGCGTTGGCGGCGGGATGCGCTTCCACACTATTGAGGCCGTTCACCCATGTGATAAAGAAGGCTAACTCGCAAGGTGTGCTAATCGGGATGGGGTCGTTGAGTCTGAATATGGCGGTGTCGACTTCGCAGTAGTCTTCAGAGGCATCGCCCGTCACCTCATTCGACCAGAAGCCGTAGAGGTAAACATGGTCGGGGTCGAACAGCCCAGGCTGGTTGCTGTACTGCACGGCGACGTAGCGCCGCGTGTCGTCGAACAAGTTGTACTGGTTCGCCTGACCAGTCGAGAACTGGTGCAGGTAGTCTTGGCTCGTCGGCGAGTTCTTACAGTAAATCACCGGCATGTTGCCGTGGGGTACGCTGAAGCCCACACGCGAGGTGGCGCTGATGCCGTTCTCGACGATGGTAATCACGTCGGTGTGGTCGGGGCGAACCTCGGGGTTGGGCAGGTAGATGTTGTTGCGGTTGTTCGTCAGAATGTGGTCGATGCTATCGGTTTCGGGATGACCTGTGTTCTCCCATGTATAGGTGTAGTCATCGCCAGAAAAGTTGGTCTGTGCCATGATGCTGCCTGTGGCTCCAGGCTCGCCCACGATGATAGTGCCTTTCAGGTAGACACCGCCACCCACCGAGTCAGTGGGAACGTTGTTGTAGGCCAGGTTGGCCGAGCCTTTCAGATAGAGTGTGTCTAACTGGTCGACATAGATGCCGCCGCCGCGCTTGCTGGCATGGTTGTGATGTATGTAGCCATCGCTAAACTCCACAAAGCCCTGCTGGGCGTAAATGCCGCCGCCGTACTGCGCCTCGTTATTGTCGATGGTGCCGCCCGTGACCGTGATGGCACCGTTGGCGGAGTAGACAGCGCCTCCATACTCCGAGGTGTTGCCGCTAATCGTGCCGCCCGAGATGTCAGCCGTGCCGCCGCCCATATAGAGACCGCCGCCCGAGCTGCCCTCAGAGGTGGTATAGTTGCCCTCCTCCGTCGTGCCGCCGATGGTGCCGCCCGTCATGGTGAACGTGCCGCCGCCCACATACACGCCGCCGCCCTGGTTGTAGGCAATGTTGTTCTTGATGGTTGTGGTAGTGCCGCTGACGGTCATGTTGCCGTTACCCAAATACAAGCCGCCGCCAAAACTAGTCTGGGCCACATTGCCTTGTAGCTTGGCGTTAGTGAAGGTTACTACACCACCTTCCATGTAAATGCCGCCACCGTCTACATAGGCAGTATCTGCCGTGATATTCGTGGCAGCGTCTTCAATCTGCAAGGTGCCTTTCTCAACATACACGCCGCCGCCTTTATCACCTGCAACATTCAAGCTGATGGTGGAAGTCGAAGCGCTACTATTGATCTTTGTCACAATGGCATCGTCTGAAACCTTCACATAGAAAGCTCCTCCGCAATGGTCCGCTTCATTTTTCGTAATCGTGCCGCCCTTCATTTCCACTTGACCGCCTTCAACATAGAAGCCGCCTCCAGAACCGCCATTGTCTTCAAATCTATTCGCCTTATTATAGGAAAGCTCACCTCCATACATGGTGAGGTCGCCGCCGTTAACATAGACGCCACCTCCATTACCGCCAGTACAAATGTTGGCGTTATTCTCTTGTCCAACGACAGCATTGTCGTAAATTGTGACACTACCGTTCTGAACGCTGATTCCACCTCCATTGATGGCAGAATTGTTTGTCATGAAAAGGTCGCCAGTTACAGAAGTATCGTCGGTTCCAATAAATGCGCGGATGGGTTGGTATGAATGACCAGAGGAAGGATCATAAGGAACGGTGATATCCTCAGTAATGCAGAACGAGCCACCATTACCAGCCGTAGCAGTATTGTTGTCAATGGTTCCCTCGTTCAGGTTGACATCGATGCCGTAGTATTCGGTGTCGCGCGACATATAAACCGCACCACCGTTCTCTCCCGCAGTGTTGTCTTCTATTAAGGTACCATCCATCGTAAAGCCCATCTTATAGGGGTCGCCGTTATTGTTCAAATAAACATTGCAGAAGGAGATGAAATTGGCAAAGATATGAATGGCACCACCATCACTACCGGCAGTGTTATTCTTAATCTCCGTATCTGCATCAAGGGCCATAATACCGTCCACAGGATACCATCCATATTGTGGGTTACCTTCTATATATATTCCCGCATCTATAAGATACTGTTTGCTACCTCCGGTGAATGTGCCGTAGGAGATACCACCTCCCGCTACACCCGCGCGGTTGTCCTTTATGGTACAATCGCTGAAAATCACTCCGCTTTCCACTCGCATAGCGCCGCCCCAACATCCTGCCCAATTGTTGCGGAAAGTGCAATTTGTCAGTTCCAGTGGATTGATAAGGGCAGAGTGCCAACGGATGGCACCACCGTGACCCGGCGTGTAGTTATGGTGCAACACACAGTCTGTCAAGCTCAACGCGCAGAGATTGGCACCCATCGACCTGATGGCACCGCCACAGCCGCTCCCCGGACCTTCAGTGCCGCCACCATTATCTGTATTGCAATACCTCACCTCACAATCAGTCATTTCAAAGGAGGATCCTCCCACTTTGAAGTCAAAGTCGATACCTGATCCAAAACCAAGGTTACGGCACCATTCAACAATACTGTGTTCCAAGGTCACCTCAGCGGGGCACCTCTTATCATTGGTAGCGACTACATAAATGCCAGCAGCTTTATTTTCATTCCTCCATGAATGGGTAAATGTAACCCATTGCATGTCTACCTTGCCACCTGCGATATCCATGAGTCCGAATTTCGTTTCCACGCCGGTCGAGCCTTTGGTAAAATGTATATAGTCCATGTTTGTCGAGTCAACCGCCATGTCTTCGCAATTCCCATGAATGACGAAGTTGGCCGATGACTTGCCTTGTATCGCCAGTTGGCAACCCGAGGCAACTGTCATAGACGTAGGAGGATCAACTATAATAAGTGATGATATTGTGTTTCTCTCATGTCGTAATAAGGAAGGATGGTTGGCGGTTGCGGTGTAGCCATCACCCAACTTCAAGGTGAGGAAACCTTTCATAATATGAATCCTCTCCATAACCCACACAGGCTGTGAAGTGTTGAACTCTATTATTGTAGATCCACCATCAATACTGTATTCAACCCTGCCTATAGAACTGAACACTTTGCCGTTGAAACGGGTATCTTGGGTGCTCGTTACCGTAAAATCGGTACCACCCCCGCTCGTGGCCAGCGTATAGGTGGCCCCATTTACAATATTGGTCGGCGACCAACTGGTGAACTTCGCTGTTACGGTTATTCCATTATATGCCTCAGTCACCGCAATCCAATAACCATAATTATTGGTGGCAGCCATTGGCGGGTTAGCCATATCGAAGTCCCAATAGGAGAAGCCATAAACAGATGTGGAAGTTGCAACTATAAGAACACTGTCCCCAACATTCGCATTAACAATAAAGCTGCTACCCGGCCCAGTATAGGAGGGGGCATCCTTGAGTTTATACTTGACGTTGCCCCTACTATAATCGTCTGTCCTAACGGTAAATGAAACCGCCCAGGCTTGAATAGAGCACAATCCAAGGAATAGGGTTGTTAATACTACAGTAATAAATTTGCGCGTTATCATTTTATTATTGGTTAATTGGTTATCATCTTTCCTTGTTCCGTTTGCCCAGCAGGTAGGCTCCGCCAAGGGCGGTGAGCAGGGCGATGCCGCTACCTACGGGGAGGTATTCCTCGTTGGCCTGGTCAGAGAGGGAGCCGTTTGCGGGGATGATACCATTTTCGGTCTCAACCCCCGAGCGCAGGGCCTGTTCCTCTTCGGTAATGAAGATCTGGGCCGTAGCCGACATGGTCAGTGCGAGTGCCAATATCGCTGTCAGTATGACTTTTTTTCTGTTTTTGTTCATTGTCGTTTATATTTCTGTCGCCCCCACGGGGCTGGTTGCTATTCTGTTGTCGTGCAGGAGGCTCTGGCCTCCTGGCAGGGACTCACGTCGCCTGCTTATTGTTATCTCACCACTATCTTCTGCGTCCTCACTCCGTCTCTCCCCGTCAGCCGCAGCACGTACACGCCCGCCGATACCCTCGGCATCGGCATTGTGCTTTGGCTGCCTTGCAGTTGCGCTGTCCTCACTGTCCTTCCCATCATATCGACGATCTCCAATTGTCCTTCACCGTTCACCACCAGCTCATTGCCCATCTGGAACGCGAAAGCGGTCGGCACTTCGGCAGGCTCATCGGTCTCAGGCTCTTCGATGCCCGTGTAGCCAAACACCAAGCGGAAGCGGCTCTTGTAGTCGTCGGGGGTGGCGGTGAAGCGGTATTCGGTGGCGGCCAGGCAGTCGATGTCGGTGCCTGTCTTATTATCTATAAGGTGTAGGTAATGGAACTCGCCATTCTCCATGTCCCAGTTCATCGTGAAGGTGGCAGCCTCGTCGGCCTCGAAGCGGATGCCCACCTCGCTCAGGCCGGGCTGCGTGAAAGCGATGCTCCAGTCCTCATCCTCGTAGTGCGTGTAGATGCAGCCCTTACCCTTGTGCATGTCGTATGCCTTCAAGGCACCGCCCTTGTCGGGACGGCCCAGCTCCACCGTGGTGAGGTCGTATTCGTTGTTGTCGCCAGCAACGATGAGGTTGACCAAAGGATAGTTAATGCGCTCGTCGCGGAAGCTGGCCGTGGCCGTCGTGTTGCGCATAGAGTTGTCGAAAGCAGCCTCATCAGCGTCGCCCTTCACGATAATCATGAAGCCTTGGTGCGGGTGCAGGTAACGGTTGGCACCGAAAGGATTCTCTGATGCACCTCGGGCGTAACTGTGGTAGCCATCCTTGTCCAGAATAATGTAGGAAGCTTTGGTCACGCTGCCGTGCTCATCCGCCTCATCGGCCTTCTCCCAAAGGTCTCGGTTGTCGTGGGTGGCATCGGTATACGCGGCAAAGGCATCAAAGTCTAAGTAGCTTTGGTAGGGGTTGCCGAGGAAGTTGTAGCCTGTGCGGTACTCGCCCAACTTCGTCACAGCAATGCTGACCTCGCCGTTGTTGAGCGTGCCCGTGGCTTGCAGCAGGGTCTCCTGCTTCAAGGCCATGAGATAGCCCTTGCCAGAGGTCATAGTACTCTCATCAGGGTAGGGGATATTCTGACCCGTATACTGGTTCCAATGGCTAAAGTGGTTGCGCTTCAGGTTAATCCAATGGTAGTAAGGCTCGTTGTAGCTATAATAGTCTATCTGGCCATAGTCGGCCGTATTAATAATCGGAAAATAGCCGTTGGTGTTGAAAGTATAGTCGCTGGTCGTGGGGGTTACGTTATAGCCCATTTGGGTCAAGTTGTCGTAGGTGACACCCAGGTCCACACCATTTAGCGCGGACGAGAACATGTGCCAGTCCCAGCTGTCGGCCGAGGGGTCTTGTGTGTTCTTCAGTGTGACGCCCACAGTGGCCCTGCTGATAGTGCCCGTCTGCGTGATGGCAACGTCCTCATCAATGTAAAGCGGAGCGCTGTAGCCTTCACCTACATTGGTGGCAACTCCGGACGTACTCTTGTAGAGATACACAGCGTCGGATGAACCTTTGTGTGCCGCAATCATGCCGTTGGCCGTGCCATAGTAAAGGTTGGTGCCGTCAGAAGCCACGGCCTCTGCGCCGGACAGCTTCAGCACGGGGTAGTCGCCGTTGATGACGTCGGTGTGGGGGCGGCCCCATTGGGCATAAGCCGGGTGGGCCTCCACCCAGTTGTTGAGTGTCTGTACCAGCGACTTGTTGCTGCCCGAAGGCAAATAGGTGTTTACTGCAGCATTGGCATTTACTTGGTTGTCGGGCGCTGCTCCATAGGTATAGATTGTCGGACTCACCCCATTGAAAGTGCCGTTAGAACCGACTTGATCCACGATGCTGTTTGGTCCGTAATAGCAATGTCCGACGGTTCCAGTGTTGGAGCCGTACAGCCCCGACGCTCCGTTAGCGTAGCAGTTCTCCACCGTGCCAGCGTTGGTGCCCACAAGGCCGTTGGTAGCCGTGGTATTGGCGTAGCAGTTGGCCACCGTGCCAGCGTTGCTGCCCACCAGGCCGCCCATCTGATAGCCCGTCAGTTCGGCAGTGGCATAGCTGGAGTGGACCGTGCCGCTCGTCATGCTGCCCACCAGGCCGCCTGCGACGCAGCCGTCGTCGGTGGCTTTGAGCGAACCCGAGGCCCCGCATTGTGACAGGGTGCCGCCCTCCATCAAGCCCACGATGCTGCCCAAGGTGCCATCTTCAGAACTCTTGGTGAAATCCACATTCTGCATGAACACGTTTTGGATGGTGGCGCCGCTGGTTTGGCCGAACAGTCCGTAGTTGGTGTAGTCGCCCGAGCCGTCGATGGTGAGGCCGCTGATGACATGGCCGTTGCCGTTGAAGGTGCCCGTGAACGCCACCGTAGGGGCTTCCGCGTTAACCTTTTCCCCGATGGGAATCCAATTGATGCCGCTCATGTTGATGTCGGCACCCAAGCTGTATTCTGCATTTGCGGTTGGCAATGCGTACCCATTCACGCCGTTCACATAACACATGAACTGGTAAAGTCCCTCGGTTGTGGTGATGGGATTTGCAGGGGCTGTTGAATAAGGACCGTAACCGGAATGATAGGACGGCAAGGCGAAGTAGAGGGTCATCGCATCCATGGTGTTTTTCGCCGGTGTGTATTTCACCTTATGTTTATGCTTGTCGTCGAGGAGGCGTGCCGCACCGTTCTTGAGGGAATTGTATATACTTGCCAGATAGCTGACATTGTCGGCGGTCAGCACCGCAATGTCACCCTTGGAAGCATCGCTCTCGGTGTGAACACGGATATTGAGGCCTGCTGCCGTGCCTAAATCACCCACCTTGATGGTCTTGCCGGTAGGCAGGTAGATATTGTCGTTGACCAGGGTCTTGGCCGCACCCGAGGTGTTGCCGCTCACGATGAACGAGCTGCTGTTGATATTCATGGTACCGTTTTGGTAGATACCGCCGCCATCGGTCGAGGCATGGTTGTTCTGGATGGCATTCGTTCCTGTGAGGGTGAGCGTGCCACCGCCGACACATATGCCGCCACCCTTACCGGTAGCCGTGTTGTTCTGAATCGTACAGCCCGAAACAGTCACGTTGCTTTCCGCTAAAAGGGCACCCCCTGAGCCACCTGTCCACTTGGCACTCGAGCCACCTGTCCAATTGTCATGCAAATTGCAATCTATTAGCTGCAAGGGGGCAGTACTGGAGTTCCAACGGATGGCACCACCGCCATAAATCGAATAGTTGTGGTGCAACTCACAGTTTTTCAACGTCAACGCGCAGACACTGCCACTATTTGTCCTAATGACACCGCCACATTCGTCAGTCGTGCCATCAGTATTGCAATACCGCACCTCGCAGTTTTCCATCTCTAAGGTTGACCCCGGCAGGGTTTCATTATAAATGGTGATGCCTGCACCATAAGTCGTGCTATAGCACCATTCTATCAGACTGTTTTTCATAGTCACCTTAGCGGGCATCGTTACACTACCACCAGATTTACTTATTAATATGCCAGCAGGACTGCTGTTCAGTTTATTCCATGCATGGGTAAAAGTGACAGAGTCCATGCTTACCGTGCCACCTCCGATAAACATAAGCGCGTGGTCTGATTCCGTACCTGATGTTTTGCTAAAGTGTATATTGTTCGGGTCTGTCTCGTCGATAGCCATGTCGCAATTCCCATGGATGACAAATTTTGCCGTTGGTTTGCCTATTATTGATAGCTTACATTTCGTGGCATCTGGCTCGGACGTTGGGGGATCTGTTAAAACAATGTTTTGATTTGTGTTTCGCGCATGTCGTTGTATGGTAGAATGGCCTTCGGTGTAGCTATCACCCAACTTCAAGGTGAGGAAACCATCTGCAACACGAATCCTATCCATAGCCCACACAAAGTTTGTAGTGTTAAACACTATTGTCGCAGTTTTTCCACCAGTGAGTTCAAGCCTGCCTATAGAACTGAACACCATGTCGTCGAAACGGGGATCGGTGGTGCTTGTTACCGTAAAATCGTTACCACTCTCGTTCGTGGCCAGCGTATAGGTGGCACTTTGCAAATCAGTGCAACTCCAACTGTTGAACTGCGCCACTACCTCTTTTCCCTCGAATTCCGAAGTCACCGTAATCTTATAACCCTGGAAAATATTGGTGCCTTCAATGGGCGGGGTAGCCAAATTGATGTCCCAATAGGAGAAGCCATAATGAACACCAGTTTTGGACTGTGCATATACATAAACCTCAGCCTCAACCTCTGCAGTAACAGAATGGCTGTCAGCCCAACCAGACAATGAGCCACTGGAACCGATTTTATATCTGACTTCACCCCTAGTAGTATTGCCAGACTTAACGGTAAATGTAACCGTTTGCGCCGAGGCATGGATAGAGCACAATCCAAGGAAGAGGGTTAATAGTATAGTAATAAGGTGTTGTTTGCGAGTTTTCATTTGTAATCCAAAACTATTATATTCTCCAATCAATTCTATTGTATTTTACATGCAATGACGGCCAGCCATTCCGCACCATGCACAAAACGGCACACTACAATGCGGGCGCAAAAATAGGGAAAAAAAACACACCCTGCTAAAAAAACCGCATTTTTCTTCTTGTTTTTTTGCTGGCTGCGCGAAATCAAGGTTTCAAGGTGGCGAGGGGGACTATGAAAATGCCATCCTCACATTTACCGCACAATGGTGACAGACCCTTGCAGATGCAGCGTCTCCTCCCCTGCCTCGCCATGATAGGTGATGTCGCAGACATAGAAATAGGTGCCCGGCGGGCAGTCCAGATGGGTCAGCTTGCTCTTGCCATCCCATTGGATGAGCGGGTCGTCGGTATCGCAAAGGATGTTGCCCCAACGGTTGAAGATAACGGTCTTGGCACCGGTAATCAAATCGGCACCCGTCACCTTGGGTTCAAAGACATCATTAAACCCGTCGCCGTTGGGCGTGAAGACATTGGGCAAGGTGTAGGAGAACTCCTCAACAGGCTCCTCGTGCCCGATGCGCACTGTCTTGATGGCGGAATAGTTGACCAAAGGCTTTAAAATGCCTTCCATGGTATAATGCCCGAAGGTGCGGACATAATAGCGGTAGGTCGCGTCGCTCTCCACATCGGTATCGGTATAAGCCAGGCCCGTCACCGAGGCGACAGGCACAAAACTGTTGTCCACTTCCTTGAGGACCTGCGTGCTGTCGACGAGCCACGGGACGGCTTCGGTCCAGGAGAGGTTGGCGGCATCGTTGCTGCCGTTGGCCGTGAGCATCACCGCCGAAGCCATCGCGCTGGTACCCATCAACTGCTGATGGGCGTCGCGCATCTCCACCTTATATAATAAGGAAGCGGCCTCGGCCAGATCCACATTAGCATCAAGGAAGGTGGTGTCGGCACCTTCGTAGACGACGGAGGTCTCGCCATCGAGGATGCGGGTCAAAGCATAACTAAAGGGCGCCACATATTGTTCGTCAATCTCTTTCGGCTGTGCCCAGCAGGCAATGACCTGCCCCGACTCAAGGTCGAGGCTGTCGTTGGTAACATGCGTCATCAAAGGGCTGTCGTTTTTCAGCTCCACACAAGCCGCCTCACTGACGATGCTCAGGGCACCGTCGGGGAACTGGGCCAACACGCGGTATTCGTACGACATGCCCGGCGGGAGGTCGAGGTCGGTATAGGATGTCCCGGCGACGTTGTTGAGTGTCGCCATCAGCTGGTAGCCGTCGCGGATGCCGGTCTCGCAGGCGTCGGGTTCATAGCCGTCGCAGCCCGCCTTGCGGTAGACGAGCAAAGCCACGGCGTTGGAGCAAGGATAACGCGTCCACGAGAGCTTGGCATCATGGCCGTACATCTCGGCGACAAGGTCTTGCACCTTGGGTGCCATCACGTTGATGGTCACCGTCTTGAGGTTGGTCAGGCTGACGGGCGTGCCGTCGTCCTTGGCATGGATCACCACCTGATAGGGTGTGTTGCGGATATGGGCATACTGGGTGTTCCAGAGGAACTCCATCTGAGGATGCATACCGTAGGCCGACTCGGGGTTGAGCACGGCCGGACTCACCGCCACCTCGAAAGGCGCGCCCGAGGCCGTCAGGGTGACGTTGTCGCCATCGGGGTCGGAGGCCGAGATGATGAAATCCAGCTGCTGGCCGGCCACAATGCAGTATTGCTCCTCACATTCGATTTCCGGCAGGTTGTTGCCGCACGCCGAGATAAGGATCTGCATGTCGCGGACCACGGAGCCAATCTTCACACCGTGGCGCCACTCCTCCACCATGATGGCCACGTTGTATTCGCCTTGCAGCACGGGAGCATCCCAGCGCAGCTCCCCCGTGACGGGGTCGATGTCAAACGACTGCGAGGCCTGCGGGAAGGTGTAGCCCGCTATCTCCATGCCATCCAAGCCCTTGCACACCACCAGCTTATAACTCAGGCTGTCGCCATCGGGGTCGTAGGCCGAGGGGTTATGGAGGTAGAGTTTGCCCACGCAGCCCCTGTCGAGGGGTGGGTTGAGCAGCTGCACCGAGTTGTTGTAGCCCAAGAACGGGTTGATGACCAGCTCCGTCTCGATGTGCATGGGCACCATCACCGAGTTGGGCACATTGATGACACCGAAATTGCGGTTGGCGTCCTCCATGCTGATGACGTATGTGCCCGCGGTGGCGTAGTTGTGTATGGCTCTATAAGTGTTCACGACGCAATCGTCGCCCAGGTCCTGCCAATGGGTACGCGGCACATACTCCTCGGAGCCGTCGCCCCAGTTCATCAGCAGAGAGTCGCGTTGTTGCCAGGCCGCGTTGGGCACGTTATAGGTGGTCAGCGTAAACTCGTAGGCATTGCCGCCGCGCCAGGTGTAGGTGATTTCGGCCGCACGCTGGTGCGTCGCCTTGGCGGAGAAGGCGAGGCAGAAGAGGAATCCTATGACGAGGAGAAGTTTACGCATGAATAGTTCTTCCAATGGAACTGCAAATGTAGGGATTTTTGCGGAAACGGCGATGATTTCTAAAAAACTGATTATTTTTGGCTATTTGGGCATGTATTTGCGGTTAGATAGCCAAAAATAATCTCAAAACAAGTCATCCAAAGTTATTTCTTGTTGAACATAATTAATTGAATACTTGTTCTTTGCAACTCCATTAGAAGTCACCATAGCAAAAAACAAAGTCTTACGCTTGAAGTATCTTTGCACCTCGTTCAAACGGATTACAATCTTATTCCATTCCGACTTCGTGATGATGTAGGGACGCTCCGAAAATTTCATCTCACACACTGTAACGGCACGGTCAGCACGATCAATAATCATATCCACTTGTGCTTGACCAGAATAATAAGAGCAGTTTTTTGTCAAGATGCCAGAGATGCCCAATTTTTGTTTAATCTGCTGCAAATGAAGGAAACATAGCCTCTCAAAAGCCAAGCCGCGCCATGAGGTGCATGTGCTGGTCGTCAGCTAAATATTATTTTTGGCTATTTAAACAAATTTTTGTGGTCATATAGCCAAAAATAACGCTACATTTCGCGTAAAGTCGATGTTTTTTGTCGTTTACGCGGAGTATAAAATAAAAATAGGGTGCACCATACAAAATAGCACACCCTATCATTTTCTACCGCCTATAAACAATCACTTGTTCTTCAGCAGGTCGCGGATTTCGGTGAGGAGTTCCTCTTGGGTCGGGCCGGCGGGAGCGGCAGGGGCCTCAGGCTCCGGCTCGGGCTGACGCTTCATCTTATTGATGCCCTTGATGACCAAAAAAATGGAGAAGGCGATGATGATGAAGTCGAAGACGACTTGCAGGAAGTTACCCCAAGTCAGGCACAGCTCGGGCTTCACCACGGTCTCGCCGTCCATGACGGCTTCGCGGATGACCCATTTCCAGTCGGTGAAGTTGAGGCCGCCCGTGATGGCACCGATAAGCGGCATGATGATGTCGGAGACCAACGAGGAAACGATTTTACCGAACGCGCCGCCGATGACCACACCGACAGCCATGTCCATGACGTTGCCCTTCATGGCAAACTCCTTGAATTCTTGCATAAATTTACCCATAGCAATAGTGTTTAATTGTTGGTTGTTTAATTGTTTAACTGTTTTTCAACGCAAAGGTAAGGATAAAACAAATTGGAACAAGAAAAAAGTTGAAAAATCTATTTGAATGCACACCCTACCAACAGGTCTCAGAAGACATGTCATCCCTGCGCTGGGCTGCGCGAAGGCACGGGATCTATGGCTTCTGAGGCCGTCCTTTCGCCCGCCACCCCCGCGTCTGAAAGACGCAACTACCCGTAACCGTAGGTCGGCGACCTACGGCAGCACCCCGCCAGGCCTCTCCCCGCCAGGCGGCTCCCCGCCAGGCAGCACCCCGGTAGGGACAGCGGGTCTTGACCCGCTGACGCTGACGCCGTCCATCCTACCGCAATAAAAAACATAGAGACGCCACACTGTGACGTCTCTACGATCTTCATGCGGGAATGGCAAATCTCCCTTCCCCCGGCTTGCGGAATTGGAAATTCCGCCTCCTTGCGAACCGCTTAGTTGGCATCCCACACCAAACGGACACAGGCACCTCGCCCGCGAAGCATCTCACTATTTGCGTTGATAGTTTTATCAAATTTCAAAAGCTTCGCCATGCGGTCTTCCTCATGCGCCCCGCCATTATCAACGCGGGTTGACGACCAATAGTAACCGATACCCACATACGTACCATCAACACTCTTTGCGTCATAGTAAGTATAATCCTGATATTGTTCGGTCACATATTGATCGGCATTGCGGTAGCCCAAGGCAGGCAGGAACACAGCTCCGGCATTCAGCATCTTAGAAACATCATCCGTACCATCGGAAGTGAGATTGATACGCACAAATGCGCCATTATTATTATTAAAAGTATAAGTATTACCTCTCCAATCTTTCATACTGAGACCTTCGCCGTCATATAGGTCAGGAAGCAAGAGGACACCAAAATTATTATATGTATGCACACCATAAGCGGTACCAACACCTTCAGCGGCATTTACACATACCTTTAAGAATCGTCTCGTCCCCCTCACATTATTGGCTCCGTTGAACAAATAATTCCACTCGTCGGCAGTGAGCATGCGCCAATTGTTCCCTTCCGTCGTGAGGACGGTTCCCCAGTCTGTTCCATTGGTCCTGGTCAAGTCAAGGTTATCAGCATAAATCCACATGCTTCCAGCGGTGTAAGTATGACCACTATCGTTGGCAAGCCGCCCCCAGCAGATTCTATCCATGTCATAAGTTGCATTATATCCAGTATAGGTACTATAACCATGGTTTCCATAAGCATCCTCGTGTTCATCAAATTGGTGTGCGTGTAAAGACCAGCCGGGAATAGAAGATTGACTATCGCCATGCCTCAGGTTGGCCCTCGAGAAATAGACCTTCTTGTTCGCACTCACCGAGAATTGGGTCAACGTACCGTCACTTGTCTTAACGGCGTATGCTGCCGCAGGCGGATCAGGCACGGGCAAAGGATTGTTAATGCTGATGCCGGAGTTGACATAGTCGTTGTATGCCAATTCTGCTAAGTTAACATCACCACTATAGGTAATATTCAAATCACCGTGGCCAGTGGTAAGGTTGGTGCCAGGCAGCAGGATGGCCCATCTGATAGCGGTGTTTCCTTCCTCGCCATAAAGGGTCATATTGGCATTGGTTTGGCCCTCAGTGGCCACAATGGCGGTCTCAGCAGTAGGATTGGCGAAGTTGACGGTGGCCTGCGTAGGCACGTTTGACAGGGTAACTTCATAATCCCCTTGATTCTGAAGGTCGAACCTCACCAAGGCGCACTTGTTCCTCAGCGTGGTGGAATAGGTGGTGCCTGTGCCGGTGAAAGGCATCGTGGAAGCGCCGTAGGAAAGCACGGGCAGGTTCTCGCTTTGGTCGGCAATGTTGATGCTGAGCGAAGTGGTTTGGTTCACAATAGTGTCGCTCTTAAGTTCCGAATTGCCCAAGAAAAAGAAGTGCAAGGGCTGGTCGGTGACTGCGTCATTCGGGTAGATGGTGCCACTGAAAAAACCGTTTTTAAACTTCAGTGTGCCCACAAATTTGCCGTCGTGGCCCACATAGAGCTTGTCGCCGCTGGAGAAGGAAAACAGACCGTATTGCGGAGCGATGTTGTGTTTTTCGCCGTTATTGTCCTTGCCGTCCTTGCCGTCCTGGTCGCCCACATTCACGGTGATGTAAAATCCCGGGGTACTGTTGCCCGTGGTGGGTGTTTCCTGTTTCTTGCATTGGCTCATACCAAGCACGAGAGCCAAAGCCATGATGATTGTGCTAAGTCTTTTCATTTTTGTCGTGTTTTTTATGTTTTTTCTTGTTGATTTCAAAGTGATTGTTCGCAATTAAACTACAAGTTTTCGATGTTGGATACGGCAATTTCCGTTTTTAGCCATTAGCTCGTTTGCCAATTGCTAACAGCTAATTGCTAACAGCTAAAAGCCAAAAGCCAACTGCCAAGATCCACTCACTTCTTGTTTTTTCTCTTTTTGAATGCGTAGGCCGCGCCAGCCGCAGCCATGATGAAGAGTCCGCTGCCGAGCGGTGCGTCGCCGAATTGCTCGGTGCCGATGTTGAAGCCTCCCTGGCCACCGCCATTCTCTCCGCCGAACTGCTCGACGCCAATGTTGAAGCCAGTGCCGGTGCCTCCCGAGCGGTCGCCCATCAAGGGGCCAGCAGAGCCTTCGGTGGACGCATTGGTGCCAAACAAGCCTCCTGGTCTGCCTTGTGCGTTCAAGGTCGTGGCCGGCACCATCATGGCCGCCAGCCCAAGCGCGAACGCGACAGTTTTCAAAGATTTGGTTGTTTTCATTTAATTGAGATTTAAGGATTTAGGATTATTTAAAGATTTAAGATTTAAAGATTCAAAATTTGATTTAAAGATTCAAAATTTAATAACGTTTTTCAAGATTATTCGGCCTTCAACTCGGCCATACCCCTTGCTTAAACGCGTGCAAAAGTAGTACATTTTCTTATATGAAAAGCGCCTCAAAAACCCCAAAACAGAGGTTTTGCAAATCCCGATAAAAGTTTTGCGGATTCCGCAAAAATTGCAGATTTTGCAACTAACCGTTTTA
>Ga0310690_10001349_pt1 | contig 43584 bp, 68 predicted proteins | sample AusTroGonzalo_MG_2_FD_207661 | JGI IMG/M metagenome (GOLD analysis project Ga0310690, IMG submission 207661) | Bovine rumen microbial communities from tropical cattle in Woodstock, Queensland, Australia - Gonzalo_04 (v2) (version 2) | ecosystem: Host-associated > Mammals > Digestive system >... | reverse complement strand
AAACAGGCATATTCTGAGTTTATATCAAAATGGAAACCTATAGTGCAGCATGAAGATATGGGAATGAACGAACCTAATACATGGCAAATGCAGTATATGTAGAGTAGAAAGCGAGGAACAGGCATGAGCAAAGAATGGTATTCGAATTGGGAATGTGATGATGAAATAATCTGCCCTTATTGTGGCAAGAAATATGAGCCGATATACGAGGAAACCTATATCGGTGGCGAGGGTGTTGATTGCTACAAAGAGGGTGAGCAAGGCGAATTTATTTGTGATGAGTGCGGAAAGAAATTCAGACTATCAGCAGAAATGAAGTGGGAGTATACCACAGAAACCATTGACGGAGAAATGACCGAGGAAGAATACGATGATATGGATAACTTTTTAGGATAAGGCAGAAAGCGAGGAACAGGAATGACTAATTCAGAGACGGTTAGTATGTTAATGAACAGCCAATATTACAAGCAAGGTTATAAACAAGGTGCTTCTGATGTATTAAACAAGATAAGAACAGAAATCGAGTTTGAAGTAGACCATAGAACCAATATGGTATGCGCAGAAGATGTGTTTGCCATTCTTGATAAGTACAAGGCAGAAAGTGAGGATAAGGAATGAATACTCCAAAAGTCTATTGTGATAACTACGATTGCAAATATTGGGACGGTGGCGAGGAATGCACAAGGGAATCAATCACCATCATGGGCCCGGGAGAATCCCCTACTTGCGATAGTTTTGAGTCGTATGAGGATGAGGAAAGCGAGGAACAGGAAAGTGAGGTGTGATTATGGGGAATAACATGGATCTTAAAGTTGGTGATGAAGTATATCGTGGTTTCGGTAAATATCGCTATGTTGTGACAAAAATAATAAATAGGCCCGATGCGGACCCTGTTGTGCGCTATATGATGCCTGACGGGGACTGGCACTTCTGCAGCCTGGAAGACGTGAAGAAGACGGGCAGGCACTTTAACGAGATCGAAGCTGTATTAAGTATGCTGCAGGAGGATCCGGAATGACAACACTAAACTATCTGTGCGCAAACGATGTGTCCGATGAAGACTGCTATAAGTGCATAAAACGAGGAATTGTCTTCCGGTGCCCTAAAGGATGCCCGGATTTTGAGGATGTCAGAGAGAGCATGTCGGCGGATGCATTACAGGAGCGTGATCATCTTATGGAACTGTTAGGTGTTCAGGATGATCCTATGTGGGGGATAAGAGAATGAGAGTGTATTTTTGCCCGTACTGTGCTGCTATGTGGGCTTCTATGCGGCCCTTGTACGAAGAGCATATAGATGCCGGGGATGAAGTGTACGTTATGCCGTTACCGTATGCCAAAAAGGATGCGGCAGGTTTTGAGGGGAAATACCTGGTTGATCATGGTTTCCCGGTGGAGACGGTGGAACCGGGAGAGATAGAAGACGCGGACCGGATCTATATCCACAATCCCTATGATGACGATAACCGTATAACACGCGTGGAGCCGCGGTTTTGGTCTGACAGATTGAAAAAATGCACAAAAGAGCTTGTGTTTGTGCCCTATTACACGATGGGCGGAGACCTGCAGAGCATCATACTATCCCCCGGAGTGCATAACGCTGATCGGATAATTGTATGGTCAGAGGGGCAGAAAGAGCACTACAGGAGGACCCTGCAGGTCTATTACGGGGAGGACTGGACCGACAAAATCACCGTTAAGCAAAGACCGGCACCGAAACACTACGACATCCCGCCGGAATGGTCCCGGATGCAGGGGAAGAGAGTTGTTTTTCTCGGTACGTCAATCGGTGCCCTTTTACGGGAGCGAGACGCGGAACTGCAGAAAATCCGGGTTATTGTCAAGCAGTATCAACAGGATGGTATATGCCTACTGTGGAGGCCACACCCCTTGTATGAGGCCACAATTAAGGCCATGTTGCCGGGCCTTGAAAAGAAGTATAGAAACCTTGTGGCGTTATATTTAGGCGAGAACTACGGGATCTTTGACCTGTCACCGGATTTTGAGCGGGCCGTTTATCTGTCTGATGAATACATTGGGGACCCGTCAAGCGTTGTGAGCTTCTTTCAGGAGCAGGGAAAACCTGTAGTGATCATATAGGGGGAATCATGCCGAAAGTATTGATACATGCCTATAAAGACCGTATGCATTATGTCAATGATTATTTGATCCCGAGGCTGGTTGATCAGGGATTCCGCCGGGCTGACATTGGAGTTTATACGGACTATGGTTCCGGCAATTTAGCAGCTTATCTCGCATCATACAAAGGGCTTCAGGATGATGGGGATCTATGGCACCTGGAAGACGATACACTGCCGGATCGCAGGTTTTATTCATGGGCGCGCGGCCTGGAATACTTCCCGGATAGCATTATATGCGGTTTTGGATCCGGTCAATACTACGGTTTACGGGATTTTGGCTATGTGGTGGACCCTTCAGAGATTTGGTATTCTTTCCCATGCATCAGGATCCCCAACAGGGTTATAAAATCCTTCCTGCAGTGGTTTTACAGTTATGACGTGCAAAAGCAGTATGCCAAGAAACTTAAACGCGGCAAGGACATAGATTTTTTCTTCCGGGCCTATTATGTGCAGGAAACACCATGTCCGGCTTTTAATTTTCGGCCCTGCATGGTGGAGCATGTTGCTGACCTTATCGGCGGATCCGTGTGCAATGAGGAACGCGGCGTAACCATGCAAGCATTACTCTTTGAGGACCCGGATGCCGTTTCCAACCTGGAAAAGTGGGTGCAGGCGTGAGCAGGTACCGATACCCTGAAAAGGGCAGTCAGTATTATATAGACCCGCTCTTGTATGATTTCTGCATCCGTTACGCTCGTATGTACCCTGCATGGAAAAAGGAGCTTGCAACGGACCCCGATGAAGACCGGCGGAAGGAATTGAACCGGCGGATTGAGTGTATAGACCTGGCGGCAGGTAAAGCGGCACCGGATGACGTTCTGACGGGCTATTTGCTGCAGAGTGTGACCGGCGACAATGTGTCCGTTATAACGCTGCAGTCGCGCGGTATGCCATGCGGGAAGGATGTTTTGCAGTCAATGCGCAGGCGATTTTACTATGAGTTGTCGCAGATAGTATAAAAAATCCCCTGCATGGTGCAGGGGATCCGGTTATTTCTTCGCTATGTCCGCCCGGATAAGGGCTTTTATATAACCTTGTTTGTTATCTAAACTGTCAAGGTGAGCGAGAATGTCCGCGTCCGTCTTGTTGTTTAGTACAAGTTTGATTTGTTTTGTGTTGGCTGCTGCGTATTTGATTGTTGCTCTGTTATGTGCCGGACTTCCCATGTCATTGTACCTCCTTCCTAAATTGTGCCATATACGCTGCAGGTGGTCAATAGTCAGATTCCTAAAATTTCCTCCCGGATCTCAAACTCCCGGTTGATCAGATCTTCGGGATCTGCGCCCATGCTTTCAAGGTCCTTGTATAGTTTCACGCTCTCGCCGTTATCGTATCCCTGCCGGTAATATGTCCGGATAGCTTCTTCCCACTTCGGCAGGGTTTCGGCTATTGCCTGCCTTTGTAGTTCCTGCATCATCCATTCCGTTTTCATTCTCATTCCCTGCAATGTCATCATGGTTTTTCCTTCCTGCGGACCTTTTGCCCGGTCCGCGGGGGCCTGCCTGTTATTCCAGGAATACTTCGCAGTATGCCTGCAGGATGTCTTTGTCAACCGTCATCACTTCGTGAAGCAGGGCCTCTTCGTTGTCGCCGTATTCGCTCATGGTCTCAATATCGGATCTCATGGCCTTAAATAAGCGTTCCCGGATGTCTGCTTCCTGTGCCAGTGTCATGGTTCCCCTTTCTTCCCGCCTTTTGCCGGGCGGGTGCGGCTGGTCGGTTTTGGTTGTCGGTTATGCCTTTTGTAGCGAGGGTCGGTCAATTCAAGAGGTCATCGTCATCATAGATTTTCGGGTGACTCTTGAACTCTGCTTCGTAGGCCTCCTGAAAAAGCTTTGCAAGGTAAAATTTCTTAAAGGTGCCTACGATCTCAAAAACCTGTTGTTGCCGGTCCGCGTTCCATTTCTGTGCTACCACATAATAATTCATGCTTTCCCTTCCTTCCTGCCCGGGATCCGGGCCCTTGCCGCCGTTGTGGTCATCTTCCTGTCTATTGCCTGTTAGCTCACAAGGTATATGGTCCACAATTTTCCGCAGGTTTTCGACCTGCCCGGCGGCCTTCCTAACTGCCTGTTATGCAATGCAGAACCGGCGGGTTGTGGTTGTCTTGGTGAAGCGTTCCGCCACTTCCGGAAGCGCCTTCTTCAATGCGGTGCTGTCAAGGCGGGTGCTTGTGACCTCTTTCCATGTAACCTTGTAATCGGTTCCGTGGTACTCGTAGGTGTTTTCCGCGGTCATCTGTGCCTTGATTGCGTCCTGGGCGGCGGTGATTTCTGCCTCAAGTTCTTCCTTCATCCTCATCAGTTCGCGGATCTCGTTGATTCTTTCCTGCATCGTCATGGTGTTGTCCTTTCTGCCCTTTACCCCGGGCCGGGATCCTGTTTGTTGTGGTGCCGGTTTAAGGGTTGCCGGCGCCCTTTGTTGACTTAGTGCTTCTTGAAGCAGACTGTCTCGCCCTTCTTCAGTTCCCAACACCCGCAACCCCTGCAGGCACACTCGGCACAGTTTCCGCCGCACTGCTTCCAGTTGTCTTCCGGTGTCTGACCCTTGAAAACAACCGCTGCAGTCGGCAGGTTGTGGGGGTTAAGGATCCGGATCCCGTTAAAGGGGAGGGAAAAAATCAGGTGCAGGTTTTTGGGGGCCTTGTGGTTGTTCAGGTATTCATTAACAACCGGGTAATTTTTCGTGAAGCAAAGAAACTCGGTTCCCTTAAGCTCTCGTGCCATCTTTACCATGCGGTCCAAGTAGTCCATGTCGATGATGTCACCGGAAACATGCCACCGGAAAAACCTTGTCACCATAGCCGCGGCCTTGACCTGCAGGAAGTAGGAATCCCGGTCTTCCTTTAAGATTTCAAGGTTTCGTGCCCATGCTTCCTTGACAGAGGGGCGGAAGTTCTGAAGTTTTACTGCGTAGCAGTCCCTGGCGCAAGATTCACAGTTCACGCATGCAATCACGGGCGAAAGGGAAACACTGGGGATCTCGCCCATCTTTGAATTTTTGTGACTGATCGAAACTTTCTTGTTATTCAACATGATTTTTCCTCCTTATCTGATTGCCTGTCCGAGATACTGAACCTTGTAACCTTTTCTCTTCAGTTCCTGCGCTTTCCTGTCGATATCCGTTTTGCTCTCGCTGAAATACTCCCCGGTTGTTTTGGATCCGTCTTTCTTTGTCTTCCTGCTTTCCCATCTGATCAAAAACCCGTTTTTCATCTCGCTTCCTCCTGTCGGTTTTGCGATTTCATGTCGATGTCCGTCGACATCATCACCATAAACCATGTCGATGTACATTGTCAACACACCAAACAGAAATTTTTTTCACCGGATCGCTTGAAACGCTGACGGGATGCGGGTTTCCGGGCACAAAAAATTTTTTCTGCAGGGGTTGACGCGGGGGAAAAACACGCGGCGAAAAGCGCGGCGAAGCGCGCAACCATGCGGATCCGCCGCGCATCACGCGCGCAATGTGACGCGGGAAACACGCGCAAAACCCGCGTAAAATCGCGCTTCCTGCGGGATCCAGGCGCGTGATGATATCGGGGTAAATACGCGCAAAACCGCGCAACTGCCGCGAGTAGGGGACATATTGCGCGGTAGAATAATAGAGGCGGAATAGATCAAAACCGCGAAAACACGCGGGTTCAAGAGGAAAAACCAGGTGAGCAGATATTTTAGAAACGCGGCGAGAGCGAGAGAAAACGCGGAAATAAGAAGCGCAGAAGCGGACCGGAAAACCGCCGCGGCACATTTGGATAGTTCCCGTTATAATTCAGATGCCAACATTGTTGGTGAATCTTTCTTACAGAAAAATCCCGGAAGGATCCAAGCAGGGAAACCGGGCGACAATCAAAAAATCACATCAGTTCAGAAAAGAGCACAAGCGGCCCGCGGGCTTTCTTCCAATATGGCACGAAAAGAAAAGATAATCACAAAGAGGAAGTAACCGAGATGCAGAAGAAAGAAACAAAACAGAAAGCATCGAAACCGGAAGCGGGGAAAACCTGCCCGGTTGTTTCTGTTTCTGCAGGGAAGACAAGAAAAGTCCGGATAGATGGCAAGAGGAAGCACACAAAAGAAATACCGCTTCTTGACCTCTCATCTTATCCACATGATGAAAAGGGAAATGCAATAGTTCCGGATTCTTTCTTTGAAGAAAACCTAAAGAGTTTACCGAACGGAACAAGAAATGCATCTATGACTCACAGGGCCTTTAATGGCGGGAAACTGTATTCTATCGGTTCTGACCCGGTAAAGGATGCTGAAATAGTAAGAGCAGGTGCAGAGGCATCCAACGCAATGCAAGCACAAAGGAAGACCTTTGCCGAAATGTTAGACGTATTACTACGGAAAAAGGATGATTCCGGGCTCACATACCAAGAGAAGATCCTTTTGGCAATGGCGGATAAGGCCGCAACCGGTGACACAAAAGCGGCGGTGTTTGTGCGTGACACTATCGGTGAGATGCCGGTAAGCAAGCAGGAGATAAGGGCCGATGTGATGACCGATGCAGATAGATCTTTGATAGAAAAACTGCAGAAAAGAATAGACGAAAACAAGTAAATTATCGAAATATCGATAACAGGGTATCAAAAAATACGGGGTTTATACACGATAAACCGATAAGAAATAGAGATCAAAATAGCCACAAATGCAGTAATAGCAAGGGGTTAAGGGTAGTTTGATAAGTGAATAACTAAATTGCGTGAAACAAGACATTTACGCAATTATGTACCGGCAGCAGGTTGATCAGAGGATCCACCGCACAGGAGCACAGGAGCCCACGCATATTTTTATAGGGCACTTCCTGCCGGATCCCCACACCACCCCCCACCCCCACCCCCGGATCCCCCCGGTACCGGGCACGCGGATGGGGTCCCCGCAAAAGGAACTATAGGTCCGCCCCGGAAAATTTTTTAATTTATGAGCGTCCAAGACCTACGGCAACGAGAAATCGAATACTGCAGAGACCACCCCGTGTACTTCACGGAGACGTATGGGCATATCGAAGACAGGAACAAAGAAGACATCATCCAGCCCTTTACATTGTGGGACGAGCAGAAGAATGCCTTAACAGATATCCAAAGTCATAAAAGGACGATCATCCTAAAGGCGAGGCAGTTAGGGATCTCATGGCTGGTGCTTCACTATGCGGCGCACATGCTCTTAACGATGACAGGAAGACTTGTCATAGGGTTGTCGAAGAGTGAGACAGAGGCAATGGAACTCATACGGAGGATCGCAACGGTAATCTTCCGTAACATGCCGGAGCTCATAGCCGAGAAAGGGAACATACCCGAAGGATGGGCTGGGGCATGGTTTGAGAACACGGCACTGGTATTGAAGGTGCATCACCCGAATGGACCTGATAGCACATTCCAGTGTTTTGCATCATCGGAGAACGCAGCGAGATCATTTACGGCTGATTTACTGATATTTGACGAGTGGGCGTTCCAGCAGTTTGACAGGAGTATATGGCAGGCGGCGTATCCGGTCATAAACCGGGCGAACAGTGGTCAGGTGATCGGGGTATCGACCATAAAGAGGGGTTCTCTGTTTGAGGAACTGTTCACATCAGAGAACAACTTTTATAAGATCTTCATCCCGTGGTCAGCGGACCCATCGAGAGATGGGAAGTGGTACGAAGAGACCAAGAGAGAGATGGGGGACTTAATGCAGGCGGAGTACCCTGCGACCATCGAAGAAGCCTTAACGGTACCTGGCGGAGCGTTTTTCCCGGAGGTCACAGACGAGTCGATATTGACCACTGAAGCCTTAAAGGATAACACGGTTGACTACTTTGTCATGGACTACGGTTTAGACATGTTAGCCGGTTACTGGGTGAAGAGAGACGGATACGGCAATGCGCAGATCGTCACAGAGATTTATGAGCCAAACCTGACTGTAGGCGAGGCCGCGCAGCTCATAAAGGATTTGTCGGTCGATTATGACACGGTGCAGTATTTAGCGCCACCTGACCTTTGGAACAGAAGCCCGCAAACCGGTAAGAGTATCGCTTTATTGTTTAACGAGTATGGCGTGAACCTCACAAGGGTAAATAACGATATCGCTGCCGGATGTTTGGCAATGAAGGACTATTTAAGGCATACAGACGGTGCGAAGTCGAAGCTGACGATCTTAAATAAATGTGCGCCTAACCTGTTAAGGTGCCTGAAGAAGATCCAGCATGACGAGCATAAGCCCAATATATATGCCAAACAGCCGCATGAACTGACGCATAGTGTCGATGCCTTACGATATTTCTGTATATGGTGGACGATGGGCGCAATGAACGGCACTAACGAGAAAAAGGTCAAGTGGCGTGAGGACATGTGGGAAGACTATGAAAATGCTTCACCGGACGACAAGATATACCTGATAAAGAAGTGGGGTAAGCCGAATTGAGCATATTTCGGAGAATAAAAAGGATGGCGAAGACAACAGAGAGTAAAACCCTAAAAAAGTGGAAGGTCCGGTTAGAGGAAGCCACGGAGAAGTACGCTAATACCCGTAATAAGATGAAAATGTATGAAGGCTATTATAACGGGGATCGTAGCGTAAGGGCCAATCCGAATAGTGGCAAGACTGCTACAAAGGTGTCCGCGAATGTCCGCAACATCATCTATGAGCTGATCGAGTCGCAGGTTGACTCTTCTATTCCCATGCCCAAGGTCCAGGCTATTCACGCAGAAGACATTGAGCTTGCAAAGAAAATCGAGCACATGCTTGAAAACAAGGTCAAGTCTTTGGGCCTTGCGAAGATAAATGACGTAATGGAGAGAATTACCCCTATACAGGGTGGTGATTTCTTCTATGTCAGATGGGATCCCAATGCCGGATTGCATAGTGAGATCGGAGATTTGCTGATTTCAGAGGTCAACCCCAAGAAACTGATTCCCCAGCCCGGTGTGACCGAGATCGAGAACATGGACTATTTCTTTATCCAGGAGACCATGACACGGGATTCCGTAAAGAGGTCCTATGACGTGGACGTTTCTGACGCAGAGAATGACCAAACCGAGATCGGTGATAGCACATGCAAGGACATTGTGACCGTCAATACTGCGATTTATAAGAACGATCATGGCGGTGTAGGGTGCTACGCATGGTGTGATTACATCGAATTGCTTGATATTGAAGACTATCAGTCGAGGCAGTTAGATCATTGCGTAAAATGCGGTGCCGTCATGCAGAACGGTGTCTGCCCGGAGTGTGGTGGCAAGAAAGCCAAGAAGATGCCCGAAGACTATGAGGAACTTGTAGAGGGTATCGAGATCAAGATGGACCTTAAAGGGCCTGACGGGAATCCTGTTATTAAGAATATCCCCCCGTATGAAGAGGAACCGGAAAGAGACGAGGATGGAAACCCTGTTCCGATCACTGACGAGGCCGGAAACCCGATTCTTAACGAGCATGGCATGATGCAGCCCAAGATCAAGAAGATCAAGAAGAAGATTCCTTACTATAAGCCCAATACATATCCCATTGTTTTGAGACGGAATATCACAAAGGCTGACGAGTTTTTGGGCGGATCCGACACCGAGGTTTTGATAGACCAACAGGACACGATCAAGAAACTGGGCGACAAAATCAACGAGAAGCTCCTTAAAGGCGGATCCTATGTGACCTTGCCGGAAGGTAAGAAGGTTGAGACCAATGATAAGGAATTAAAGATCATCCGTGTGGCGAATGCCGCGGAGAGTCAGCTTGTCAATGTGATCAATGTTCAGCCTAACGTGCAGAACGACCTTCAGTATTTGGAGCAGAACTATAACTGGGCAAAGTCCACGTCAGGTATTACAGACTCTTTCCAGGGTAAATACGATGCTTCCGCCACGAGTGGTACCGCGAAGCAGTATTCCATCAATCAGGCTGCAGGCCGGTTAGAGTCCAAGCGAACGATGAAAAATGAGGCGTTTGCGAAGCTCTACGAGCTTATGTTCAAGTTTTGGCTTGCCTATGCTGATCAGGACACCGAGGTCCGGTCGGTTGACTCTGAAGGTCAGACCGTTTACGAAGGCATGAACCGTCACGAGTTTTTGAGGATGGATGCAAGCGGAGAGTTTTACTGGGATGACGAGTTTATCTTCATGACGGATCCAACATCCACGCTTATGCAGAACCGTGAGATGCTGTGGAACCAGGCAGATATGAAACTTCAGTCCGGGGCCTTCGGCCCGGTAGGAGACCTTGAAACGTCAAGGACATACTGGACCCTAATGCGGTCGAATGGATATCCGAATGCCGCTGCTATTTTAGGGCTTATCGAGGCGAGACTGGAAGAGCAGAAGCAGAAACAGGCCATGATGGAGCAGCAGGCCATGATGGAACAGACGGGAGGAATGCCTAATGAAATGCCCATTATGTGACGTGGATATGAAAATCACAAGCAATACGATGGTCCGTAAGAAGGACGGAACGTATGCGCATAGATTGAGGCTTTCGTGCGTATCCCCCCAGTGCGAGAACTACAAGATGATCGTAAAAACAGAATATATTCCCCAGGAAATAGTGGATGAAGGGGAAGAACCCGCATAGTGCGGTTTCAAAATAGATCGCAGGTAAGAGCGTAAAAATCCAAGGAGAAACAATGTTAGAAATGGATCTACAGTTTTTTGCAGACGAAACACCGGAGGTCGCTGCACCGGAAGAAACAAGCGAAGCGGAAGTCGAAGATACCGTAGACGAAGGCGAAGAAGAATCTGCACCCGCCGCGCAGACCGCAGAGCAGAACCACATTTTCGCAGAGATCAGGAGACGCGCAGAGGCTGACGCGCAGAGAAAGTATAGCGCGAGGCAGGCGGAGATCGACAGACAGTATGCGGAAAGATTTAAGGGGTACAAGAACCCCGAAACCGGGATGCCTATTACTTCTGCTGCCGAGTACATGGAGGCTATGGCGGCGCAGGAACGGGCAACGGCAAGGTCACAAATGCAGGAGGCCGGTATTGATCCGGACATGCTTGATAGGGCTATTGCTAATTCCCCGGTAGTAAGACGTGCTGAAGAGGTCGAGAGACAGAACCATGCTTTTCAGGCGCAGCAGATGCTTGATGAAGACATAAGGGCAATCATCGGTTTTGACCCTACGGTTGAGAGTGCGCAGGATGTGCTTTCCCAACAGAACTTCCAAGAGGTTGTTGCGTACTGCGGTTCACATCCCGGTATGAGGATGGCAGAGGCGTATAAGCTGGTGAACTTTGACCGACTTGCTGAAGCACGACTGCAGGCAGGCAAACAGGCAGCTATCAATCAGGCAAAGTCTAAAGGCCACATGAATGTAGTTGCCGGAACAAACGACACAGACAAGAGCAATGACATTCCTTCCGATCAGATTGATAACTGGAAACGGTGGTTCCCGGATAAGTCTGCGAAGGAGTTACGCGCTCTCTATAACAAGACAGGAGGCTAATTATGGCAGTAACAATTCGTGACAACACCAAGAATGGCGATATGTGGAATGAGTGGGCAACCCTGCTCAATGCAACGATCTTTGATTCCGATGCGCAGCAGAACAAGTATGAAGATCTTGTGAAGGCGCTGGCGAACGTCAACACTTCTGATCGTTGGGGCGAGAAGGCCACGACCATCGGCGGACTGGGCGATTTCGATGTAAAGGACGAGGGCGAGAACGCAGCGGAAGATACCTTCATCGAGGGCTATGCAAAGTTTATCGAGCACGTGTCCTTCGCAAAGACCTTTATCATTTCCGAGGAAATGCGGGATGATAATCAGATCGAAGAGGCGAAGAGCAAGGCCATCAACATGGTGCAGGCTTATAAGAGATCGAAGGCAAAGTATCTGTCGCAGGCGCTTACCACTTCCGTGGGATCCACGAAGACGATGACCTTCGGCGGCAAGTCCGGCATCGACATTTCCGGCGCGGATGACCTTGCTCTGTTCAACAGCCAGCACCCGCTGAAGAACGCTTTCACGAGCGGCACGTCCCACGTCACGCAGTCTAACCTGTTCACCAATGCCCTGGGCAACAACACCACGATGCTGAACAGACTGGCGAACATCATGCGCAACTTCAAGGATGACCGCGGTGAGGTCCTTGGTTTTGAGGCCGATACCATCATCATCCCCGGCAACAACCCGGCCCTTGAGGACACGGTGAAGAAGATCATCGGTTCTGACGGTGAGGTCGGTTCCAACAACAACGATATCAATACCCAGCGCGGTAAGTGGAAGATGGTTGTTGATTATCTGTGGACCCCGGCGAGTGGCAGCCCTTACATCCTGATGTCTTCCGAGGCGAACAAGGAGCTTCTTGCGACTCGCTTCTACAACAGGAAGGGCCTTGACGTTGCCAACGAGGTCAAGGTTGAGAGCAGGAACCTTGTGTATAACGGTTTCGCTCGTTGGTCTGCAGGCTTCACGAACTGGAGACATGTCCTGATGGGCGGTTCCAGTGACGGAAGCGCGACCACGCTGACCTGACGATCATTCCAAAACGGCAGGGGAGGGGGCTTCCCTTCCCTGCCAAATTCGGAGGTATGACATGATTAAAGTAGGTGACATCATAGACGGGAAGCGGGTTACGAGAGTCTATGAACTGTGCGGGGGGCTTGCGTATCAGTCAGAACCCGTAAGAGAGATCCCGGACCCGAAGGCAGACGATGACGATGAACCTGTAAAGCCCAAGAGGGGCAGAAAGAAAGCATAATGTCATATACATGGTTTGATGTAAAGCTGGCAACCCTTCAGAAAATGTTTTCCTCTAACGGAACCACGATCCAGGTTGACAGCAGCACAAAAGAATATATCGAATCCATGCCGCAGGCGGCAAACGAGGGCTTGCAGCTTCTTTCCACTGCAGGGAAGTTTATTCTGAAGTCCCAGCAGATTGTTGTGCGGCCTGTCAAAAATATGCTTTCATCCACGTTTTCAAGGGACTATGTGACCGGCGGCGTAAAGACATACAACGCAGTCGGCGCAAAGTCCTATTATTTCACCGTGATGGGGGAGAAGGTCCATTGCACTATTCAGGTTGGGGATGAGGAACCTATTGTAATTCAGACACCAACGGAAGAGCCGGAGGATCCCCACACGATAGAATCCCCGAATGGATTTACCGCGTTTCGTGGCAACCTGAACAATCCGGACGGTGCGGAAGTGGTTTTGACCTTCACATGCGACTATCCGTTTGACCTGCGGAATGTGTGCATGTATGAGTACAATTTCGCTTCTGACAAGGCCGTACCGGACTATGAAGAGTATATCAGGTATTATCTGCCGGATGTCTTTGAGAGTTTCTATCAGCTTTCCGAGAATGACCTTTACTACGAGGGAGCGAATGGCAAGGGCTATGTAGCGGCTGATGAGTATTATCAGGAGGCCGATAAGACCCTTGTAATTCCGAGAGCCGAGGCAGGGATATATACAGTATATTACAAGGCATATCCGGAGCAGATTACGCAGACCACGGAAGACGATTATGTCCTTGAACTTGACCCGGAAGTGGCTGCAATCCTTCCTCTATACATGGCTTCCCAGTTATACAAGGACGATGACAACGCTATTGCAACCGTCTATAGAAATGAGTTTGAGGTTGCTTTTGATAGATTGTCGCAGAAAGCAAAGATCCAGCGCAAGGAAGAGTTTACTTCCGAGAGTGGGTGGTGCTAATGGCAACTTCCTTTAAGGTCCCGGCAAGTCCGAGCATCAAGGTATATAAGAACGAGAACTTTTTAGGTTGCGACTTTACGTCTGACGCTTCTACGGTTGACGACACAAAGTCCCCTAACTGCGTGAACATGATTCGTTCTGTGCCTGGGAAGGTCCGCAAGAGGATGGGATATAGAAAGATGGCAGCCTATGACGGGCAGTGCATCTATGGTGTGCATCATCTTTCCACAACGGATGTGTGGTTGGTCCATGCGGGGAATAAACTGTATAACCTGAATGCTCCTATGGGCGGTGACTGGGTGGACCATAGTAACAATGAGATTGTGGACTATGACTCCAACAATATCGTGTTTCAGAATGGGGATCCCGCCGAGACGCTTATCTATACCGGCATGGCGGAACACAGGTCCGTATCGTTTGAAATTGGCCTGAAGCTGGTTATTTTGGATGGAACACGCATGCACTTGTACGATGGAACGAACGTCACATTGGCGAGTGCTTCAGCATATATTCCCACATTGTTTATTTCCGAGGAACCGGAAGGTGGTTCTGACGAGGACGTATTTGAGGCGAGGAACCTTATTCAGCCTGCATGGAAGGAATCATACTATGTTAGCGCTGATAAGGCATCCGTGAAGGATTTCCAGTTATCCTATGGTGATCTTGATGCAACCGCGGTCAAGGCATGGGTTATGAATGCCCAGGGTGAAATGATAGAGAAGACCGAAGGCACACATTTTTCCGTGAACAGGACAACCGGAAAAGTGACTTTCGTAACGGCCCCCGGTCAGTCTCCTGTTTCCGGTCAGGATAACGTGATCATACAGGCATATAAGACTGTCCCCGGATATGCGGACAGAATCAACCATTGCACAATAGGCGCTTTGTTTGGTGTAAACGGTGCCACGGACAGACTGTTTGTTTCCGGCAACCCTGATAAGGGCTATGACAGTGACAATAACCTATACACAAACGTAAATCGTGACTGGTATTCCGGGCAGTACGATCCCACATATTACGCGGACACGAGCTATTCACAGTTAGGATCCGATGCGTCCGCGATTATGGGATATTCCATTATCAACAATTATCTTGCAACGCACAAGGACTATAACGAAATGTCGCAGTCCGTGATCATCCGAGAAGGTGACCTGGTGGATGGCAAGCCTTCTTTCAAGATGGTAAATGCGCTACAGGGAGCAGGCGCGTACTCAAAGTATTGCTTCTCATATCTTGAAGAGGAACCGTTATTCCTGACGCAGTTAGGGATCTTTGCTATCACTGCGCAGGATATCACCGGCGAGAAGTACGCACAGGATAGGAGTTATTACCTGGACGGGAAACTGTTGGAAGAGGCGAACCTTGAAGATGCGTTTGCATTTACTTACAGAGACTATTACCTGTTAGGGATCAACAACCATGTGTATGTCCTTGACGGCCTGCAGCCTATGAGACCGGACCGAAGCAAGCCCTATTCCACGAGGCAGTATGTTGGCTTTTACTGGGATGATATCCCTGCTAACTGTTTCTTTGAGGTCAACGGCAACCTTTGTTTTGGGACTACAGACGGGTTTGTGTGTAAGTTTTACACCGACAAGAAAGCGCTTGAATCCTACAGTGATTTCTGCGTGGTGGATGGCGAAGAGTCAAAGAAAGAAATTGTCTGCACATGGGAGACCGCGGATATTTCAGAGAGTCTGTTTTACAAGAACAAGAAGTATAGATACCTGGCAATCAAGAGTCTTCCGGAACTGTCCTCTTCGGTTCAGATATGGGCACAGAGACATGGTATATGGGAAATGCTCAAAGAGGATGAAACCACGCTCCGGTATTTTGATTTCAACCTAATCGACTTTTCACATTGGTCATTCAATGTTGATCAGACCGCGAAGGTTATATCCACGAAGGCGAGACTGCGCAAACTGGATCATGTTCGGTTCAGGTTTATCAATGAGAAGTTAGACCAGCCTTTCAGCCTGAATGATTTTGCGGTTGAGTACACGCAAAGCGGCAACCATAAGGGGTAAGGAGGAAACATGGCTTTTACAAAGATCAGTGAAGACATTATTGAGAATGGTGGCGTTACTCCGCTTCCTGACTCTCCGCAGTTACAACCTGCCGCATTAAAGGCCAAGTTTGACGAGAAGGGGCAGGCGGCCTGTTTAGGCGTAAACAATCTCATTGATGAAATGGGAGCGAATACGGCTGCTGCTGGTTTGGGCGCAAAGTCACCTACAGGTTTTTCGGCGAGCTCATTTATTCAGGCCATTATTGACGCTATGGCTGTTGAGGTCAACTTGAATAAGGCATCAAGACATCAGCACGTCAACAAGGAAACGCTTGACGGTATTACAAGCGAACTTCTGACCGCATATAACCGGCTGGTTACGTTGCTCACAAATATTACTACGGTGGCTGGGCATATTGAAAATAGCGAGGATGAAATACCTACGTCAAGGGCAGTGTATCAGTATATCGAAGGATACGATTTTGCAAGCAAGCTCATGTTGCAGGTATATCCGGTCGGATCCGTTTATTACTCGCAGCTTTCAACTAACCCACAGACGTACTTTGGCGGGGAGTGGGAGCGGATCTCTACAGAGGGCGGCATTTATGGTTTCGCCCGTACCGCATAAGGAGGTATAGGCTATGTCGAGGATCAAAATATCAGACCTGCCACGGGTAACGGAAGTTGAAGATAGTTGGTGGTTTCCGGTAGATAACGGGTCGGTCAGCTACAAGATCAATATTGCGGACTATAACTCTTCTGCTACGGAAACGGCACGAGGTTATGCAACAGCGGCGGCGGCATCTGCTACCACAGCGGCGGCATCTGCAACGAGTGCAGGACAATATGCGGAGACCGTAAGCGCACAGGTTGCGAGTGCCGCAGGTTATGTAGCAAGTGCAAGTGGCTATGCAGATACCGCAGGCGCAAGCGCAACTGCAGCACAGAACGCGGCTGCTACGGCAACGTCATCTGCTTCAAACGCGGCGGCATCCGCAAGCGCGGCATCGTCAAGTGAGCAGAACGCTATTGACGCGGAGAATCTTTCAAAGTCATGGGCAAGAGGTCAGACCGGCGTAAGATCAGGCGAGAGTACAAATAACTCTATGTACTTTGCCGGACTGTCAGAGAATAGCGCAGGCGTGTCTGCCAACTATGCAAGAGACTCACAGATCCAGGCTGACGCGGCGAAGGGATATAAAGAGACTGCGGTTTCCAGTGCAGCGGCGGCGGCATTGAGTGAGACAAACGCAGGTACGAGTGAGACAAACGCGGCGGCATCCGCACTGGCGGCAGCGGCATCTGCAGCAGAGGCGGCGGCATCTATCGCATCGGTTACGGCAACGGTTGACGATGGGACCGGCACACCGTCTTGTGATGTAACAGAGACAGGAACCACTTCAAAGGCTTTCCTGTTTGAGTTCCATAACCTGAAGGGTGATAGCGGTATTTCCGCACAGACTGACGGATGGTTTACGATGCATGTTGACATTGACGGAAACCTGTATGTGCAGTATCCGGATACATCGACACCCCCTCCGTTTAGATATGACACCAGCACAGGAAATCTGTATTACGTTACCGCGTAAAGGAGGTAGAAAATGGCAGAGCTTTTGATCGGAAATGTAAAGGGTCCGAAGGGTGATACCGGGCAGACAGGTGCCGCGGCAACAATAGCTGTCGGAACCACAACTACGCTTGCACCGGGATCCGCGGCAACCGTTGAGAACGTGGGCACGTCTTCGGCTGCAGTGTTTAACTTTGGTATCCCGAAGGGTGACGCAGGCACCGGGAGTGACGAGGCGGAGAGACTTATTGCATCCGTTGAGACTTCCCCTGCAGAAGCGGCACACACCGCAGGCAGTGAGCTTATTTATGACGATACCCTGTATGTGGTTATTGCCGATATCGCAATCGGTGATGACCTTGAAATCGGAACAAACATTACTTCCGCGGATAGCGTTACGGATCAGATTGTGACCTTAAAGGGTGTCAAGCAGCCTAAACAGTTAGGCACAGAGATCCCGTTCGGTAGCACAACCGCAGAGACCGTGGAAGAAGCACTGGGCTTATTAAAGGACTATGCAGATGACCTGGACTCGTCTGTTGATACATTAAATAGTTCTTTAGCTGACGATGAGGATCAGATCGATGCCATTGTCAATCTGTACGGAGCGAAGCAGTTAATCAAATATCCGTATTATGACGGCAACAGCAAGACACAAAATACTGTGACCTTCACGGTTAATGATGATCTGTCTGTATCGCTGTCGGGTACATCTTCGGGGTATGCCGCATTTAACTTCTGCACACGGACAGGCAACCCACAGAATTTACCAACAGGAAGATACGCCATATCTGGCGGGTACAGCGACAAGATCGTTGTGTCCGTTGGAAAAACGGGCGGCGGTGGTTGGCAGTTACTCGGTAGCAGTAAGGGCGTAAATGACGTTGTTGTTTTTGACGTTGACGAAAGCGACAATCTCGGTATTTGCATCGAGGTCACAGAAGCGGGAGTAGCCACGGACGGAATCACGATAAAGCAACTGCTGACGGATGCGCGGATCAAAGACAAGACCTACGTTCCCTATGCACCCGCTAACCGCGATTGCGTCAGTTATGCGGTTAATACGAAGTTGGGTGCGCATAATCTGTACGATAACAAAGCGACCACACAGACATTAAATGGCGTGACATTCACCGTCAATAGCAATAAGACTGTCAATATCAATACGGTGTCTGGTGGTGCTTCTACAAACACCTATCTTGATATGGGCGGGATGCTTTTCAAGGCTGGAATGTACCGCATATCGGGCATTAAGGAAAGCCAAAACGTCTACAACATTGTTATCCGCACAAGTGACAGCGGGAGTTCTTACACATACTATGGCAATCAGAGTGGGAATGATGTTATCCTTTCTCTTGCATCTGACAAGTATATAAAACTTGAAATCATCGTATATGCGGGAACACAAGTTACAAACAAAGTGGTGTACCCGCAGATTACAACGATTGAGGACACCGATCCGAATTTTGCGCCGTTTACCATGACCAACAGGGAATTGACGGAAGTAATTGGCAACGTAAAAGAAATTCGTGCTGGTCGCTTTAGTTATACAAATGGTGCATCAATAGCGGGTACTGTCACTTTCGATAAACCGTTTACAAAGGGAACCACGACAGTAGTGATAATTACAGGGGAAAGCGGAAACACCCAGTATATAACATTATTTACTGTTCATGGTGCAAGTGCATCAGGGTTCAGTTATATTGGAAAAAATGTAACAGGCGATACTACAAGCACGGAAAGATATGCACAGTATATTGCAGTGAGATTTTAATAAAAGGAGGACAAATCTATGAATTACAAGTATTACATCATCCAAAGCAGTAACGGCAACGTGAGTATCAAGTCAGAGTGGGACGATCTCAATAAGGCGATCGTAGCGTTCCATCAGTTATGCGCAACACTTTGGAACGCACAGGACGTTATCGAGGGGTATGCCGAGATCGTGTATAGCATGGATCTGAATGTGGTCGGCGGCTACAAGGAGCATATCACGCACCCGCAGGCGGCAGAATAATTTTATTCCGCTAAATGGCTGATTTAATGGATCACCCGGATGGGGGCAACCCTGTCCGGGTCCTAAAAAGAGGATTGTGACATGGAGACAATAGCGTTTGAAGATCTCGTCCGCCTCGTTGTTGTGATTGCGGGGTTATGGGGGTTTTTCAAGGTGGTCAACGAAATGGTAAAGGCAATCAATGCGCGACATGATAGAGAGCAAAGGTGGGATGAAACTGCGGACAATATCCGCAGGGAGCGCGAAGAAGATATGTGCCAGTACAATGCCCAGCTTGCGAATATAAGAAAAGGTCAGGAGGATATCCGTATAGAGTTTGACTGCAAGGTGCAGGAGATAAAGGCCGAGCAGTACATAATCGTTGAGTGCCTGCGCGCGGTGCTTGACGGTTTACGGCAGCAAGGATGTAACGGCAAGGTGTCAGATGCTATCGACACGCTTGACAGTTACCTGGTGCGGAGGGCGCACGAATGAAAATGAACGGGTTGGATAAATATGTAATATTTTCCATAGCAGTGGTGCTGATATATACCATTGCGGAGTTTATTTCAGTCAACGTCACAGGCATGGAAAAGACCACATTGACCGCGTGTGTGTATGGTTTCTTTGCAGGTGAGGTAACGGTGTGCGGACTCTTGCGCATCTTCCGGATCCGTCACCCTAAAAATGATGATTAAAATACTGTTCATTGGTGGGTTTATATATTGTGCGGTTGCTATAGTGTTTCTTTACTTTTGGGGAGGCAGGAAATGAACGATGTAACCTTTATGATCCTGAAGATTGTTATTTCTATCTGTGCGGCGCTTGTCACGGTGTATGTGATCCCGTACTTGAAGACGCTGAAAGATGACAAGAGGTATAACGCATTGATTGACATGGTTGCGCTGGCAGTACGCGCGGCGGAGCAGACGATCCGGGAAGAAGGTCAGGGTGCCGTAAAGAAAGAGCGCGTGATTGATTTTGTCCGGGAATGGATGGGCAAGCAGGGCATTGATATAAGCTATGAGCAGTTATCCGAGCTTGTGGAGGCTTGCGTCTATCAGATGAAGCAGGAGGCCAAATGAAAACAAGCAAGGCCACACTTGACAAAATTGCCGAATTTGAAGGGATCCGGCTGAAAGCATATAAGCCCGTCAAAGCAGAGAAATACTGGACGATAGGTGTCGGGCACTATGGTCCGGACGTGACCAAAGGTATGACGATCACGAAAGAACGTGCTATGGAACTGTTTGAGCAGGATATCAAGAAGTTTGAGGACGCGGTGACGGCAACCGGCTTAACACTAACACCTAATCAATTTGATTCCCTGGTGAGTTTTGCCTTCAACTGTGGAACAGGAAACCTGCAGAAACTTGTTAAGGGCCGCGATTATCAACAGATCGCGGATGCCATGTTGTTATATAACAAAGGATCAGGGAAAGTATTGCCCGGTCTTGTTAGGAGAAGGCAGTGGGAACACGATTTATTTTTGTCAGATGGTGTTCCGAAGAAGACTGGCAACCCGTATTCCATGCCGACAAAGAATGTCCGTATAGGATCCCGTGGGAATGATGTCAGGTGGGTGCAGTATGAACTGACCCGGAATGGCTATGGAATAGTGGTAGATGGGATCTTTGGACCCAAGACGGACAAATGTGTTAGGGACCTGCAATTACAACACCACATCCAGGTTGACGGCGTGGTGGGTCCGCAGACAAGGGAAGTATTAAAGAATTGAGCGCAAACACGGGAGTCGCTATCCGTGAGGAAATAGAGGCTGTTTCGTAGGAGGTGGAAAATGGCAACAACTTACAATATCGGTAAGAACAAATGGACGCAGAACAATCTTAATAACAACATGTCCGGTACGGATGCGAACGCGATTTACTACGCTACGCATGGCGGCACCGGCACCGGCAAGGCAAACACACAGAGGTCGAACCCCGGCAGCTATGTGTCTTACACGCCCGACAAGAGCAGCGGCGGCAGTGGCGGTGGCGGCGGCAATGATGGCGGAAACAGTGGCGGAGGCGACTATTACGATCCTTATGGTGGTGGTTACTACGGTGATTACTATGGTGGTGGTTACTTCGATTCTTCCGGTGTTTGGGAAGAATACCTTGAACGTCTGCAGGCGCAGGCAGAGGCTTCTTATGCCCGCAACATGGAGACAATCGCTAATGCCTATGATCGGTCCGCCGGATCCTTGAATGAGAATTTCTCTTCGGCGCGTGATCAGATGAACCAGGCTGCCAATAAGTCCCGCGGTGAAATCAACGATGACTCCGAAGCGGCTATGAGACAGGCGTATATCAATAACAGACTGTCCCGTAGAGATCTTCAGCAGAACCTTTCCGCACTGGGCATGAGCGGCGGCGCAAGTGAGACCACGATGGCTTCTCTTGACAACAACTACGGCAATGCGCGCAATAAGATCGACACGCAGCGCAATAAGTCTTTGTCGGAACTGGAGTCGGTGCTTGCCAACAACCTGGCGGCTGCCCTGCAGCAGTACAATGCGCAGATGTCTTCACTTAACCAGTGGAGAGCACAGGAGGAAATGGCGGCGGAAGCGGCGCTGAATAACTTTGAGGCAGGTTATGCGGCGAACTTCTCTTCGCTTGCACCGAGTAATGACGCTTACCTTGCGGCGCTGAACGCTCTTCAGAAGAGCCAGCAGGGATTCAACTTTGAAGGCGCGTCCGCGAATAACCCGTATCAGGCGTTGAGTCAGCGGCAGGCGGCGAACATGTATAACACCAACTACGCGGAGTACCTTGCCGCCAATTCCCTGTATGGCAATAATGCTACGCGTAACAATGCTTATTCCGCTTATCAGAACGGGCGGATGTCACAGGAAGATCTTGTTACCCTGATCAACCGTTTGGGTCTGTAAACCATTCTCTTTAAGGGGCTGGTCAATAGGCCAGCCCCATGAGGTATCGGGATGAATTATTCAGCGAGGAAAGAGGGAAATTACGACTGGGAACGCGTTTCCGGTCTTCTTAAAGCGCGTGAGAACGCAGAGAAGCAGGCTATAAAGGCTATGCAGAAAGCGCAGAAGAGCGCAGGTAGGACGCGGAGATCACAGAAGACATATACTGCTGAAGAGATCATGGCGGACTATGACAAGTGGGTAAAGGTGCAGGAAGCGCAGAAGTTTCTTGATAGCCGCACCCCCACGAACCTGTCCGCTGAAGAGATCATGGCGGACTATGATAAGTGGCTTGCCAATCAGAAGGCCGCGCAGTCGCAGGCCGCCCCTATCACCCCGGTACTGAAGAAACAGACACAGAGACAGGCACAGGAACCGGCACAGGAGATCCCGGTTCTGAAGGATAACCGCGTCTTTAATGCGCAGGATGCACAGAAGAGGCAGGCGGAGGAAGCACAGAAGAAGCGCGTGTTTAATGAGAAGGACGCGCAGAAGCGGCAGGCAGAGCAGGAGAAGATTGTGCCTAAAAAGACAGATGCACAGGACTATCCTGATATCGTTAAAGAACTTGCACAGAAGAATAATATCCCGGTATCTGAAGCGCAGAAACAGTATGAGGCTATTACTGGTCAGACCATAAATAAGGCAGATAAGACAAAACTTGCCAGTGCGAACGTGGTCAAGAAACTGTCCGAACAGGAAAAGATTGACGGGTGGTTGGATCCTTCTCACAAGATGACTAAAGATGAACGCAAGGATGCGCAGAAAATCGTTAAGGAGTTTAACAAGAAGTATGGAAGTCAAGGGCAGCTTGTCAGATCTGATGAAGAGAAAGCGCAGGCGGCGAAGATTGCCGCTTTAGATAATAAGAGCAGGGCAGCCGGAAGTTTTGCGGCTGGTAAGATGCGGCCTATTCTTAATGCAACAAACATGGCGCAGAAGGGCGCGGATTATCTTCTTGGCGGAAGCGCAGAGCTGGGCGCAGGCATGATAGATGACCTTGCGGGGACGGACCTGGCAGAAAAGGTCCACAATGCCCGTGAGACTTTGAAAGAAGAGCAGAAGAAGCAGAACGCATTCCTTCGGGAACAGTATCAGAATGCGCAGGCGCAGAATGGTTTAGCGTATGGTGCAGGTAACTTCCTCGGAAGTGCGGAGTTATATGCGCTGACGAACCCTGCTTTTGACGCGTTAGGCGCATCAGCCGGTTTGGGTGCGGCTGGTAAGTTTGTCGGTAATCAGATCGGGCAAAACGTGCAGGATATTGTACTGGATACCATCCCCGAATACATGGCTGACCTTGAATCTGGCATGTCCCCGGAAGAGGCAAGGAAGAAAGCCTTAATGGGGCTTGGATTTAATGCCGCAGGAAACCTGGCAATGGGCGCTGCCTCTGAACTTCTTCCTGCATTGAAGATGAATAATGCGGCACAGGCACAGAAGGCGAACGATTTAGTTGATTATGGGCGCAATGTCCTTGCTCCTATTGCCGAAGATATTGACAATGTGGCGCGCAAAACGGATTTACCTGTTATGCCGAAACCGGAACCACAGAACATTCCGAATGCGGCGAAAATGGCGGAAGATATCGTTACCGGCGCGGATGGTAGAAAGACCGTGGAACAGCTTGTCGAGGATCAGGCAAAGGCCGCACAGAACATTGAGGACCTTGCAAAACAGATCCCGAAGCAGGAGAGCGCGCAGGATCTTGGGCATCAGCTTGCAGAGAAGTATGCCGCATCGTTCCAGGGCATCGACACCTACGGATATATGGACGAACTTGACGCGGTTGACAGCGGCGTTGAGCAGATGGCGCGTGACATTAACGAGGGCAAGGATCTTACACAGTACATTGACGCACTGGAAGATTATGTGGATGAAGTCGAATTACCGGAAGACAAGGCAGAAATTGAAAACCTTATCAAAGAACTTTCTTCGCTGAATCAGAAGGCCGCACCGGTTGATAATATCCGTGTCGGCAGGTCAGAACTTGTTGACCGCATTGTTGATCAGAACCTTTCCGGAGATCCGGATAGGCGTGTGATGGGCAACCTTCTTGCAGAGGTTGAAACAAAGTATCGTAACGGTGAGCTGAACCTTTCGTATGAAGACTGGGATAACCTTCTTAAGAATGCGGACCAGTATGCAAAGAACCGGGATCCTAAAGCGGTCAATGCGATCAATGACATCCTCTTAAAAGCAGGCGGGGAAGAGGCGGCACCGAAACTGTCACAGATTGTCACGGATCCCATGATGGAAGATACCGTACTGCGGTTTGAAAGTTTAGAAGATCAGATCCGCAGGGTGCTTCATAATGCCGATTATTCTGGCAACGAGAAACTGGTCAAAGAGGCCGGTGATATTGAGAAGTACCTTGATGAATACAAGCAGGCCATTATTGACAAGGACGTGGAGAAGGCGAGCCGGGTTGCGAAGGATCTTTCCAATGCCAGGAAGCGTTTCAATACCGCGGCGAAGAACATTGAAGGCTATAATGGTGAGTTTAACACAAAGGCAATGGGAACCGCTATTGACAGCCCTGCACACTATATGCGTGAGAGGATCGGATACGGTGACACGGATATTGATCTTCCTGATATGCCGCCGGAACAGAGGTATGCACATCCGAAGGGTACAACGTGGGAATCTTATCAGGCAGAACGCGAAGCGGCGGGTGACATACCCCAAAATGTAACCGCGGATGATAATGTTTCTACTAATCGTATAACAGAACTTGATGAAAGGATAGCGCAGATTGACGAGCGGCTGAAACAATATGATACCCCGAAGCAGCGCCCGGAAGAAGCGGCGTACCGCGCACAACTTCGTGCCCTTGATGAACAGATACAGAACATTGAAAATAACGGTGGTGTTACAGTAGAAGTCAACGGTATCGAGCGAAGGCTTGACCGTACCAGCGCAGATCGCATACTGTCCGACCTGAAAGTGCAGAGAGAGCAGGTGCGGCGCAATCTTGAAGACTTGTCCTCCGTTGACATTGAGGACGCGATTTCCGGCAACAATAGAAAAATGTTAGAGGATGCGCGCGCGAAACTTGTTGCAGAACGTGATTCTCTGAATGGCGCAGGTGGTGAACCCCCTGTCAATGGCGGCACTCCTAAAGACATAACCCCTCCCACGAACCCGCCGAAAACACCTGGCGGATCCGGTGGCGGCACTGTGCCTCCGGAAGATATCGAAGTACCGGAAGGCGGAAGAATTTCAAAAGCCCGTACCAATACCTATGAACGTCTTGGCTGGGGTGATGCTATGCCCCGTGAAGAGTACAAATATAAGGTATATAGCGAAGCAGAGCAGAATGCTGATGCAATTTCGCGTTACCAGGGAAATGCTGACGTTGCACGAACGCTGTTAGACAAAGACCTGAAAGATTTTGATGAAGCGGATGTAAAGGCCGCTTTCTCAAAGATGCAGGAGCTTATGGATCAGGGGGATCCGGAGTCCTTGCGTATTGCTAATATGCTTGGTAAAAAGTCCGCTGCAGCACAGAGGCAGGGCGGACGTGTAGTGCAGGCTTCGGCGGAGTTTACGCGAAATACGGCAGCCGGTGCTCTTCAGGATGCAAACAGAGCACAGGATGACCTTGTATTGCAACCGTGGATCAGCCGTAATAAGAAACAGGCGGAAGGAAACAAGCGGATTGCGAAAGCCCTTGCCGATATGGGCAACACAGAACTTGGAAAGAAGAATGCCCCTGTCCTTACACATGAGCAGGTCAAGCAGGGTGTGCTTGATGAACTAAAAAAAGAATTTGCAAGTGTAGAGGATGTATTCAATGACAACGATATTGAATACCTGGCGAGGCTTGCAGAAGATAAGACCGTTCCTGTTTGGAAGATCACGGACGAGATTGAACATAAATTGAAGCATGGGACGTGGTACACACTTGACGAGTCTTTGCCCGAAAAGGCCGTCAAGAATAATCAGCTTGCCCGTATGCTGGATGAGGCCACAGGCATTGCTAAAGAATCAAAAGAAAAGCCGGAGCAGACTATCGGTAACCTTCTTACCGGGATAAAGAACACACTGAATGATGAATCTATCGGTGTGGCGGATCAGTTTAACGATGATGACTACTATTTCATTGCTAAAATGATTGAAGAAAAGGTCCCACGCTGGCAGATTGTCGATGAACTGCGACATAAACTGGATCATGGTACATGGTACAACCTTGACGAGAGTATACCGGTTAAGCAGCCCACAAACAAGAAATTGCAGAACGCGCTTGACTCACTTGTTACGGAACAAGTCAGGGCAGAGAAAGAGGCCCCTTCTCTTCAGCAGATCACGGAAGAGGTCAGGAACACGCTTGCGAAAGAATCTGCTGACCTTGGCATTGAATTTACCGATGATGACGCGAACTATATTGCTAATTTGATCAATAATGGAGCTACAAAGACAGAACTTACCGATGCACTGAACATGAAGATGGCAACCGGTACCTTTGGAATATCAGACGAAACCTTGCGCCAGGTCAACGATATTTTCAAAGAGATATCCCATTATGATCCGAATAGCAAGCGGTTTGTTGAAGGCCAGGCAAAAGCCTATGAACTGCTTGCTAATGAGATATTGCCGGATGCTACGGCGGCGGAAAAGTTTGCGGCGTGGCGATATATTGCTATGCTCGGCAATTCGAAGACTATGCTTCGGAACCATATCGGGAATGCCACGTTTAATGTTGTGACAGGTATTTCCAACGATATTGCAGCGATAGCAGAAGCAGGCATCGACAGGGCACTAAAAAAGAAGGGCGGCATTCAACGTACAAAGAGTTTATTAAATATCACAAAAGAACAGGACAGAAATCTGATTAAGGCAGCGTGGGATGATGCGGATGCAAGCAGTTACCGCCAGATGGTGGGTTCAAAGTATGAGAAAATGAATGCCGACTCCCTGCGTCAGCACAAGAGCGTATTTAAGTCAAAACTTGCGCAGCTTTACGAAAAGGCAACGGACAAAGGCATAAGCGATTTTGCCGCCATGAAAACGAAGTTTTCCACTTCCCTTGCAGGCTATCTGAAGGCGAATGGGTATGGTACTGACATTTTTAAGGCGGAAGATGAACTTGCAAGGCTTAAAAATTTTGGTAAGGACAGGCTATTGTCTGATGCAGAAAGGACCCGCATTGAAGAACTGACAAAGGATATAGGGGTACTTGATAAAGCAAGGGAGTACGCGTTAAAGCAGGCTGAATACGCCACGTTCCACGAGGACAACAAGGTTGCGGAAATGCTAACAAGATGGTCCCGGATGTCGAAAGAGGAAGGCACCGGTTTAGGGCATCTTATTATCGAAGGACTTGTGCCATTTAAGAAGACACCTGCGAATGTTCTTCGTAGTGGCTTTGAGTATTCTCCGCTTGGTGCCATTGACAGTATCCGGAAAACCGGGAAACTGGCCTATGAGAACACAGGGAAACGTGCCGGAAACCTTGCCGATACTTACATAAATAAGAAGGGGAAGGAGGTATCCAAAACTCTTGCTGCCGATGTCATTGATAGCTGGTCGAAGACGTTGACAGGAACCGGTCTTGCCGCTCTTGGTTATTTCCTGGCGAACAAAGGGATCCTTCATTTGAGTGAGTCGGATACAAAATATCAGGACGAGCTGGAAGGACATCAGAACTATGCCATAGAGATAAACGGTCATTCTTATACAATAGACTGGGCCGCGCCTTCGATTATGCCTATTATGATTGGTGCGGAATTACAGAAATTGTGGGGAGCAACCGGGAAAGATGACGCGGATTTTTATAATAACATAGACAAGTATTTTTCAATCGCTGGTAGAATCGCAGATCCGCTTATTGAAACGTCTATGCTGTCCGGCGTAAAAGACTCTTTGGAATCTGCAGCCAATTATGCAAGAAACAATGAGGTTTTGAGCATCCCGTCAATGCTTATGTATAACACTGCGACAGGGTATCTTTCACAAGGCATTCCCACAATAGCGGGACAAATTGCGAGGACAGTTGACCCGACAAGAAGGTCATCATATACGGACAAGGAAGGTATTTTAGGTGTCGTAGATAAGCAGCTAAAAAAACAGATGAACAAGATCCCTTGGTTATCTATGATGAACAACCCGTATGTTGATACTTATGGCAGGGAGCAAAACAATAGTCCAGTTGAAAATCCTTTAGCGAGGCTGGCATATCAGGCGTTAAGTCCTGGATATCTGCAAAAGATTGAGGAAACAGATGCGGATAAAATCAGCCGTAATGCGTATGCCATAAGTGGTGAAAAGAACACTCTTCCTGAATGGCAGTCCGGCTTAAAAATCGGCGGCGAAAGAGTGGATCCCGACACTTATACTCAATATGCCAAAACTTACGGGCAGGCTAATAAGTCTATTCGTGATGCGCTGGCGGGTGATCCGTGGTTTACTTCACAAGACGAAGCAACAAAAGCGGAGATTGTTGGGGATGTTAATTCCATTGCTAATAATGTAGGTAAAGCGGCAGTTGACCCTGAATTTACTACAAAAAGCAAGGCTTATGAGGCGTATAGCACTGGTGGTATTCCAAGTCTTATAGATTATTATAGGGAGCAGCAGGCAAAGGCCGTATCCAAGGAAGCGGGACTTTCTGTAAATTCAAACGCGGCAAAGTCCATACAGAAGGATATTCTCAATGGGGACGAAGAGGCCGCTGCACAGAAGACCGATGCCATTGAATACCTTAAAAGCGTTGGCCTTGGGAAGCCTGGCCCCGCGGCAACGTATTGTGTGGCACATGATACTATTTCGGGGCTCACTCCGGAGACCTTTGCGAAAACCTACAAGGAAATGGACGTGGATAATTCGCAGGGGCTTAAGAAGGATGAGGTTGTTTCTTATATGAACAAGCATAAGTTCTCACAGGCAGAAGGATTGCAGATTTTCAAGGCATACGGAAAGTCCACATGGAAGATTCCTACCCTGAAGAATGGCACTTGGAAATGACCATACCGGACATCACGAACAGTGAGATAGACAGACTCATCGGTGAATGGATCCATAGTGAACGTGATCGCAGGATCCTTCACCGGAGACTGATAGACGGTATATGTATAGAACCACTGGCAGAAGAGTTTGATATGTCCGTCTCACAGATAAAGCGTATCATCGTAACAGGATCCCGGACCATCTTCTCAAAAATCTAAAATGACCCGAAAATGAGCCGCAGGCGAACTCGTCTGCGGCCTTCTTTTTTCCTACAATATCCCCATAGGAGGGTGATATATGTGGGTATATCTTAACTTAAATCCTTTGAAAAAGCGGACCGGAGACTGCGTTGTAAGAGCGTGTGCTTTTGCGACCGGGCAATCATGGGATGAAACGTACTGGGAACTATGCGAAAAAGGTTTTGACCGGGCAGAAATGCCTTCTTGGAACTCTTCGTGGTGGGCGTACTTAAAGGACAAGGGCTTCCAAAGGCACATCATCCCGGACACATGCCCCGAATGTTATCAGGTGCGAGACTTTGCCGCGGACCATCCGAAGGGAACGTATGTCCTGTTTATACCGTATTCGACCGATGGCGTAGGGCATGTTGTCGCGGTTGAAAACGAGATAGTGTATGACACATGGAATAGCAGCTACGAGATACCGCTTGCCTACTGGCAGAAAGGAGAGACCAAATGATCCAACACCAGCCGCTTTACTATGGGTATCAGCAACCGATGCAGCAACCAATGCAGCAGAAACAACAGACCAGTCTTGTGTTGATAAGCACAGAGGAAGAGGCGCTACGATATCCTATGGCACCGGGGAGCTCTATTCTTTTCAAGATTGAGTCACAACCGCTGATTATAGAGAAGGTCATGGGCTTTTCACAGTTTGAAAGTCCGCAGGTGAAAAAATACCGGATCATGGAAGAGGAACCGCCGAAGGAACCGCAGGTAGTTGTGCCGGATCTTTCAGGAATAGAGGACCGGATTGACAAGCTGGAACAGGAGATAGACAAGCTCCGAAACAAGCGTACACCGCGCAAGAAGGAGGAAGAGGATGAATAACATTATGCAGTTTATGCAGAGTTTCAACCAATTCAGACAGTCTATGCAGGGGCAGAACCCTAATCAGATTATACAGAACCTTATGCAAAACGGTCGCTTGACGCAGGAGCAGTATGAACAGGCGAGGCAGCAGGCCGCGCAGATACAAAGAATGATGTACCCCGGCGCGCAGGGGTGATCAGATACAATCAACCGACCTTCCGGAAGACGAGGAAGGCCGCTCAACCCCATAGATAGGGGAGAAAGGAGTGCACAATGGCACTTGCAGATGAAATGGTAATGCCAGTATCGCCTCTTGGAGGAACTGGCGGAATTGGCGGGACGAGCGAATGGATTATTCTTTTCCTGATCTTCGCAATGTTCGGAGGTGGCTTCGGCAATGGCGGTTATGGGAACAATGATTTTCCCTGGCTGATGAACGGTCAGAACAACATCAATGCCAACACGAACGCAGGATTTCAGAATGCCGCGCTGCAGGCATCAGTCGGTGATCTTCGCACCGGTATCACGGCAGGTTTCGGGGATGTCGCGTTAGGTATCGCGGGCATCAATCAGAATATCTGTCAGACCGGTAATACAATCGGTAATCAGATCTATGGCCTGTCTTCCCAGTTGTCCCAGTGCTGCTGCGAGAACAGACTTGCGACCGCGCAGACGCAGAACGTGGTTCAGAGTGAGGGAGCCGCAACGAGGCTTGCCATTCAGAATCAGACCCAGCAGATCCTCGACAAAATGTGCCAGCAGGAGATCGACAACCTGAAGTCGCAGAACCTTGCTCTTCAGAATCAGGTCAACATGCAGGCACTGGCGGCATCACAGACCGCGCAGACCGCGGCGCTGGTGGCGGACAACACGGCACAGACGCAGTACATCGTCAACCGCGTGGCCCCGTATCCGGTTCCCGCTTATGTTGTGGCTAATCCTATCACACCCGCTACGGCGTGAGAAAGGAGGCATCCATGAAAGGACTGTACTTGATCCTTGACGAGATGGAGGATATGACCGGAAAGAAGCTCATGGAAGCGAAGGAGAAGGCGCGCGCGGCAGGATCCCTGTCTTCAGCGGATATTGACTACCTTGACAAGCTGACGCACACCTTGAAGAGCATTGTTTCCACGAAGGTTATGCTTGGATCCGATAGCAGCAGAGCTGACAGACACGAGGACGAGGCAAGTGAAAGACGCATGCGTGATAGCATGGGCAGGTTTACTTCCCGGATGTCGGAACTCATGGACGAGGCACCGAACGAACATGTGCGCGAAGAAATGCGCAGACTGCTTACGTCTATGTGAGCGAAAAGCGGCGGGGTTACGGCCTCGCCGCTTGCTTTATGCCTGCAAATGCGATATAATAAGGTTTCGGAGGAAACTATCATGGATAGACCTGATAAGATAAGCTATTACGAGCATGAAGCAGAGGTTGCCAGGGCGGAGGTCAACGCGGAAAGATGGGCTATAGCCGCGCTGATCGCTTTTGTGATTTTAACCGCGGACCTGTGCATTACAAAATTCAAGAAATCGGCATAATATCGCATAATTTTTGACGATTAAACGAATTTTTCAGGTCATACTTTAGGTCATACTTTAGTTCCGCGGGTGGAACAAATGCCGAAAATAGGGGCTTCCAAAGGTGCCCATTTTACGCGGCTAAAAAGGCGAGAAATGCAGTAATCACGCGGTTATACGGGCATTTTTAATGGGGTTCAAGTCCCCTCTCCAGCTTATCTTTAAGCCCCGTAACCACGGGGCTTTTCAATTTCTTGGGTCATACTTTAGGTCATACTTTTTATCAGGGAGTCAAAGTGATCACGCATTCTTCGCGCGTATTCATCCGAAACATCGGTCATGTTTTTTTGGTAATGCTCTTTTAGAACCGAAGATCCCCTGCGCCATCCGCCCATATCTGACAAATAAATGTCACCGATTCCCAGTAATGGGGCAGAGCTTGCAAAAAATCCACGCATATCCTGAAAACGGCAGGTCATACCCAGGTCATCCCGTAGGGCTATGAAATACTTTGTGACTTCGTTTGGAGTCCTGTGGATGATTCTGTCTTCCGGATCCCCGGTTCCTATCAGGTCAAAGATAACCTGCGGGATGGTGGATACATCCCGGATGCTGGTTTCAGTCTTCGGCATGTCCTTGATGATCCATTTCCCATTATCATCCACAACCATATCCGTGTGGACGTAAATCTTCCCATCGGATATATCCTTGAATTTTAGGGAGCATATTTCTCCACGGCGAAGGGATCCGAATGCGGACAATCCGATGCAGATTTTGAGCCAGGGACGCGCGGCATTAAATAATGCCATCACGTCACTTTCAGAGACGCTTTGTGCGCGTTTAATCTGCTTCGGTGGTAGTTTTATCCTGAATGTTTTATCGGGCATATACAGGGCAATAGATGCAGTCAGAAGACCATATATATTCTTTACAGACTTTGCACTTAATTTCTTTGCATGGTTTGATATAAATAACTGGACCTGTTCGTTTGTCAGTTTCCGGATCTTCAAGTGCCCTATTTCATCGAAATAGTTTCTTTCGATCTTCCGATACCCTTTGATTGTGGACGGTGAGAGTACGCCTTCCTTTGCTTTGATATATCCTGCAACCGCTTCCTTGACAGTCAGATCCACACGCGCGGCGCGGCTGCCTGTTTCAGAGAACCTTGCAGCCATCTGTTCCGCTTCCTGCTTTGTCCCCGCAGTAAATGCGCGGTAATGCTTCTTACCGTCAGCACTGGTATGGGAATATACGCGGCATTTCCACATGCCGGATGGTTGTTTCTTTGCAGTTGCCATTTATTTTAAGTATTCCCCCATGATCTTTCTTCAAGTGCAACTACCGCAGGAGAGGTAAGGACAACCTTTATTAACTCTGCATATTGGATATCCTTATCGCGCACCGAGTCTAACAGGAAGTCAATCCGCCTGTCTTTAAGCTCTACCTGCCCCTTTAGAAAATCAATGCTTCTTGCAAAACCTTCCCGCTCCTTATCCATTTTTTCATGGTACTTTATTTTTTCTTTGTCTATAGCGGACTCTAACTGTTTAACCTGTTTTTCAAGCTCTTCAATGCGTTGTATCTTGTATTTCAACAATGATTTCATGGCCTGAACATCCATGTTGTCATCGTCTTCTATTGTTTCCATATCAAGCAGGGCCTTCGCAATAGGACGGATCGTTTCTTCGTACCTAAAGGACAGGTCTTCTGAACCCTCGCTGAATATTCGTGATATGGTGGACTTTGACAGGTAATCACCGTTCTTTTCCATCAAGTCAAGGATATCACTATAAGATAGGCATTTTTCGTCCCGGACCTCTTTGAGTTTTTGGATGATATCGCGGGTGTTTATCATGCGTTCGTCTCCTGTTCTATTTGTGAAACAGTGTTCCCCTCGTCCAATATCTTGGACTTCTCACCAATATATAGCAATGCTACAATCGCCTTACAAGAAAGGAGGATCCCACTATGACACAGTTTGAATTTGTCCTGTTATGGCTAACCTTAACAAAAGAGATCAAGAGTCAGTTGGACCTGATTTTAGGAGACCCTCAACCGCTTCCCGAATCGGAGGAAGAGACTGCCGGTACCTCTCATATAGCCTAATAGCCTTCGCGACATCCTCCGGGGAGTATTGTTGTTCCAATGACGGTATGGTTTCCTGCTCCGGCGCATCTAATATGGGGACATCATTGTTATACCTGGCAGGGTTATCCGACACGCCAATTAAATAATCGACTGATACACCGAATATCTCCGCCAAAAGAGGTATGTTCTTGAAATCCGGTATAGTTTTTCCGGACTCGTATTTGCTTAACATTCCTTTATTAAATGACGCATCAAACCTTTTGTTTAATTCGTTAGCAAGAGATTCCAACGAATAACCGTGTTCGATGCGTAAATTATGAAGTCTTTGTTGAAATGTATTCATGGCGTTATCCTCCGCAATCATATTATATTATGTGTGTTTCATAAAATGCAACAAAAAATGCAAAATAAATAGAAAAAGTTGTTGACAAAGAAACTCTACCGTGATATTCTCATAGTGGTTTCACAAAAGAAACCCACAAAATATAGAAAGGAGAAAGAGAAGATGGCGGAAATTAAGCACCCTGCTTACACCAAGTTCAAGTGCTGGATGAAGGAGAACCGAATAACGAATGAGGAAATCGGCATGATCATTGGCAAAAGCAAGTTCGGCGTTTCGCAGCGTATCAATGGAACGGGCCCGGATTTTTCGGCTGAAGAAGTAAGAAAAATCTGCCTGCGGTATGGTATCAGCGCGGACGCCTTTTTTGTTGCCAATAAGGTTTCATAGAAGAAACTATATACGGCAAGGGGGATCGTGAGTATGACATTGCGGGACTACATCAAAAGGGCGGATATGAGCGTGACGGAATTATCAAGCCGCGCGGCAATCCCCAGGACAACGATCTACCGATACTTCCGAAATCTGTCACCTATTACGGGCAATCGGTTAAGGGCAATCGGGGAAGTGTTGGGAATGAGCAATGAAGAGATCGGATCACTGGTGATGAAAGGGGGTAGGACATGAGAAGGATAGGCGCGGCATTGATCAGCATGGGAGTGGTAGCATCCATCCTTAATCTGACACAGGCGGACAGGATGATGCAGCTCAACTTCCTTGCAGTAGGCGTAGGTATGTTTTTGTTCGGGACTGTCGCACTGATCATTGACGCAGGAATTTACGGCGATTGAAAGGGGGAACAGATGCTTATTTTGGCAATCGAAGAATTGAAGGCAAAGTATGAAGCGGAAGCGCTGAAGTACATTACCAGCAACCGGAGCGCGGCAAGCAATGAAGGCTTTATGGAGAAGGACTGGAAGGACATTGCAAGCGCAAAGTCTGAAGTCTATGTGCAGGTGGTGCAGGATCTTACAGACCTGATCATTGCGAGCATGAGAGAGAGACAGGAGCGTGTGGCAGTACAGGAGAAGAGAAGCAACTACAAGGGCATGATCGATGACTACGTTGAAAACGGGGACTATGTGAATGAGTGACCGGGCGGCAGGTGTACTGTTCCTTGTTTGGGCAATCGGCGTGTGCGTGGCGAACATCCTGTACCTGTTAGACCTATAGAAACGCCACCGGGGGTACGGTGGCGCTCCAGGGCAAATGTGCAGATAACTGCATAACACATTATATCACAAAAGAAAGGAAAGGGCAAATGGAAGACAAGAATCTGTTAGTTGAATACACAAGAGGCACAATCACATGTGATTTTTCCGAAATCGAAGAAGAGTTGCGCCTGCAGATGACCGCTTATGCGGACCTTGAAGTTACCGAAGATAACATCCCGGAGAGAAAGAAGGACGTTGCAACGCTGCGCAAGATCAAGACTGCGGTTGAGGACAAGCGGAAGGAGATCAAGAAGGAGTATTCCAAGCCGCTGGCGGAGTTTGAGGCGAAGGTCAAGCAGGTCACTGGCATTATTGATGAACAGATTGTTCGTATCAATTCCGGCCTTGACGAGTTTGACAAGAAGAGGATCCAGGAAAAGCGTGAGCACATCAAAGAGTTGTATGAGAAGGAAGCAGGCGAGTATGCAGAGTTCCTTCCTCTTGAAATAATCAGGTCATCAAGGTGGGACAACAAGACCTGCACCGACAACGAGATCATTTCAGAAATCCAAACGGCAAAATTAAAGGTCCGGGCGGACATCGAAGCAATCAAGGCACTGGGCAGCGATATCGAAGAAAAACTGATCATTACCTATAAGGAAAACGGCAATTCATTGGCGGCAATCCAACAGAATAACGCATATTTAGAAGGCAAGAAGGCCGGGGAGAAAGTCGCACCGACTGCCTGCCAGCCTGCGGAACCGGTCAAGGTGTGGGATGCCATGAACGAGCCGGTATGGACGATCCGGATCACGGGACTTGACGCGATTGATAAGGCAAAGGGCCTGCTTGCATTCAACGGTATTGAGTATCAGGAGGTTTGAAATGAGCGAGAAGACAGAGAAGAACTATTTTGAAAAACTTAATTCCCTTGATGTCAGCGGGAAGACCGAGAAGAAGAACGGCCTTACATATCTATCATGGGCGTGGGCATGGGGTGAGCTGAAGAAGATCCATCCGGACGCATACTACACCATCTATGAGAATGCTAACGGCCTCTTCTACCACACTGACGGGAAGACTGCATGGGTTAAGACCGGAGTTACCGTGAACGGGATTGAACACATCGAATACCTTCCCGTTATGGACTTCAGAAACAATTCTGTTCCGGTTGATGCGATTACCAGTGTGCAGGTCAATAAAACCATTCAGAGGTCTCTTACAAAAGCAGTGGCGCGGCATGGTTTAGGACTCTACATTTACGCTGGAGAAGACCTTCCTGAAGAAAAGACCGAGGCGAAGACCGTAGAGGTTACGCCGGAGAGCAGAAATTCGATGATTGCCAAGATCGTTATGGAACTGAAGAACCATTCGCAGGTCAAGATCGACAATATCATGGCTACTTATGAAAAGGCAACAGATGCAAGAGTGTCAGTTGAAAAGAACCTGGCAAGACTGACAGATGCAGAACTGGCGGATGCGCTGAAGAAGTTTGAAGGGATGAAGAAATGACCGGCACTGCAGAGCAATGCACTATTTGGTTGATGCAGAATAGGAAACCCGGTGCCATTTATGACTTGAAAGAGCACCGGGAGCGCAGAAGCCTTGACAGTAACGCTTATTTTCATGTGTTGTGCGACAAGCTGCGGCAGAAGTTAGGTATGAGCATGGCCCGGTGTAAGAACCATCTGATTGCTGACTATGGGCAGGTGGAATACCTGGAAGAAGGGGAACCGCTGATTTACAAAACCAATGCCCCGGAAGATCGGATGATGGAACTTGAAACCACGCATACCAAGTGTGTGAAGGTGACGGAAGAGAATGGGCACATGGTTTATTTCTATCGGGTCTACAGAGGAAGCCACACATATAACTCACAGGAAATGGCGCAGCTCATAGACGGGACTATCCAAGAGTGCAGAGCACAGGACATAGAAACTGCCACGCCTAATGAACTCGCAAGGATGGCGGCAAACTGGGAGAAGAAATATGCACAAAAGAACGAAGGCATGTGCGATAACACCGGCAGTCAGGAAGGCAGTTGAAGACAGGGACAACGGATGCTGCATTTTCTGCGGACATCCGGGACGCGGGGAGGCCCACTTTATAAGCCGGGCACATGGCGGTTTAGGGATCCCCGAAAACATCCTGACAGTATGCAGACCATGCCACGATTTACTTGATCACACAACTAACCGGGAAGTGATGCTGAAGATTGCAGAAGCATATCTGCGAGACCATTACCCGGAATGGGACAAGACCAAACTGGTCTATAGCAAATGGACCTCCTGATGGTTTTCACGGATCCCATCATGGTCGATAACAGAAAACATGTTTCCCGCGTTCCTGGATGGGAGCCGGGGACGCGGAGAAAGGAGTCAAATGGGCAAATTAAGCAGAGATAGCGGGGCAAGAGGCGAGAGGCAGGTCAGAGATCTGTTTAAGGCAGCAGGATATGATGCCGAACGCGGATGCCAGCATGACGGAAGGACAGGACACGCGGATGTTGAAGGCGTACCGTACCTGCATATTGAGAGTAAATTCTATGCAACCGTCACGCCGGGCCTTATTGAAAAGGCAGTGGAGCAGTCAGAGAGAGACGCGGCAGCCGGAAGCGCTGAAAGAAACGAGATCCTCTTGCCTATCGTAGTGCATAAACAGAAGGGATCCCACGGTTGGCAGGTATCAATGAGGCTATTAACCCTGACGGATTTACTGGCAGTACAACCGTTTTCAGTAAACGGAGATTTAGACGGGATCGTGACGATGGAATGGGATGTGTTTATCAAACTGTTCATACAGTACGAGGAATGGAGGCGGCAAGGATGATTGAAGAGTTTATCCCGGAAGGATACGAGAACAGGGTATCAAGAGACTATCTGAAGACCATACTCCACATCCCGGACAGGGAAATAAGAGGACAGATAGAGCAGGCAGTAAACAGAGGGATCCTGATAGTCTCATGCGGCGGCGGATATTTCCAGGTCGGAAAGAAGGATCAAGAGTATGTAGCAGATTACTTCCGGCGAGAAGAGCACAGGAACAGGACGCAGGGATCCAATGTCAGAAAAAAGAAAAAGCTATGGCAGAAGATGACCGGCATAGATCCGAAGCAGATACCAGGGCAAATCAGTTTGTTTAAGGAGTAAGGAAATGGCAAAGAAAACGTGCATCATATATGACTCATGGGGAGAAATGATTCAGGCAATGCCCGCACAGGCAGCCGGGGAACTGATTCAGGCGATCTGCGCATATTGCTTTGACGATAAGGAGAATGATTTTTCGGATCCGATTCTGTCATCTGTTTTCACCATGATCAAGGCAAAGATGGACGAGGATGCTGCCAACTACAAGAAAAAGGTTGACCGCATGAACGAGAACCGCAGAAGTCATGAAGAAGTCAGTATGAAGTCAGACAGAAGTCATGATGAAGTCAGTAAGAAATCAGACAGAAATCATGATGAAGTCAGCAGTGTATCTGATTCTGTTTCTGTATCTGTATCTGATTCTGTTTCTGATTCTGTATCTGAAAGTAATAAAAACCCCCAGCGCACACAGGTGGGGCTTGTGGACGAAAGCGCTCTTTCTGAACCGGTCAAGGAAAAGCTGAAGGAGTGGCTTGCCTACAAGAAAGAACGCAGGGAAGGCTACAAAGAGACTGGGTTAAGGGCATTGATAACAACAGTCAGTCATAGGGAGCAGGAAGCAGGCAGCAGTGCAGTGATTGATGTTATCAACGATTCTATGTCACAGGGTTACAAGGGAATAATATGGGACAGGATGAAGAAGCAGACTGCAAGGAGCGGTACAACGGTATTTGATGAATGGGCGAATGCGTAGAAGGAAGGTGACGATATGACGAGAGAGGAAACCCAAAAGATTTTGATGACCATACAGGCAGCATACCCTAACTACAAGGTGCCGGATAAGACGGTTGCTATCGACCTTTGGATGCGCATTTTTCAGGACATGACCTACGAAATGGTCAACAAGGGACTGCAGGCTTATATCCTTGCTGACAAGTCAGGTTTTGCACCGGCACCAGGACAGGTCAGATGGATGATCAAGGACCTGGCACCGGAGGCTGAACTTAACGAGAGCGAAGCATGGGCACTGGTATATAGGGCACTGCAGAATGCCAACTATAACGCAATCCAAGAGTTTAATGCCCTACCGGACGATGTGAGACGGGCAGTCGGGGATCCCATACAGCTTAAAGAGTGGGCAACGATGGATGAAGACAGTATTTCGGTGGCGGAGTCAAACTTCAAGCGGACATACCGGGGGATCCTGGATAACAAGCGGAAAATGTCGCTCTTACCGGAGGAAATGCGGCCCATGATCGCACAGGCACCGGTTGCCGCTATCGAAGACCGGCAGGCAGAAGACAAGAATAAGCCCGCGGATCCGGAATGGGTATCCAAGATGCTTACGGAGTGGCGCGCAAAGAATGAGTTCCCACAGAGAGAGTACGATTTTGAGGCGCTTGAAAAGAAACTGATAACAAATTGATCCTATCCATATCGGCTGCGTATGGAGAAGATACCGCATTCCTGCATTTTACGCGCGATGTATGCGGGGTGCAAACACTAATTGCTGAAATCTCATGCGAACAGCAGCCAACCAGCGGGAACCCGGGAGCGAGGCTATAGAGACAGGCATATAGACAGGCATATATACATGCAACCAAGCCGCGGACGTGGCAGGCCAAGCGACCGGGGGAAAACTGGAAGAAAGGGGGCAAATGTGGAACAGGTACTGTTGATAATCATTGCAGTGGTACTGGGGCTGGATGTGATCACTAACGTATTCATGCTTATTTGTGCACCAAAGTGGGAAGAGATCCGGCGTGAAGAGGTCGAAGTGATGCGAGAGAACATCAAAGAGCTGCAGGAGCAGAACGAGGAATTGAAGCAGTTTATCAGGCAGAATTGGAGGGGGTAACAATGAGCTTTGAAGAATACACGCTGAACGCGGTTTTGGATATCATCAAGCGCCGCGAGGAAGAGATCGATAAGTGTAGCTGCCAGTATGCAAAGGACTGCGAAGAGCGCTATGGATACGAGGAAATCCGGGACTATTTGTTGGGGAGCAAGAGAAGATGAAGCATTACGGAGATATCACAAAGCTGAACGGTGCGGATCTTCCCGTTGTGGATGTGATAACAGGCGGAAGCCCATGCCAGGATCTTTCCGTAGCGGGTAAAAGGGCAGGACTGGCAGGCGAAAGATCCGGGCTATTCATGGAGCAGATAAGAATCATTAAAGAAATGAGGGCGAAAGATGAACTGGAACAATTACGAAGTGGACGGGCAGATGACGATATACGACCTCGACCCCGTTATATGGTCTGGGAAAATGTCCCCGGAGCATTCAGCTCCAACAAAGGTGAAGACTTCCGGGCAGTCCTTGAAGAGACGGCAAGGATCGCGGACGAAAATGCCGTTATACCTGAACCTGCGAATGGATGGTCAAATGCTGGTTGCATCATGGGAGACGGATGGAGCATTGCTTGGAGAGTACATGACGCACAGTTTTGGGGAGTCCCCCAAAGAAGGCGTAGAATCGCACTTGTCGCAGATTTTGGAGGACAATCCGCACCCGAAATACTATTTGAGCGCGAAAGCGTGTCGGGGGATCCTGCGGAGAGCAGACAGGAAAGGGAAGGATCTTCCGGAACAGTTACGGATGGCTTTGGAGAGACAGGCGGTTGCATAGCAGGAGTGACATGAAGGTAAAGACGTACAGAAAGAAAGGGCATCCGTCTCATAAGGGGGGGCACAACAATGGGAACAAACAGATGTCTGCGATACGTTGAATATTTATGACAATTCTGAAATCAGGACCCCGGTTTTGGTAGTTCAGATAGACGAGAAAGAGCATGAAACAAAAAGTAGAGTATAAAGTTTTGGAGAACCATCCACAGGATAGTCGGATAAAAATCAAAGAGGACGGGATATTTCAGACTATGGGTTTAAGGGGGGGGTGCAGAGTATGAGCCACACACCCTGCTGGTACTGGAGATAAGGACGATGGTTGCACATTGTATAAACGGAGACAAAGCTGGGACGCTTGACGCGAGTTATTACAAAGGTTGCGGAGAACGGCAGGGAATAGAAAGAGAAGTTGTGTGCATCGGAAATGGTCAGATGAGTAATATGTCATTCAAACCTATAGCAAATTCTCTTGACTGCATGCACGATCAGCAAGCCATAGCAAATTGGGGGGGCGGAATGAACGTAGTACGAAGGCTTACGCCGCTTGAATGCGAAAGACTTCAGGGATATCCCGATGGATGGACGGACATAGGGGAATGGACGGACACAAAAGGGAAGCAGAGAAAAGAATCTGACAGCGCAAGGTATAAAGCCCTGGGAAATAGTATTGCGCTTCCCTTTTGGGAATGGATGGCGGGTCGGATTTGTGCTCAATATGATCGACCGATCACGATGGGCAGCTTGTTTGACGGAATAGGCGGTTTTCCGCTTGCGTTCAGCAGACACGGAGCGGTTCCGGTATGGGCTTCCGAGATAGAGGAATTTCCGATTGCAGTTACAAAGATACGATTCCCGGATATGGGGCGTAAGGAATTGGCAAGACTTGATGCAATGGGAAACGGAATTTAATAAAAACTTCGGTATGGATGTTGTTTATTAAGGGTGGAAAGAATGAGCAAGAGAGCAGATAAAGAATGGGGCGAAGCATGGAGTAGGGAAAAAGAAATTGATTGTCATGTGGCGTTACAAGTCCTTGCAACGGCTGTGTGGAGTAACTGGTATCGTCAGATCACTTCCGAGAAGGATCATCCGAGAATGGTTGGGTTGGGAAATATTCACGATCTATGGAACACAATGCATGACGATATGAAAGCACTCTATACGCTTGAACAGTTGGTGAATAACACTTATCGAACAAAAGGTATTGAAAACGAGGAAGAGGAAAGCGAGGAACAGGGATGACAAGCAGAGAAAAAGAACGGCTTGAATATTTCATAAAGCATGGATCATTACAAGGTATTGATACAGGAAGAATCGACGGAAAGTGCGAGGATGTAATACCGATTGAAGATGCTATTGATATTATCCGTAAGATTTATGCAGAAAGCGAGGAACAGGAATGAGTAAATGCATGTATGACCTATCAGAAGATTGCCATAACAGAGATTGTCTTAAATGTGTACTTGAAAAAATAAGGGCCGAGATAACAGCAATATCTATAAACGGACAAGTTGATGAACATACAATGTTTATAAGGACGGGAGAACAAGTTAAGCAAATTGCACTCAATATTGTTGATAAGTACAAGGCAGAAAGTGAGGAATAGGAATGACAAACGAAGAAGCAAAGAATCTCATTGTAAAATGGCTTGATTCGGCAGAATCAGAGGGGTTTTTACACCTTGCGAAAGAGTATAGACAAGCGCTTGATATGGCAATTAAAGCATTAGAGCAAGAGTCTTGTGAGGATGAATATATCAAAGTCCCTAAAAAGGCATTGAAATACAGAACCGCAGGAATGGTAGCATATAACGCTGAATGGCTAAAGAATCATTTCGACATAGAACGAGCTGTTATCTGCGTAGCGCAAGAGCCTTGCGAGGATGCTATCAGCAGACAGGCGGCAATAGATGCGGCAATCGAGGGGGCTGATGATTGGGATGGCGGGTATAACCTCACAAGGGAAGAATACATAAAAAAGGCTATAAATGCGTTGCCATCTGTTCAGATCGTAAGACAACGGGGGCATTGGATTAAGGGAAAATACAGAGATTCAGATATACGATACAACGAATCATCTTATAAATGTAGCAGATGCGGGGAGATTATAGACTTTGAGAAACCGACTTGCCCGAATTGCGGCGCAGATATGAGGGAGGAACAGGCATGAACCTTGATGGAATGTACTGCAAGGTTACACAAGAATATCTCCATTTCAACGGAGAGAAAAGAAAGTTGATGCAGGAGCGGGATAAAATCAACGCACAGTTGGAATTGATAGAGGGGATATTGATTGACCTAAATGATATCCTTTGCAAACACGGAAACCATGTGTATGAACACTTTGAGGAAAGCGAGGACACATGAAACCTACTGAAAAACAAATAAAATATGCTCAATATCTTGCAAAAAGAATGTGCCAAGAGCTACCTAAAGAGTTTACCAAACAGGCATATTCTGAGTTTATATCAAAATGGAAACCTATAGT
>Ga0310690_10001348_pt1 | contig 43605 bp, 31 predicted proteins | sample AusTroGonzalo_MG_2_FD_207661 | JGI IMG/M metagenome (GOLD analysis project Ga0310690, IMG submission 207661) | Bovine rumen microbial communities from tropical cattle in Woodstock, Queensland, Australia - Gonzalo_04 (v2) (version 2) | ecosystem: Host-associated > Mammals > Digestive system >... | reverse complement strand
GAGGAATTTCCCTATACAAATATTTCACTTACGACAAATTCTTAGAATTTTTACTTTTTCGCTCCCTAACTAGAAAAAAATATTTTCCTAACTAGCGAGATAAAATTCTCTAGAAAAAATGGGGAGAAAGTGATTACCTTCTCCGCCTTCATGATTCTTTTATCCTTGCAGCAATTTTCTATTGCAAAGTTTGCAACGTACATTGCAAAGCCTGCAACTTAAATTGCAAAGTCTGCAATATGGATTGCAAAGTTTGCAACGAAAAAAGATTGGGAGATTATGTAATACAGCCTGACAGTCAGAGTACACGATAGGGTCCACTGTGTACTATCGTGTATTCATCGCTTTCAGAATCTTTGCGGCACCTTCGTTGCCTTGTTGCTCTGCTTTATGAAGCCACAGTAAGGCGGTGGTGTCGGCATTTTGAAGATAAAGGATGCCAAGATTCAATTGGGCCGTGGGGAGTCCTTTGTTGGCAGCAAGACTATACCAATACTGGGCGGAGTCAGCATTAAGGGCGACACCCTTGCCAGCATGATAACACCATCCGAGATTCATCTCGGCCAGCGTATTGCCCTGCTGTGCAGCACGCTTGAACCATTGGGTCGCCTCAACATAGTCCTGAGTGACACCCTGCCCATCCTTCAGCATAACGCCTAGGTTGTTCTGTGCCCGACTTAGTCCCTGTTCTGCCGCTTTCCTGTACCAGTGAGCTGCTTCGGCATAGTCCTCCAACTTATCGTAAGCCAGCGCCACTTGCATCTGGGCTTCCTTATCACCCTCTTGGGCTTGCGACAACAACGCTTTGTCTATGGGTTCTGGTGCCTGTTGCTTGTGGTCTACACAAGACAAGAGGCAGAATGCCAGCGACAAGACGCTGAGGATGCTTAGACAAAAGTGGCGTCGTATTGTCATAGAAGAAACTCCTACTTCTCTGTATACAGCACTTGAATGAGGGTCTGGCCAACGGCCTTGAGGGTGCCGCGGTCTATGTGCTGCATATCGTCGTTGATGGTGTGCCAGGTGGGACCAAAGCTGCTCTCCATGCAGTCGGGGTAGTAGGGGATGATGTCGATGCAGGGAATGCCAGCCACCTCGTTGACAGGACCATGATCATCGGTGATGCCACCACCTTTTTCCTGTGGGAAGAAGCTACTGTAGCCAGCAATGCTGGCTGACTTCCACACACGCTCTACCACTTGTGGGGCATAGTGCAGCGAGAGGCGCTCCTGATAGAAGCGGGCGCCAAAGCCACCCACCATATCGAGCAGGATGCCATAGCGAGGCTTGGCAGCAGAAGGCTGCTGTTTGAAGGTATCTGACCAGTATTGAGCACCCAGGGCCCATGACTCGCTGACATCCTCCGTGCCCCAGTCCTCGGCATCGAAGCAAACGAAGTCGATGCCGATGGGCAGGCGACAGGTATCAGCACAGAGCACACGAGCCACCTCGAGCATCACAGCCACGCCGCTGGCGCCATCGTTGGCAGCCATCACAGGCTTGGTGTGGTTGGCAGGGTCTGGGTCATTGTCAGCCCAAGGCCTACTGTCCCAATGGGCACAGAGCAGGATGCGGTTTGAGAGTTGAGGCTGGTAGTGTGCGATGATGTTATTGCCCTGAAGAGGCGTGTCGTCGAAGCCCATCAACGTAGCACGCTGTTCTGTGACCTCCATGCCATAGCTCCTGAACTTCTCCACAATCCATTGTCCGCACAACTCGTGGGCCTCGCTATTCATGGTGCGAGGGCCGAAGTCGCATTGCTTGGCGCAGAAAGCATAGCAAGAGTCGGCATCGAACGCCGTGGTCACTACTTTTTCGCTCTCCATTTTCGTATTTGTTCCTTTACTGCCACCACAGGCTGTCATCATAGCCAGTGCTGTGAGCATGATTATGGTTTTCTTCATGTTGATGATTTTGCTTAGTTCTTAAGAATCTTACGACCTCCCACGATGTTAATGCCAGTCTGCTGTTTGGTAACAGGACGTCCCTGCAGGTCGTAGGCAGACTGAAGGTTGGTGGATGGTGTATGATGAAGTGTGGGAATGCTTACTGTTCGAGGGTCGTCATAATCAATAGTGATGAGCTCGGCGCCATACTGGCTGTCAGTAATGTGGACGTTGAAAACGAAGCGGGCCTGAGCCTCTTTGTTGGCTGACGCCTTATAGCGCAGAATCTGACCAATAGTATAATTGTTGCCAACAGAGAGTTTGTTGGGATACTGACCAATAGAGAAGGTGAGACCTGAGGGTGCGAACTCGCTGTACAGGTAGCCGTTAGCATATTCTGTGACCACGCCAGAGGCATTGAACCAGTGGCCATAGCCGTTGGCTGTGCTGCCACGATTCACACGAGCCTGGGTGGTGGGGTTCATGGGATAGAACATGATACGTCCAGCAGAAGGTCCATTTGTGGTCCAGGTCTGCATTTTGTCGCTGATGTCTGAGGCCGTCAGCTGAAAGGCAGTACAGAGCTTGGCCTGGGCCAGGCCAGAGACCACCACGCTGACAGCATCGTAAGAATTCAGCTTGGGCAGCCACACATCATAAGTCAGCGTGATGTCGGCCACCTCGCGACCATCAATCTCAGGGGCTACATAGACCTGTGCCCTGTCGCCCAGTGTGGTACCTTGAAGCGAGAAACGATAGGGCCACTGGTCGTCGTTATTGGCATTGTCGTCCCACTTATGCTGAATGTAACTGGTAAGAGCAGGCACCACGATGAGCCACAACTTCTGTGTGCCTTCTGGCACCGTCATGCTCACCTCGCTGGTAAGTTCGGCATTGCCTTCGCAGTAGAGCGAGTCTTCATTGATATACTGGCGAGTGCCATCGTTGAGCAGCGCCACATAACCTAAGCGGAAGCCGCGCTTAGCGTAGTTGGAAGGACGGATATAGTTGGCGCGACTGGACTTAGTCCACTGGGCATCGCCGTTCAGCATCTCGGCTGGGTCGCCATTGGCCAGTTTCGAATATGCTGGCAGTGCCGTAAACAAGGTGGTGATGGTAGTACCAACTGCAGGCACTTTCAGTGGGATGATATTGAAGCCAGAGGCCTGAGGAGCAGAGGCCAGCGCCACCTGCCAGGCAGTATCGCCCAGCGCCACACAGCGATAGTCGAAGTCACCCACATACGACTTACCATAGCTGCGACAAGCGTCAAAGTCCCAGGTAGCACAACGGGCGGCATAGTCATAATAAAGACGGAACAGTCCCTTGGCATCGAGGTCTTTCAGTTTCATCAGCGCCTGGTTGAAGTCGGTGCCGCTGCCACTGGTCTGTCCTGTCATGGGTTGGTTCCATACCTGCGCCACAGTGGTAATGTCATTGTAGTGCTGGCACAGATAGTAATGCAGCCAATAGCTCTGGTAGCGATGCCACTCGTGCGAGAAGGCCAGGTTATGACTCTTGCGGAAGATGCCGATGCTCTGGCTGAACATCTCGCTGGGATACGACTGAGCAGCCTGCCACTGGGCCGTCTGTTCCCAGATAGTCTGTCCGCTGCCGCAAGGCAGATGGAAGCCTGTATTGTCAGTCTGCGAGTCCTTATGTCCGCCGTGCTCTGAGAAGCACATATACTGGAAGGAGTGTCCCACCTCGTGAGCCACCGAGTGGCCTACAGGTTTGCATGCCGATGGTCCCAGCCACAAGGCGCTGATCTGATAGTCGTAGCCGCCACCATAGCACACCCAGTCGGTGGTGTGGTTCAGTAGCACCATAATCTTATATTTCGACAAGTTCGAGGTCACAGGGTCGGCAAAGCCCAACTGATTGATTTCCAGGTCGTAGAAGGCCTCGCACTTCTGCAACAGGTCCTGCTCGTCGACCTTATAAGCTGAAGGCGACTCGGACGGTTTCTTCGTGCCGTAGCCTTTATCCCAGAATACGATGACGTTGTCGCTTTCCACGCTTCTGGACTTCGACCAAGTATATTTGTTGTCTGGGTCACTCTCTTGATACAGCAAAGAGTCGCTGGGCCATGGATTGCGCCATTCATTGGGTATATAGACCGTTTTCTGTGCATACATGCCAATAGCCGTGAGGCTCAGCAGCATGAGGAGGGAGATAACTTTCTTCATTACTTTAGGAGATCTGTTTTAAGTTTTTTTTAAAAGATAATTTGTCTTACAAGGTGCAAAGTTACACTTTTTTTTGTAACTTTGCACCATCAAAGCTAATAAATGTCTACTTTCTACTAAAATCAAACAAAAAATCAACATGAGAAGACTTATAACCTTCTTTATTCTATCCTCATTATGTCTCAGTCAGACGATAGCACAGATAATGAGCACAGAGCCTGTCTGTGTGGAAACACCAGTAGGCAACGCACCTCGACTGCCCTATCAGGTGTGGGTGAAATACGCTGACGGCAAGGGAGAGTATCGTCAGGTAAGATGGACGAACGCCTCAGAGGCTACAGAGCAGGCGGAGGCTAATCCTGCCATTAACCCTGTGGGTACTATATATAAGGTATGCGGATTTATTCTTGGCGATAACACCACGTCAAATGGCTACCCCATTACGGCAGAGGTGAGGGTGGTGGATACAGTTCATAGTTCACAATTCATAATTCATAATACACCCATTCCCCAGGCTGAGCCGCTGCCGCTGAACATGGTGAGCATCGATGGCGAGAACAGGTTGACGCATAATCGCGACCTGGATATAGACCAACTTATCAGTCTGCCTGTAAAACAGCAACTCTATAATTATCGCGACACCTACGGCCTTTCTACTGAGGGCTATCCAGAATCAGACGGCTGGGACTCGCCTACAACGAAGTTGAAGGGTCACGGCTCTGGCCATTATATGTCGGCTATGGCGATGGCTTTTGCCAGTTGTCAGGACCTAGACAAGAAAGCCATCCTCAAACAGCATATCATCGAGATGGTCGACGGACTGCGCGAGTGTCAGGAGCGAACCTTTGTATGGAATGAACAACTGGGTCGCTACTGGGAGGCACGCGACTTCGCCCCTGAGGAAGATCTGAAGCAGATGCAAGGCACGTGGGCCGACTTTGACCACTATAAACAGGGATACCAGAAGTATGGCTACGGTTATCTGAATGCCATCCCTGCCCAGCATTGCGTCTTGATTGAGATGTATCGTGCCTATAATAACGACAGTTGGGTGTGGGCACCATATTATTCTGTGCATAAGCAGTTGGCAGGACTCATCGACATTGCCACCTATATCGATGACAAAGCCACTGCCGCCAAGGCCCTGCTCATTGCCAAGGATATGGGATTGTGGGTGTGGAACCGTCTGCACTATCGTACTTACGTCAAAAGCGAAGGAACGCAGGCAGAGCGTCGTGCTCGTCCTGGCAATCGCTATGAGATGTGGAACATGTACATCGCTGGCGAGGTGGGAGGTATGGCTGAGTCGCTGGCGCGTCTCTCTGAGATGACTGGCAATGCTGAAGAGAAGGCCCATCTTCTGGAGGCTGCCAACTATTTCGATAGTCCAGCCTTCTTTGACCCCTTGGCTAAGAATATCGACGCCATCCGCACGCGTCATGCCAACCAGCATATCCCCATGGTGACTGGTGCCCTGCGCTCCTATCGTGGAAACAACAATCCTTATTATTATGACCTCGCCCAGAACTTCTGGACGATGATTCAAGGACGCTATCGTTATGCCATGGGTGGTGTGGGTAATGGTGAGATGTTCCGTCAGCCTTACTCGCAGATGACCTCGATGTGTACCAACGTCACCCACTGGGGAGGACGCGAACGCCACGAGCCTACCATGAACGAGACCTGTTGTGCCTATAATCTGGCTAAGTTGACCAAGAACCTGAATTGCTTCAATCCTGACGATGCCCGCTATATGGACTACTACGAAAGGGTTCTCTACAACCAGATAGTAGGCTCCGTGAATCCGTGCCAGTATCAGACCGTCTATCAGTATGCCGTTGGTCTCGATGCCTCAAAACCCTGGGGCAATGAGACGCCTCAGGCCACCTGTTGTGGTGGTACTGGCGTGGAGAACCACGTGAAGTATCAGGAGGCTGCCTACTTCGTCAACGACAACACCATCTGGGTAGCACTCTACCTGCCCACCACGGCTCAATGGAAGGAGAAGGGCGTGGTGCTGAAGCAGGCGTGTGAGTGGCCTGCTGAGAAGAGCATCATCCGCCTGACGAAGGGCAAGGCGAAGTTCGCCATGAAACTGCGCGTGCCTTATTGGGCCACTGAGGGCTTCGACATCAAACTCAACGGCAAGAGCATTGCCAGTCACTATCAGCCATCGAGCTACGTGGAGATTCCTGCACGCCGATGGTCAACGAAGGATGTGGTGGAGGTGACGATGCCCTTTACCAAGCATATCGACTTTGGGCCTGACAAGGTGGACGGCTACTGGCTGGGCGCCCTGATGCAGGGGCCGCTGGTGATGGCTGCCACCAACGTGAAGAGCTGGGACGAGGCCACCGTTGACCTATCCTCAGCCCTCAACCATCAACCTTCATCCTTCAACCTCGTCCCTGACTATGAGGGCGACAAGCACCTGACGCACTACTTCCGTCTGAACCTGCCTGCCTCAATAGTCAGCATGGTGGGCAATCTGCCTACTGACAGGTCGCAGTTGCGCGAGTTGCTCCTCATCGCCAAGAGTAGGATGGACGACCAGCAGGCATGGCACAACATGACGGTGAAGGTGCCTGAATATGCGCCATGGGCCAGTCATGGCTTTGCACGCATGGCAGAACAATACAAGCAGGCGCAGTCCTTTATGGAGGGCGCTGACGACCGCTATTCGCAGGAGGAGGTTGACAAGGTGGCCGCTACCCTGAACGCCATCATCAACGCCATGCGCCCAGGCAACCTGGCTGAGCCTGAAGACCTGGAGGAGTTGCAATCGCTGCTGGAGAAGGTGGGCCAACTGCCTGCCAACGATCATATCGGTCGCGCCACGTCGTACGCCAACATGGTGATACGCTACGTGAGCGACGGCAGTGGCACGAAGGACATGATTGAGCGCGCCACCAACCAACTGAAAGAAATACTGAAATAATGATAAGAACAACACTGACCATGGCTCTGGCCCTGATGCTGACGCAGACGGCCATTGCTGACAACATTAAAGACAACTACAAGCGGGCCTTCGCCATTGGCTCGAAATACTCGAACAAGATGAAGTATGGCGACGTGAAAGTGCACCTGAAGCGTGGCACGCACCAGTTCTGGTACTCTGTGTTCGACGGTAAGAAGCAGATATATAAGGAGGTGGATGCAGACCAGAATACGGTAACCACACTCACAGAGAATCCTGAACAGCCACGACGCCGCCCTCAGTGGCAGGGACGACAGCGCCACTGGATGGAGGTGCCCGACGAAAAGGATGGATTCCGCATGTCGCCCGATGGCAAGATACAGGTGTTTCATCGCGACAACAACCTGTGGGTGAGGGAGAGCGGACAGGAGCATGCGCTGACCACCAATGGCGACTCGACTTATTACTATTCGGCCTGGGGCTCTTTCTCTGCCGATGGGCGCTATTATGCCACCGTACGCATCAAACCGGCACCGAAGCGCTATGTGTATTATGTCGAGTCGTCGCCCAGAAACCAGTTGCAACCGGTGCTCCACACCCAGGAATATGCCAAGCCAGGCGATTCGCTGAACTATCGTGTGCCAGTCATCGTAGAAATGGCTACAGGACGTGTGATAGAACCCTCCACAGCACTCTTCTTGCACCAGTATCAGGTGACGATGCCTCGCTGGAAGGACAACGAGCGCGTGACGTTCGAGTTTAATGAGCGCGGGCATAAGACCTATCGCGTCTTGGAACTCTCGGCCTCCACAGGACTGGTGCGCACGCTGATAGAGGAGAAGAACGACAAGTACATCAACTACAACCGTCAGCAGCGCATCGACCTGAAGGATGGGCAGCGTATTGTCTGGACCAGCGAGCGCGACGGCAGGAACCATATCTATCTGTATAGCGGTAAGGACTGCCGACAGGTTACCAAGGGGGAATACTATGTGCGTGACATTCAGCATGTGGACGAGGACAACGATGTCATCTACTTCTCGGCTTGCGGCATGAATAAAAAAGAGGATCCGTACCTCATACATTATTATAAGATAGGACTGAATGGTAAAGGACTGGTGTGCCTGACGCCTGAGGAGGGTAACCACAGCGTGACCTATACCGACGATATGGCTTATCTGATTGACATCTACTCCACAGTGACCACACCGCCAGTCACCGTGCTGCGCTCTGGCAAGGACGGACACATCCTCCGCACATTGGAAACTGCCGACATCACAGCGCTGGAGAAAGAGGGATGGAAGGCGCCAGAGGTGTTTGTGGCCAAGGGTCGTGACGGCAAGACAGACATGTGGGGACTGATTCAGCGTCCATCTAACTTCGACCCAAAGAAGAAGTTCCCCGTCATCGAATATATCTACTCAGGACCTGGCGACCAGTATGTACCCAAGTCGTTCACACCGTGGATATGGACCATGTCGAGCATTGCGGAGCTGGGCTTCATCGTGGTGCAGTTGGATGCTATGACTACCTCGTTCCGAACACGCGCATTCGAGGAGGTGTGCTATAAGAACCTGAAGGACGGCGGCCTGCCCGACCGCATAGCGTGGATTAAGGCAGCCTGCAAAAAGTATCCGTATATGGATGTTGACCGCGTGGGCATCTATGGCAGTTCGGCAGGCGGGCAGAATGCGATGGCGGCAGTGTTGTGGCACGGCGACTTCTACAAGGCTGCTTATGCCGCCTGTGGCTGTCACGACAACCGCATGGACAAGATATGGTGGAACGAGCAATGGATGGGTTATCCCATTGATAGCTCGTACGTGGAATGCTCGAACACGGAGAACGCCTGGCGACTGGAGCGTCCGCTGATGCTTGTGGTGGGTGAGATGGACGACAATGTTGACCCTGCTTCTACCATGCAGGTGGTCAATGCGCTGGAGAAGGCCGGCAAGGACTTCGAGCTGGTGGTCATCCCTGGTGCCCGTCACACCATGGGTGAGAGCTATGGTGACCATAAGCGTTATGACTTCTTCGTGCGCCACCTGCTGGGTGTAGAACCTCCAAAGTGGAGCGAACTGAGATAAGACCGCCGATAATATTGACTAAAGGATACTAAAAACCAAAGAATATGAAAAAGATTTTGTTTATTTCAACATTGTTCACAGCACAGTTCTCATGGTGTACGGCACAGTCGGGCTATCCCATCACGCCTGTACCTTTTACATCAGTAAAGGTGACGCCAGGCACGTTCTGGGGACAGCGCTTGGAAGCCAGTCGTAACACGACAATACCTCTTGCTTTCTCGAAATGCGAGAGTGAGGGGCGCTACAAGAACTTTGAGAATGCTGCCCAGCATCTGAAAGACCCCTCGAAGGTCTTTAAGGTGAATGGCGTGGGCTATTCCTTCGACGACACAGACCCCTACAAGACTATCGAGGGTGCCTCGTATATCCTTCAGACCTATCCTGATAAGAAACTAAGGGCCTATGTGGATAGCGTTATCGACATCATCGCTACGGCACAGGAGCCTGACGGCTATCTCTATACGGCTCGTACTCAGAATCCTGTCGACCCGCACCACTGGGCCGGCGACAGGCGCTGGGTAAAGGAGGAGGACCTCTCGCACGAGCTTTATAATCTGGGTCACATGGTTGAGGGCGCTGTGGCCCACTGGCAGGCCACAGGCAGCACGAAGTTCCTGGATATTGCTCGTCGCTATGCTGATGTGGTATGCAAAGAGGTTGGACCTAACCCTGGTCAGGCCTGTGTGGTACCAGGACACCAGATCGCTGAGATGGCGCTGTGCCGTCTCTATCTGGCCACAGGCGAGAAGAAATACCTGGACGAGGCGAAGTTCCTGTTGGACTATCGTGGCAAGACGCAAATCAAGCAGGAGTACTCGCAGAGTCATAAGCCTGTAGTAGATCAGGATGAGGCTGTGGGTCACGCCGTCCGTGCGGCTTATATGTATGCTGGCATGGCCGATGTGGCAGCATTGACTGGCGACAAGAGCTATATCGATGCCATTGACCGCATCTGGGAAAATATCGTCACAAAGAAATTGTATATCACTGGCGGCATTGGCGCTACCAGCAGCGGCGAGGCCTTTGGAAAGAACTACGAGTTGCCCAATATGAGTGCCTATTGTGAGACGTGTGCCGCCATCGGCAATGTCTATGTAAACTATCGACTGTTCCTGCTTCATGGCGAGTCGAAATACTATGATGTGCTGGAGCGCACACTCTACAATGGCCTTATCAGTGGTGTCTCGCTTCAGGGCGACGGCTTCTTCTATCCTAACCCTTTGGAGTCTATGGGCCAGCACCAGCGTCAGGCGTGGTTTGGCTGTGCCTGCTGTCCCTCAAACATCAGTCGATTTATTCCCTCGCTGCCAGGCTATGTTTATGCCGTGAAAGCCTCCCCTAAGGGCAGAGGCCAGGAAGGAGCTTCCGTCTATGTCAACCTCTTCCTTTCTAACACAGCCACACTCCAACTTAACGGCAAAACCGTCGTATTGAGTCAGCAGACCAACTATCCGTGGGATGGCGATATAACCATCACTATCGACAAGAACAGCGTTGGCCAGTTTGCCCTCAAGATTCGTATCCCCGGCTGGGTCAAAGGCAAGGCCGTGCCCTCAGACCTCTACACCTATACCGACGGCAAGCGCCTCGGCTATAGTGTAAGCGTAAATAATCAGGAATACTATCCCGAGAATCGTGACTACATCACCATCGACCGCAAATGGAAGAAGGGCGACAAGGTTCAGATTCACTTCGATATGGAGCCCCGCATCGTTCGTGCCAATAATAAGGTGGAGGCCGACAGAGGCATGGTCTCCGTAGAGCGCGGACCGCTGGTATATTGCGCTGAGCATCCCGACAACAACTTCGACATCTTCTCCGCCCTCCTCAATCAGGAGCCGCGGTTCACGATGGGCAAGGGCGAGATTGCTGCCACATCCGTTGTCACCCTGAACACCGATGCACAGACTCTCGAATTCAACAAACAGGGCAAACTCACCGTAAGTGACCACCCTCTCACTCTTATCCCCTATTATGCTTGGTGTCATCGCGGCAGCGGCAAGATGCGCGTCTGGCTGCCACAAGACCTTAGCGCTACCACACCTGCCCAGCCTGCCACGCTGGCTAGCCAGAGCAAGGTGAGTAGCGGCTCTAAGGCACCTGCCCTCTCTTCTATCAATGACCGCCTGGTACCTAAGGACGAGAACGACCGCTCTATGCCCTATACTCACTGGTGGCCCAAGAAGGGCGGTACAGAGTGGCTGTCGTATGAGTTCCCCGCCGAGGCTACGGTCCAGAGCTGTACAGTCTATTGGTTTGACGATGCCCCATGGGGTGGTTGTCGTGTGCCCAAGTCATGGCGCATCCTCTATCAGGATGCTCAAGGCCAGTGGCAACCTGTTGCCGATGCCGACCATTATCCCACCACCCGTGGTGCTGCTTGCACGGTGAACTTCTCTCCCGTCAATACAAAAGCTCTGCGTCTGGAGGTAACACAGCCTGACGATTTCTCATCGGGCCTGTTTGAATGGAGTGTTAGATAAATAATTATAGCGCGGTCGGAAGGCATCTCCATGAAATGAAGAAAAAGAGCCGCCAGATGCTCATTGCACCTGGCGGCTCCTTGATGGTTGGACGACTCGGATTCGAACCGGGAATGACAGAACCAAAACCTGTAGTGTTACCATTACACCATCGTCCAATCATGATTTGGTGAAAAATCGACTGCAAAGGTAGGAAAAAAATAGCAGACTGCCAAATATTTCCTGTTCTTTTCTTATTTTACCGTGATGAGGTAGTAGTTCTTCTTGCCTTTCTGGGCCAGCAGATACTTACCGTCGATGAGGTCATCGGAGGTGATAGCACGGTTCTGGTCGGTGAGCTTCTCCTTGTTGAGGGAGACACCGCCGCCCTGCACCATCTTACGCATCTCACCCTTGGAGGGGAAGACGGGAGCCACTGTAGTGAAAAGCTCTACAGCGGGCTGACCGAGCTGGTCTTTGGTAATCTCGAACTTCTCCACACCGTCAAACACGTCGAGAAAAGTCTGTTCGTCGAGCTTCTCGAGGGCTTCCTTAGTAGCTTTGCCAAAGAGGATGTTTGAGGCTTCTATGGCCATGTCGAGGGCTTCGCGAGAGTGTACCAGAATGGTGACCTCTTCGGCGAGTCGTTTCTGCAGCACACGGCGACCGGGATCCTGCTTGTGCTCTTCGATAAGAGTGTCGATGACATCTTTCTCGAGGGAGGTGAAGATCTTGATATAGCGCTCGGCATCCTCGTCGCTGACGTTAAGCCAGAACTGATAGAAACGATAGGGTGTTGTGCGCTTGGGGTCGAGCCAGATATTGCCGCTCTCGGTCTTTCCGAACTTCTTGCCATCGCTCTTGGTTATAAGGGGGCAGGTAAGGGCGAAGGTCTCAACTTCGTTGCCCAGCGTGCGACGGATGAGTTCGGTGCCGGTGGTCATGTTGCCCCACTGGTCGTTGCCGCCAAGCTGCAGTTTGACGCCCTTGTGCTGATAGAGGTACAGGAAGTCGTAGCCCTGAAGCAGTTGATAGGTGAACTCGGTGAAGCTGAGGCCGTCGCGAGCGGTACCGTTGAGGCGCTGCTGCACACTCTCCTTGGCCATCATATAGTTCACGGTGATATGCTTACCAACCTCACGTGCAAAGTCGAGGAAGGTGAAGTTCTTCATCCAATCGTAGTTGTTTACCATCTCGGCAGCATTGGGCTCCTTCGACTCGAAGTCAAGGAACTTGGCCACTTGTGCTTTGATGCACTCCTGGTTGTGGCGCAGGGTCTCGTCGTTGAGCAGGTTGCGCTCCTGGCTCTTGCCTGAGGGGTCGCCAATCATACCTGTGGCTCCTCCAACGAGGATGATGGGTTTATGGCCACAACGCTGCAGGTGACGCAACATCATGATGCCGCAGAGGTGTCCGATATGGAGGGAGTCGGCGGTGGGATCGGTGCCCAGGTAGGCAGTCACCATCTCCTTCTGCAAGAGGTCCTCTGTGCCTGGCATAATCTGTGCCAGCATACCGCGCCAGCGCAGTTCTTCAACAAAGTTCTTTCTCATCTATTTCTTCTATAATTGTTTTTGAGGGTGCAAAGGTAGCACTTTATTTTCATATTACAAAGAATTTTCGTGCAAAAGACGTTCTTCATCACGGCACTGGGTCGTAGCCGCTACCGCCCCAAGGATTGCATCGGAGGATACGCCAGATGGCCAGTCCCAGCCCTTTGATGGGGCCATGCTTGATGATGGCTTCCTTGGCATACTGCGAGCAGGTGGGCGTAAATCGGCAGGCTGCTGGTGTAAAGGGGCTGATGCAGCGCTGGTAGAAGATGATGGGCGTGAGCAGAATCCACTTCAGTACCATCATAAGCCATTTCCATACTGTCTTCATAGGCGGTGGTGAACCTTTTCCAGCAGGCTCTTCATACGACTATCTACCAAGGTCGACGGCATCAACTGGTTGGAGAGCCAGATAAAGGCCACAGCCACCATCTGCTGAGGCTCGACACCTGCGGTGAGCAGGTGCTTGTGGCGGCGGTAAGCCTCGCGTATCTGTCGTTTCACACGGTTGCGGTCCACTGCATGATGGAAGTGCCTCTTTGAAACACTGATGAGCACCTGGATGGGCGGCAGCCCCTCTTGGTGCTCTTTTTTCAAGTATATGACTCTCAGCGGGAAGGCTGCCAATGAATGACTGTGGCCTCCTTCGAAGAGCTCGTCTATCAGTTTCTTGCTGACAATGCGCTCCTCCTTCTGAAATGTTGCTGGAGCCGTCACAAATATAATGTTGGGGGTTAATCCTCGTTCATCAGCAGATAGTGCTGCAGTGCGCCTGTCATGGAAGGGAACTTCTCTGAGGGAGCTTCCAGGTCCAGTCGCAGACCGGCGTCATGCACGGCCTTGGCAGTGGCGGGGCCGAAGGTGCCAATGGCAATGTCCCCCTGATTGAAGTTGGGGAAGTTCTTGGTGAGCGACTCGATACCTGAGGGGCTGAAGAATATCAGCATGTCATAGTCGAAGTTCTTGACTTCCTCTTCGGTGAAGTCATTGCTCACAGTCTTGTACATCACGCACTCTGTGTGTTGCAGTTTCTTAGAGTCAAGCAGGTTAGCAATAGAGTCGTTATGTACATCGCTCATGGGCACGAGGTACTTCTCAGTCTTGTGCTTGACCATAGCAGGTAGCAGGTCGTTAATGTGGCCAGTGTTGCCAAAGAATACCTTGCGCTTGCGGTACTGCACATATTTCTGGATATAGAGGGCGATGGTTTCGGTAACGCAGAAATACTTCATGTCCTCAGGGATGGCGATACGCATTTCCTTTGCCAGAGTGAAGAAATGATCAATGGCATGGCGTGATGTGAACACAATAGCTGTGTGATCCAGAATGTTTACCTTCTGGGTACGGAACTCGCGTGCAGACATTCCTTCCACTTTGATGAACGGACGGAAAATCAGTTCTACTCCAAACCGGCTGGCAATGTCATAATAGGGCGACTTCTCGCTCGTGGGTTTAGGCTGCGAAACCAAAATCTTCTTAATCATTCTCTAATGTCCTAAAAATTTACCTTTAAATTATTCACGATCATCAACCACGCACCGCAAAAAGCGAGGATGGGAGTGATTTCGAGGGCACAAAAGTACAAAATATTTTGGAAATAAAGACCTTTTTGCTTAAAAAAGATGAGCCAAGACTTATAAAATGCCAATATTTTGTTCAAAAATAACACAAAACAGAACAAAAAGGCCGCTTTTTCGAGTGAAAGGTCGAAGTACACCTGTAACATCACAAGTGGGTATAACAGGATGCAAGAACAGAGCACAATGAAAAGCTGTGCCTTTAGATAATGTATAGTTTTTTTACCGCCAAAGAATACTAATCCCACGAGAATTTGTATGAGCCACTTCGCACAGAAATACATGATGAAGAGTGCTGACAGTAAAAAAACAATGAAGGTGTTGTTGTCGAAAATAAAGCTCGTGGTTATTTTCTCGATGGTCAGTATGTAGGAGTCGATGCCTAACAGCAGTGAGAAGATGGCAACGAAGACCATCAGGATGCGTATTTCTGTTGAGGTCTCGGAAGTGGTGCTCTTGCGAGGGGGACTGAAAAAGAACTTGAACTGCCAGCTGATGTATTTGTTCAGGCGGGTTCCAAGGATGGTGATAAGACAGAAACAGATCAGCAGGATAAAGGCTACGGTATTGTCGCCACGGACAGAGTAGGGGATGGGGGTGCCTGCCATACCGAAACTGCTGCTGTGCGCCTGGGTGGTGCACAGCAGCGAGTCTTTTGAAAAGTAACCTTGATTCAGATAATCGTAAAGGTTTACTCCTATGGTTCCTGTGGTATCACTTGGAGTCAGGTCCATGTTATGGCATTAGAGTCCGAATGCACGTTTGATGTCATCCACACGGTCCAGTTTCTCCCATGTGAACAGTTCCACATCAATGGTCTTTGTCTCGTGATAGTGACTGGTGAATGTCTTCTTGATCACCTCAGGCTTACGGCCCATGTGTCCATAGGCTGCTGTCTCCACATACATGGGTTGACGCAGCTTCAGCGTGCGCTCGATGGCCTTGGGACGAAGGTCGAAGAGTGCCTCAATCTTCTTGGCTATCTCGGCATCACTCATCTTGACATTGCTGCGACCATAGGTGTTCACGTAGATGTTCATGGGCTTGGCAATACCGATAGCATAGGCCACCTGAACCAGCATCTCGTCGGCCACTCCAGCTGCCACCATGTTCTTAGCAATGTGACGCGCAGCATAGGCTGCCGAGCGGTCCACCTTGGAAGAGTCCTTGCCTGAGAAGGCTCCACCGCCGTGTGCACCTTTGCCGCCATAGGTGTCGACAATGATCTTACGACCCGTCAGTCCTGTGTCGCCGTGAGGGCCACCAATGACGAACTTACCCGTGGGGTTCACGTAGTATTTGATGTCGTTGCCAAAGAGTGCCAACACCTTGTCGGAGTGAATCTGTGCTTTCACACGGGGGATAAGGATATTGATGACGTCGTCTTTGATACGGGCCAGCATTTTCTCGTCTTCGTCGAATTCGTCGTGCTGTGTCGAAACCACAATGGTGTCGATGCGCTCGGGAATGCCAGCGTCGCTGTATTGGATGGTAACCTGACTTTTCGAGTCTGGACGCAGGTAGGTCATCAGCTTGCCTTCCTTGCGGATATCGGCCAGTGTGCGCATGATGAGATGTGCTAGGTCGAGCGAAACGGGCATGAAGTTCTCCGTCTCGTTGGTGGCATAGCCGAACATCATACCCTGGTCGCCAGCGCCTTGGTCATCCTCATCGGCACGGTCCACACCCTGATTGATGTCAGAGCTTTGCTCATGGATGGCGGTCAGGATGCCACATGAGTTGCCATCGAACTGATATTCTGCCTTGGTATATCCAATCTTCTTGATAGTATTACGGGCAATGGTCTGCAAATCGATATACACCTCGCTGCGCACCTCACCCATGATGACCACCTGTCCGGTGGTAACAAAGCTCTCGCAAGCCACGCGAGCCTTGTCGTCGTAAGCCAGGAACTGGTCCAAAATGGCGTCCGAAATCTGGTCGGCTACCTTGTCGGGATGTCCCTCTGATACTGATTCTGATGAAAATAAATATGACATATCTTCTGTTTTTGGGTGCAAAGGTACTAATAAGTGAGCGAATTGCAAAAGGAAAACCCGTTTTTCTTTACTATCGTTACTTCTTGTAGCACTTGAAAATCTGCTCTACATCCTGCTGGGGCAACTTGGGGGTAAACAGACTGACCAGGAACACAACGGGGAAGCCACCCAACATGGCGATGGCACCGCAGTTGATGGGATTGATGGGGTTGCCTAGTAGCATGTTGATCACCGTGAGACCCACACCCCATACGAAGCAAGCCCAGACAGAGGCTGTGGTGGCACGCTTCCAGTAGAGGCCCAGCATGAACGGAGCCAGGAAAGCACCGGCCAAAGCGCCCCAAGAGATACCCATCAGCTGGGCAATGAACGTGGGGGGATTGAGGGCTATCAACAGCGAGATGGCGATGAAGAACACAATGAGCACACGCATGATGACAACCTTGCGGCGCTCTATCTTCTCTGCCACCACATCGTCAATGGTGCCATCCTCTACCTCTCCAGCTACCGATTTCTTATCACGATAGATGAGGTCAAGTGTCATCGTTGATGAAGAGGTGAGTACTAGTGAGGCCAGCGTTGACATGGAAGCCGACAGTACCAGCAGCACTACGAGGGCGATGAGCACGTCGGGGAGGGTGACGAGCATAGCGGGCACGATAGAGTCGTAGGCAATCTTGCCTGTGGCTTCATTAATTACGGGGTCGTAGAGTCGGCCGAAGCCTCCCAGGAAGTAACAGCCGCCGGCTACGATGAATGCAAAGATGGTAGAGATGACGGTGCCACGCTTGATGGCGCTCTCGTCAGTGATGCTATAGAATTTACCCACCATCTGCGGCAGACCCATCGTGCCCAACGAGGTCAGGATTACCACACCCAGTAAGCCCCACGGGTCGGGGCCGAACCAAGAGGCGAAGCCGCCATTGACAGTAGGATCTGCATCGGAAGGTAGCTGTGCCAGCTTGTCCACAGCAGCGGTCAGTCCACCCTGTGCGTTGAGCACAGCGGCTATAACAGCTACAATGCCAAAGAGCATGATGATGCCCTGAATGAAGTCGTTCATGGCCGTTGCCTTGTAGCCACCTAGAATAACATAGACGGCGGTAAGTACAGACATAATAACCACACAGTACTCATAGGGTATGCTGAAACCCATCTCGAAAAGACGCGAGATGCCACTATACACACCTGCTGTATAAGGAATCAAGAACACGAAGGCGATGATAGAGGCTACCACACGCAGACCTTGGTCGTTGAATCGTGTACCGAAGAAATCGGGCATCGTGCGACTCTCGATGTGCTGTGTCATCAGTTTTGTGCGACGACCCAGGATAATCCAAGCCAGCAACGAACCGATGACGGCATTACCGATACCTATCCAAGCACTAGAGAGACCGTATTTCCAGCCAAACTGTCCAGCATAGCCCACAAAGACCACAGCCGAGAAATAACTCGTGCCAAAGGCGAAAGCCGTGAGCCATGGGCCCACTGAGCGACCACCCAACACAAATCCATCAACACTTCTGGCCTGTTTGCGTGAGTACAGACCTACGCCCACCATCACAATTAGGAAGATGATGGTTAAAATAACTTTTATAATCATTGTATCTTTACCTTATTATATATATTAGAAAGCAACCTGTACCTGTGCCTGCAACCAATTGTAATCCTTGGCAGAGATGTTCTCGCCGCAGAAGCAACGGGTGTACTGCAGTTGTACACGACATTTCTTATAGAACCAATACTGCAGACCCAATGTCAGGTTGGTCTGGTCCCAGCCTTCCACTTTGGTGTTGCGATCAAAAGTTTCGCCAGAGGCCACAACGTCGAGGGCGTCATAAACGGGAATGCAGGTGGTGACATAGCCACCGCGGCTGCCTACATCGCCATCTTCACCGCCCAGCCACTCAGCACGGATGCTGGCAGGACGAGCCTCCTTATACTCACCCTTGCTATAAGGTGCGGTCTTGTATTCAACACCCACGCTATAGCGGTTGCGCTTATAGTTGTCGCCAACCTTGATATCAGGATTCCAAGCGGCTAAGCCTACGGCATTGCCGGTGCCCAGATAGCCAGAGCCCACGAGACGCAGACCGTCCATAGGGCGCAGTTCAAGTTTGGCAATAAAGTCTTTCTGATTGTTTTGGTCCTTACGGTTGATACCTTGTCCGCTCATCAGCGCCAGCTCATAGTGTACCATGTTTTTCAGGACATCACCATAGACCATCAAACCCTGGTCGCGACCGTAGTTCACGCCATTCAGGGGGTCTGGGCCTTCGCCAGCCAAATAAAGCACGGCCTGCGAATAGACGTCGATGAGTTCCAGTTGTGTGGGTGACATGGGATTTTCCATGGTGTAGCTATGCTTGAACTGTCCTAAGCGGATAGTCAGAGTGTTGTCTTTGGTGACGCGATAGTCGGTATAGAATTCCTGAGGAACACTCGAGAAGTCGTGCATAAAGAGGAACGACCAGCGGTCAGTGATGCGGGCCTTGGCCCAGAGCAGTGTGCGTTTCAGATTGTAGGAGTTGGTCTTCTGACCGTTGATGTCCTGATAGGACCATCCTCCCTGTGCGTAACCATTCAGTGTGATACGGCTGGTGAAGTCCTTCATCCAGTCGATGTCAGCATCTGACTTCTGTTGTCCCATTGCAGCTGTACTGCTAAATACAGCCATTGTCACGGCGAGTGTTGCCGTCATCCATGTTTGCTTTTTCATACCCATGTCTATTGATTAGTTTAGTTAAAAAAAATGAAATTCGACTGCAAAGGTAACGATTATTTTCGTTTTAGCAAAATAACGGCGGACATTTTCGTAACTTTGCGCAAGAAAACCAATTATAACTAACGATATGAAACGAATTCTGATCTTTTTAGTAACATTTTGTGCATTAACGACTCTTTCGCCTATCAGTGCAAAGAAGAAAACCGTTCTGCAACAAACGGACAGGGAATATTGGTGTCAGGAAGCATGGAAGATGGCACAGCCTGTGCTTGAGAACATGGCGAAGGGGGAATTGCAGAAAAACATGCAGACAGAGTTCTCACCTTCGTTCGACAACCGCAACCGTAAGGTTGTGTATATGGAAACCTTCGGCCGACTGATGGCAGGCATCGCTCCTTGGTTGGCGCTATCTGATGATGATACAGCCGAAGGACTACAGAGAAAGCAATTGAGAGAGTGGGCACTGGCTAGTTATAAGAATAGTGTTGACCCAGAGAGTCCTGACTATCTGTGTTGGGGGGCTGCAGGTCAGAATCTGGTTGATGCGGCCTATATTGCCGAATCGTTCATCCGAGGATATGATGCCCTGTGGGTGCCGTTGGACCAGGTGACGAAGGACCGATACATTGCTGAGTTCAAGAAGCTGCGTAGCATAGAGCCGCCATACACCAACTGGTTCCTTTTCTCCAGCATCATCGAGAGTTTCATTGCCAAAGCCGCAGGACTGAAGGAGTATGACGATTATCGCGTGATGACCACCATCCGCAAGGTGGAGGAATGGTATATAGGAGACGGCTGGTATGCTGATGGTCCTGTCTTTGCCTTCGACTATTACTCGAGCTATGTGTTCCATTCCATGTTTCTGGAGACGTTGCAAAACATGATTGATGCCAAGGCCAACACACGTCTGGAGTATAAGAAATACTACGACCGCGCATTGAAACGTGCCCAGAAATATAGCATCATCCTCGAGCGGTTCATATCACCAGAGGGTACCTTCCCTGTTTTTGGTCGTTCTATTCCTTATAGACTGGCAGCATTACAGCCTTTGGCCCTTGTAGCGTGGTATCAGAAACTGCCAAGTGACCTGAGTAATGGTCAGGTACGGGCGGCTCTTACGGCTGTGATGCATAGGATGTACGACCTGCAGCAGAACTATAATGCCGGTGGCTTCCTCACGATTGGCTTCTGTGGTCATCAGCCCGAAGTGGCCGATTGGTATACCAACAACGGATCACTCTATCTCACCTCGCTGTCGTTAATGCCGTTGGGTCTGCCTGCTACTCATGACTTCTGGACTTGTCCCGCTGAGCCTTGGACGCAGGTAAAGGCTTGGAACGGACAATCATTCCCAAAGGATCACCGCTGGGCTGATGACATACAAACCAAAGACCGTTGGTAATGTCTTCTTGCTATATAGATGTGAAGCCTGTGATGACGCCGTAAATGACTACGCTTACAAAAATAAGCATGAAGAAGGACATCATCAAAGTGATATATGCGATAGTATGACTGAAGAAAGTGCGAATGAAGGAGTAGCCTGACAACTGCTTTAAGGCTATGAGGATATACAGATAAGAGATGACACCTTCTACTATCACATTGATACAGAACAGCCCAAGTAAGATGGAGATAATGGTGGTTATATTTGAGATATAGACCATGGCTACAAAAAACTCAGGATACCTAAAATCAGGGTAGCCTGGACTATGACAGAAAAAGAGATAAAGAGGAAGCGACATTGCCAGCAACCCCACGAGGACAATGATAGGCAGGTGATCGTAGATAAAGCGAACGACATTCATAAAAGTGTTTAGTAAAGACTGCTGAAATTCTTTGGCAGCCTTTGCCTTTTGGGCCGCAATATCGTCGGCGGGTACGACGATATCTGCAGCTTGAAGACCTTTCTCCTGTGCAGACTCAGCGAATCCCTGTTCGTATGTCTCAATCATTTCTGTGATACGGTTCTCGCCTTTGATGTTGAGGCCGCTATCTACAATCATAGACAAAGCAATCAGAAGAAAGTACATCTTGAAAGGAGGAAAATAGGCCATCTGCATACCACTGAGATAGTCACGAATCATATAGCCAGGACGTAGCAACAAGTCGCGGATGCTGCGGAACATGCTACGGTTGCCCAACCCCCATACATCGAGAAACAGTTTCGTGGCCGTCTTTAATGAATAGCGACCAACGCGTGCCGACTGTCCGCAACGTGGACAATAGTTGCCTTGAAACAAAGTGCCGCAGGTGGCACAGGTATGCTCCTCAGTACTGAGTGGTGCCACTTGATAAGGACGTTGCTGCCACTCTTTAAACGCACGGTATTTCTCCTTCAAATTCATCTCTCTAACGGTTAAGTAAAATCAAAAGCAGACATCTGCACAATGATAGTGTAGATGCCTGCTTATCTTTATGTCGTGGACCTAAAGCTTAGAGCTTAGGACCAGCAGCTACGAGAGCCTTACCGGCCTCATTGCCTTCGTACTTCTTGAAATTCTTGATGAAGCGAGCGGCCAAATCCTTTGCCTTCTCCTCCCACTCTGCAGCATTTGCATAAGTGTCGCGAGGATCAAGGATAGCAGGATTTACATTAGGAAGAGCTGTGGGAACCTCGAAATCGAAGAAAGGAATCTTCTTGGTCTCAGCCTTCAGGATGCTGCCATCGAGAATAGCGTCGATGATACCACGTGTATCGGGGATAGAGATACGTTTGCCAGTACCGTTCCAACCAGTGTTAACGAGGTAAGCCTTGGCACCGCTCTTCTCCATGCGCTTAACCAGCTCCTCAGCATACTTAGTGGGGTGCAGCTCGAGGAATGCCTGACCGAAGCAAGCAGAGAAGGTCGGAGTGGGCTCAGTAATGCCGCGCTCGGTACCAGCCAGCTTAGCAGTGAAACCAGACAGGAAGTAGTATTTGGTCTGCTCGGGAGTCAGAATTGATACGGGAGGCAGTACGCCGAAAGCGTCAGCAGAGAGGAAGATAACGTTCTTAGCCTCAGGACCAGCACTCTTACCGTTAACTTTCTGGGCAATCTTCTCGATGTGGTCGATAGGATAGCTTACGCGAGTGTTCTCGGTTACGCTCTTGTCAGCGAAGTCAATCTTACCATCCTCTGCAACAGTTACGTTCTCCAGCAGAGCATTACGCTTGATAGCACCGTAGATGTCGGGCTCGTTCTCCTTGCTCAGGTTGATAACCTTTGCATAGCAACCACCCTCGAGGTTGAATACGCCCTCGTCGTCCCATCCGTGCTCGTCATCACCAATCAGCAGACGCTTGGGGTCGGTTGACAGAGTTGTCTTACCTGTACCAGACAGACCGAAGAAGATAGCAGTGTTCTTACCCTCCATATCGGTGTTAGCAGAGCAGTGCATAGAAGCGATACCCTGCAGGGGCAGATAGTAGTTCTGCATTGAGAACATACCTTTCTTCATCTCACCACCGTACCAGGTGTTGATGATGCACTGCTCGCGGCTTGTTGTGTTGAAGGCTACGCAAGTCTCTGAGTTCAGACCCAGCTCCTTGTAGTTCTCAACCTTTGCCTTAGAAGCGTTATAGATAACGAAGTTAGGCTCGAAGCTCTCCAGTTCCTCAGCGGTAGGCTGGATGAACATGTTCTTTACGAAGTGTGCCTGCCAAGCTACCTCAACGATGAAACGAACGCGCAGACGGGTTGCAGCGTTAGCACCGCAGAAAGCGTCAACAACATACAGCTCCTTATTGCAGAGCTCCTTGATGGCAATCTCCTTCACCTTTGCCCAAACCTCCTCAGACATGGGGTGGTTATCGTTCTTGTACTCCTCAGAAGTCCACCATACCTTATCCTCGCTCTGTGCATCCTTTACGATGTACTTATCCTTAGGAGAACGGCCGGTGTAGATACCGGTCATCACGTTTACAGCGTCCAGCTCGGTGTTCTGACCCTTGTCGAAACCAGTCAGACCAGCCTTGGTTTCTTCCTCAAAGAGGAACTCATACGACGGATTGTGAGCAATCACGGTAGAACCGGTGATGCCATACTGTGTCAAATCTAACTTTGCCATTGTACTTATTGTTTGTTTAAAATTATACTTTCTTCTATTTTAACGGGTGCAAAGGTACGAAGAATTTGAGAATAAAGAATTAAGATTTAAGATTTTTTTGTGCGCACACAGCCGTTTTTATGTTAAAGTATCTCAAAACATGCGCCTATTGGAGTGTTTTGCAACCCGCAGATTACAATTATCACGCAAAAAATCATATCTTTGCACCTACAAACAAGCAAATATCAGACGATTATGAAAGTTATTAATTTCTCAGAACAGAACTCAGTCATTAACCATTTTATGGCTGAGATTCGCGACAAGAGTTATCAGAAAAATCGCTTATTGTTCCGCAACAATATTGAGCGTATTGGTGAAATGATGGCCTATGAGATTTCCAAGACTCTGACCTACAAACCGAAGACTGTTACCACACCATTGGGCACTATCGACATTCCTGTGATTAAGGATGAGGTGCTGCTGGCTACGGTGCTGCGTGCTGGATTGCCTTTCCACGAAGGCTTTTTGCGTGTGTTTGACCATGCTGAGAATGGTTTCGTATCGGCCTTTCGCATGTACACAAATCGTGAACATACTGAGGTGGGTATTCATACCGAATATATGGCTTCGCCCAGTGTCAAGGGCAAGACACTTATCATCGTAGATCCTATGTTGGCTACGGGTGGTTCGATGGTAGCAGCATATGAGGCTCTGCTCAAGACTGGAAAACCTCATCAAGTGCATATTGCCAGCGTTATTGGTACTCCTGAAGGTGTTGAGATGCTAAAAAAGAATGTAGCAGAGGACACTACCTTATGGTGCGCCGCCATCGACCCAGGCATGAATGAACATAAGTATATCGTACCAGGTTTTGGCGACTGTGGTGACCTCTGCTACGGTGAGAAACTTTAATTGACAGGTATCAATACCTTTTGGGTCAGTTTGCGCTGATTATCTTTGATGATAAGCGTTAACTGGCCTTTTTTGTTGCTTGCCTGTACTACCACAACCAGCTGACCAGCAAAGAGTTTCATGGTAGGCTGGGTAAACACTTCCACAGAAGTAGCATCGCCATTGCAGACGCCACGGAACGTGCCGGCGCCACTTACCTCGAATGTGAGTTGGTCGGTGGCGTCAGGAATCAAAGTGCCATTCTTGTCAACTAAGTTCACGGTGACATAAGCCAGGTCGTTGCCATCGGCTTTGAGGTTTGAGGTTTGAGTCCACACCTCGGTTTTCAGGGCTGCGGGTTTGCCAGCGGTTTTGATGACTTGTTCTCCAGCAGCGTTTCCATTGGCATCATAGACTACCACTTTCACCTCGCCAGGCTCGTATTTTACCTCATTCCAACGCAGACGATAACGGTCCAAACGCTCTTTGGGATTCTTCTTGATGCGCCCTTGACTTTTGCCGTTGACAAAGAGCTCTGCCTCGTCATAGTCGGTATAGCAATAGACGGGTGTCACCTGTCCTATCCTGTCTTTACCCCATGTCCAGTGCGGTAGGAGATGGATGGTATGCTCCTTCTTGTTCCACTTGGAGCGATAGAGGTAATAGCGGTCCTTGGGTAGTCCGGCCAAGTCGCAGATACCGAAATAACTGCTGCGTGAAGGCCAATACTCATCATAAGGCGTAGGTTCGCCTAGATAGTCAAAGCCTGTCCACACAAACTCGCCAATGACCCAGTCCTTATCATCTTGCCACACCCAGTCGTCATCAGGCAGGTTGCTCCACGAGCACCACTCCACATCATAGCCGGAGCATTGTCCGTCAGGGTGAATACCTCTGTCGGTAGGTGTTACGGGGAAATAATAGGTACCACGTGATGATACTGTCGAAGCTGTTTCAGAACCCAGCAGGAAACCATGTTGCAAACGGTCATAAGCTGCCTGATAGCGATGCAGACGATAGTTCAGGCCCGGAACCTCCATGGCTTGAGCAAAACCGCTGTTCATGGCATTATCAACGCGGTCCATGCCCTGTGTTACAGGACGTGTGGGGTCGAGACTATGACAGAGACCCTGTAGGCGGATGGCTATCTGCCTGCCTTCCTCGCTGCCTTGTTCGGGAATCTCATTACCGATGCTCCACATCACGATAGAGGGGTGATTGCGGTTGGCCTTCACCAGATTGGTGATATCCTTATCGGCCCACTCTTTGAAGAATTGGGCATAGCCGTTTTTGCATTTAGGATAGATCCACATATCAAAGCTCTCGGCCATCACCATCATACCCAGAGAGTCGCAGACGTCCATCTGCCATTGACTCGGCATGTTATGTGCCGTACGGATAGCGTCGCACCCCATCTCTTTTAATATTTTTATCTGACGAATCAGAGCGGCCTTGTTCACAGCAGCACCCAAAGGACCAAGATCATGATGCAGGCAAACACCTTTCAACTTGCGCGTCTCACCATTGAGCTGAAAGCCCTTTTCTTTCGATACCCTGACGGAACGCAAGCCTACTTTTATGGTTTTCTGGTCAATGGCTTTGCCGAAATCGTCATAAACATTGGGATCACTATTACCATCACAGAGTGTGATGCGCAATTTATAGAGATTCGGCGTTTCTGGAGTCCACAACAGGGCATCGGGAATTATGAATGTGCCGACGGCCTTGCCAGCCCCTTTTTTCATAGGCGCAGGAGAAACCCATTTTTTGCTTTTATTATCTGGAGATATGAGTTCCATGGTGACGGGCAATCCCTGACCGGCATTGATGATGGGCACTTCCACCACCAATTTGGTATAGTCTTTGCCATTTTTCCTCTGAGCGTGCAACTCTGTTCTGGTAGTGATTCCCCAGTCGTCGATGCGGGCTTGTTGTGGAGTGAGGATGAGTGTCACAGGCCGATAGATACCAGCACCGGGATACCAGCGTGAACTTTCCTCTTGATTTTTCAAACTCACCTCCAACAGGTTGTCACCTTCTTTAATATAAGGTGTGATGTCTATGCGGAAAGTGTTATAGCCATAGGCCCAAAAGCCAGCATTCTGACCATTGATGCTGACGGTGGGCTGCGCCATTGCACCGTCGAACACCAGTTCTGCAGCACCCTTAAAGCCGGTCGGAATATTGAAAGTGCGTTTGTAATAACCCTCGCCTATCCAAGGCAGAGCTCCTGAGCGTCCACTCTTCTCTGTGGCCTGGGTCTCACCATTCTGGGTGATGGCTACCGTCTGTAAATCCCATTTCTTGTCGAAGGGACCGCTGATGGCCCAGTCGTGAGGCACACTCACCGTTTGCCAGTTTTTTTTGTCACGCGAGAACTGCCAATCGTCCTGTAACAGTAGCTCCTGTCTTGATTGCGCTATGCCCGTTAGAGAGCAAAGCAACGAGAAAAATAGTAGTTTCTTTCTCATTATGTTATAGTAATGTTCAGTTTTAGGCCACAAAGTTAGTCATTTTTTTTGTAATATCAAAATTATTTATTATCTTTGCACCAAATATTATGATAGACGAAGGTTTTGACATACGGGAAGAGCGCTATGCCGGCGGGGGCGAAAAAGACTTTGAGAACGCCCTTAGACCACTGCGTTTTGGCGACTTCAGCGGACAGCAGAAGATTGTAGAGAATCTGCAAGTGTTCGTTGAAGCGGCTAAATATCGAGGCGAGCCGCTTGACCATACCTTGTTGCATGGTCCTCCCGGATTGGGCAAAACCACACTCAGCAACATCATTGCCAACGAACTTGGGGTTGGTTTTAAGATTACTAGCGGTCCTGTGCTTGACAAACCTGGTGATTTGGCGGGCATCCTGACTTCTCTGGAGCCACGTGATGTGCTGTTTATCGATGAGATACACCGTTTGTCGCCTGTGGTGGAGGAGTACCTTTATAGTGCGATGGAGGACTATCGTATAGATATTATGATAGACAAGGGGCCTTCTGCACGAAGCATCCAGATTGACCTGAATCCTTTCACGTTGGTGGGTGCTACGACACGAAGTGGATTGCTGACTGCACCTCTGCGTGCCCGTTTCGGCATTAACATGCACTTAGAGTACTACGACCCTGAGACACTCAGTCGCATCATAGAACGCTCAGCAGGCATTTTGGGTGTTCCCATCACAGAAGATGCCTGTCTGGAAATTGCAGGCCGCTCTCGCGGTACACCACGAATAGCCAATGCATTGCTGCGACGAGTGCGTGACTTTGCTCAGGTGAAAGGCAACGGTGCCATTGACACCAAAATATCGAAGGTGGCTCTGACGGCCTTGAACATAGATAAATATGGTCTGGATGAGATTGACAACAAGATACTGTTGACCATCATCGACAAGTTCCGTGGTGGACCAGTAGGCATTACGACGATAGCAACAGCCATTGGCGAGGATGCAGGTACTGTTGAAGAGGTCTATGAACCGTTCCTCATCATGGAAGGCTTTATCAAGCGCACCCCACGAGGACGTATGGTTACAGAGCTGGCTTACAAGCATTTCGGGCGCAACCCCTTTGCTGGCGGCATTCAACAACCCAGTCTGTTCGACGAGTGATTCATTGGGCAGGCTGGTACAAACATACTAAGAATCCTATTTAATTATATTACATTATCTTAAATTAAACAACAACTACTATGCACATTGGACAAAGAATCAAAGAGGTGATGGCCAAGAAGAGAGTATCGGTCATTGCCATTGCAAAGGAAATTGAGTGTGAGCGCACAAATGTCTACAACATTTTTGAGCGTGAGTCTATTAACACTAGCTTGCTGCAGAAATTCAGCATCATCCTGAAACACGACTTCTTTAAAGAGCTTTCGGAAGATACTTTTAAGAAAAAATGATTTTTTGAAGTTTTTTCCGTACCTTTGCACCCATGAAAGAGAAAATAGGCATCTTCGTGGGGAGTTTTAACCCCTTTACAATTGGCCACGATTCTATCGTGCGCCGAGCACTTCCCTTGTTCGACCACCTCGTCATTGGCGTGGTGGGCGATCATGTGTCAAAACCAGGCATCCCGCCTGCAGCAGAACGGATGAAGGCCATCAAAGACCTGTATCATGACCAGCCTCGTATAGAGGTGAAGCCCTATTACGGTCTGGCCATTGATTTTGCCCGTGAGGAAGGTGCCCGCTTCATCGTAAAGGGTGTACGCTCGGTGAAGGATTTTGAGTATGAGCGTGAACAGGCCGACATGAACCGTCAGTTGACTAACGGCGAGGTGGAGACCATCTTGCTGTATAGCGAACCGTCATTGTCGTCTGTCTCATCGAGTATGGTGAGGGAGTTGCAGCACTTTGGTGTGGACGTGGAACCGTTTCTGCCGAAACGGTAAAAGGTAAAATAGTTAATAGAAAAAGAAATGATTACCTATAATTGTGAGAATGTCAAGATGCCTGCCATCAAGAAACGCGAGACCACCGCATGGATTCGCGCTGTGGCTGCCACCTATCAAAAAAAAGTGGGAGAAGTGGGATACCTGTTCTGTGACGATGAGCATATCCTACAGGCGAACCGAGAGTACTTGGGGCATGACTATTATACAGACATTATCACCTTCGATTATTGCGAAGATAATGTCCTGAATGGTGATCTTGTCATCTCGCTTGACACCGTTCGTACCAATGCGGAACTCTTTCACAAGACCTATGAAGAAGAACTGCATCGTGTCATCATTCATGGCATACTGCACCTTTGCGGCATCAACGACAAAGGTCCAGGGGAACGTGAACTGATGGAAGCGGCAGAAAACAAGGCGTTGGAACTATTGAAGTAGTTCCAACGCTTTTTTAACGGCCTCGCTGTCTTCGTTAAACACTGAGAAATATTCGTTCATATCCCACAGGTCGCGGGCTATCAGCGCCTTCATCTGCAGTTTCAGGTAAGGCAGCGTCTTCTGCATCTCTGCATCATCCTTGGGTTTGATGTTCTGCTTCTCACCTTCTTTAACGATGGCGTCGACCAATGATTGCGGTATCTCAAACTTCGCTTTAAATTGCTCAAAGTCAGGATATTGCTTCTTCAGCGACTTGCGGTTCTTGTCAACATAGCGCAGGTTTTGCTGTATAATGACGCTCTTGGCCGCCAACTCACGATGATATTTGGTATAGCGGGTGGTGTCGAGTGGAATGAAATAGTCGGGCATAATGCCGCCTCCACCATAGACGGTACGCTGTTTCTTCAGCGTCTGGTATTTCAGCGAGTCGGCAAAATGGATGCTATCAGCATTAGTCAGCTCACCACTATTTAAGCGGTTCAACAAATCCTTGTCATAGCTCTTGCGGTCCCCCTTTTCATAAGGCTTTTGGATGCAGCGGCCTGACGGCGTAAAGTAATGGGCAATGGTGAGACGGATCATAGAGCCGTCGAGCAATTCGATGGGGCGCTGCACCAAACCTTTTCCGTAGGTGCGACGACCAACGACCAAGCCTCGGTCCTGATCCTGTATGGCACCCGTGACAATCTCTGCAGCAGAGGCGGTGAACTGATCAACCAACACCACAAGACGGCCCTCGCGGAAACTGCCATTGCGGGCAGCTTTATAATCACGACGAGGCACCTGACGTCCTTCTGTATAGACAATGAGGTCGCCTGGTTCCAGGAATTCACCAGCCAGATCGGCTGCTGCCTGGAGGTAACCTCCGCCATTCTCCTGTAGGTCGAGCACCAGGTCTTTCATGCCCTGTGCCTTCAGTTGTGTCATGCGCTCCATGAATTCGTCATAGGTTGTGGCGCCAAAGCTACCGATACGGATATAGCCCACACCTGGCTTCAGCATATAAGAAGCGTCGATGGTATGGACAGGAATCTTGTCGCGTTTCACCTTAAACGTCAGAAGGTCTTTGATGCCTGGTCTTACGACACGCAGGTCGGCAATAGTGCCTTTAGGACCGCGCAAACGACGCATAATCTCTTCTTTCGACATCTTGACGCCAGCGATGGCGGTGTCGTTCACCATCACGATGCGATCACCGGCCACAATACCCACCTTTTCAGAAGGGCCGTTGATGACAGGCTGAATGACGATGAGCGTATCCTCCACCATGTTAAACTGCACACCGATACCCTCGAACGAACCATTCAGAGGCTCAGTCATCGCCTTGGTTTCCTTGGGTGTGGTATAGGTGGAGTGGGGGTCCAGCTTCTCGAGCATACCGCGAATGGCATCCTCTACGAGTTTCTGTTCGTCAACCTCTTCCACATACAGGCTTTTGATAGCCATCTCGGCAATGCTGAGTTTCCTTAATTGACTCTCAGCACCCACCTGTGATGTGACAGCCATCTGAGCAAAAGCCGTCAGCCCCGTCATAACCAGAGCTATCAATATCAGTATCTTCTTCATGATGATTCTTTCTTCGTTATTCTGTTTCTTCCTCTTCAGGACGGTCTTCCTCAATGACCAGATTGTCGATGATGAAGTTCTGGCGCTCCATGGTATTGTCGCCCATATAGTATTCCAACAGCTTCTGAACCTGATCGTGCTTATGAAGCGTCACCTGTTCCATACGGATATCGGGACCAATAAAGCCGGCGAACTCTTCTGGAGAGATCTCACCCAGACCCTTGAATCGTGTAATCTCAGGATCGGGTCCCAGGTCTTTGATAGCTGCCAGACGCTCTTCTTCACTATAGCAGTAGCGGGTGATGAAGTCGCTCTTCTTGCCGCCTTTAGCATCGTTTTCGGCAATGATGTTCTTGTCTTTAATCTTCGTACGGCGGTTGCGCACTCGGAAAAGGGGAGTCTGCAGCACATATACATGACCTTCGCGCACCAGTTCTGGGAAGAACTTCAGGAAGAAGGTGATGAGCAGCAGACGGATGTGCATACCATCGACATCGGCATCGGTGGCTACTATTACCTTATTATATCTAAGGGTGTCGAGACCGTCCTCAATATCCAGGGCTGCCTGCAGCAGATTGAACTCCTCGTTCTCATAGACCACCTTCTTTGTCAGTTTAAAGGTGTTCAGGGGTTTTCCTCTGAGTGAGAAGACGGCCTGTGTGTTGACATCACGGCTCTTGGTGATGGAACCGCTGGCCGAGTCACCTTCGGTAATAAAGATACATGAGTCCTGCTTCCTGTCATTCTTGACGTCGCTGTAGTGGATGCGACAATCGCGCAGTTTGCGGTTATGCAGATTGGCTTTCTTGGCACGTTCACGGGCCAGCTTGGTGACGCCAGCCATTGCCTTACGCTCCTTCTCGCTCTCCTTGATCTTGTTTTCAAGTACTTCTGTCACATCCTGATGGATATGCAAGAAGTTGTCCACCTCTTGTTTGATGAAGTCACCTACATATTTATTTATACTGACACCATCGGGCGACATGGTCAGCGAACCGAGCTTGATCTTTGTCTGACTCTCAAAGATAGGCTCCTCCACATTAATGGCAATGGCAGCCACAATACCTGTGCGGATGTCGCCATATTCGTATTTGCCGAAGTATTCTTTGATGGTCTTGGCTATATGCTCCTTGAACGCACTCTGATGAGTACCGCCTTGAATGGTGTACTGACCGTTGACGAACGAGTAGTATTCCTCGCCATATTGATTGGAATGTGTGAAAGCAATCTCAATATCCTCGCCCTTCAGGTGAACAATAGGATAGATGCCGTCATTAGTCATGCGGTCGTTAAGCAGGTCTTCCAATCCGTTGCGAGAGTAGATGCGGCGACCGTTATACATGATGGCGAGCCCTGAGTTCAGGTAAGTATAGTTGCGGAGCATATTCTCCACAATGTCATCGTGGAATGAATAATTCTTAAACAAGGTGTCATCGGGTTCAAAGAAGATATAGGTACCCGTCTCATCCTGTGATGGCTCTATGACATCACTTTTCAGGATACCTTTCTCGAACACCACCTTCCTCACTTGTCCGTCACGATAGCTATGAGCCTCGAAGCGAGAGCTGAGGAAGTTTACGGCCTTGATACCCACGCCGTTCATACCTACAGACTTCTTAAAGGCCTTCGAGTCGTATTTACCACCAGTGTTCAGCTGGCTGACAGCTTCGATGATTTTTCCCTGAGGGATACCACGACCATAGTCACGCACACTTACTCGGAGATGGTCCTCGATGTCAATCTCTATTCGTTTGCCAGCATTCATGCGAAACTCGTCAATAGAGTTATCGATGGTCTCCTTGAGCAACACATAGATTCCGTCCTCGGCCTTTGAGCCGTCGTCAAGACGACCTACATACATACCAGGACGAGTGCGGATATGGTCTACATCAGACAAGTGACGAATGTTGTCCTCGTCATACTGTATCTTTTCGTTCTCTTTACCGATGATGTTATTATCTTCTGCCATAATGATCACGCTTCACCTTTCACGCTTCACCATTTACCAATATTTTCTTATAGCATCTTCTGTTCTTGTGCTGCTCGTGGTCGAAATATGTCCACAGGCTCTGCACCTTATCGTTGGATTCCATCTCCACATGGGTCTCGCCCCATTTGAAGCCATACTTCTGGAAAACGGGGATGAGATGATAGAACAGAAGTGCATTGGCACCTTTTGAGCGGTATTCTGGCAATATGCCAACAAGAAGCAGGTCCACAATATCTGTCTTGTGGAACTTCAAGGCGCGGATAAGATGCCACCAGCCAAAAGGAAACAACCTGCCGTTGTGACACTTCTGCAAGGCTTTACTCAGCGACGGGATGGTGATGCCTACACCAATAACCGGATGGTCAGGCAGGTTCCAGTCTTCAATGACACAGAGCATATCCATGTCGAAGAACTTGAAATACTGCTTCACATATACATCAATCTGCCTCTGCGTCATCTGCGAATAGCCATAGAGATGGCCGAAGGTCTTGTTCACCACGTCGAGCACTTTCTGGCCGTACTGTTCAGGACCGAACACCTGACGGCGCTTCAGTTGAGGCACATGCAGGTTATAGCGTTGCATACAGAGTTCAGCCACGCGCTTCATCTTGTCCGGCATGCCTTCTTTAGGCACAAACACCTTAAACTCTACGTAGTCGTTGTCCTTCTCATAGCCCTCCATCTGCTCCATGTGGCGCGGATAATACTCATAATTATACAGCGTCGCCATTGTGTTGAGCTCCTCGAAGCCTCTTGTCAGCATACCCTCCGGATCCATATCCGTGAATCCCAACGGACCGATAATCTCCTTCATGCCCTGCTCACGACCATAGTCTTCCACAGCCTTGAGCAGCGCCTTACTGACCTCCATATCATCAATGAAGTCGAACCATCCGAAACGCACGGCAGGACGGTTCCACTGCTCATTATAGCGACGGTTGATAATGGCAGCCACTCGGCCCGCCACCTTTCCGTCCTTGTAAGCCAGGAAATACTCCACATCGCAGAAATCGCAGGCAGGGTTCTTCTCGCGAGTCAAGGTGTTCATCTCGTCGCTATACAAATTGGGAGCATCATATTTGTTGCCCCTATACAGGTCATAACGAAACTGGATGAATGCATTAAGTCCCTGCTTGTCGGTCACACGTCTAATCTCTATTGACGACATAATTTCTCCTCTTTATTTATTACAATGTACAAAGGTAATGATTTTTTTATAAATAAATAACCAAATCTTTCGTTTTTTATCAAATTTTTTAGAGTTTTAAAATATAATGGTATCTTGGCCCCTCATTGAAGGGAGAAAACCCAATGGTGGGTAAAACAAGTTGTTTCCACATTGTTCCGACGGCAGAAACAGTTTGTTTCTCCCGTAGAAACAAACTGTTTCACCTATCGGAACAAATTAGAAACACCTTTCTTTAATTAATTGGGGTTTCAAGAAGCCCATATTATACTATATGTTAGTGGTTGGTGTAAAACAAGTCCGATGGCTTACAAAACTGCTTGTAAATGATAGAAAGGAAAAGCCTTGTATTTATTTTTTTAGTGCATTTTGAAAAAAAATGATAAAAAATATGATAATATCAGAAAAAAGCATTATCTTTGCACGCAAACAATAACTCATTAAACAATCTAGAGCACATGAATACCAAAAAATTGTTCTTTGCCGCAGCTCTTTCAACGCTGATGGTAGGTGCCGTTCAGGCACAAGAGGGAGTCAAGTCCTTTTCATTCGTTGAGGCCCAGGGTGGCGTTCAGCTGACGTCGACCGATGCCAAGATGGACAAACTGATTACCCCAACGGCAGCCCTGTCGTTCGGACATTATTTCACACCAGTTGTCGGTGCCCGTTTGCACGTCAACGCTTGGGAGTCAAAGAGTGGTTACAACGACCAGTTCTACAAGTGGAAGTATGTAACTCCCGACCTCGACCTGATGCTGAACCTGAGCAACGTGTTCAGCAAGAAGCAGGTTCACGCCCTGAATGTCATCCTGCTGGGTGGTGCCGGTCTGAACTATGCTTGGGATAACGATGATCTGAAGGCCCTCAACCTGCCTGCTGACGCTACGCCGCTGGCATGGGACAAGAATCGTCTGAGCCATAACCTGCGTGCTGGTCTGCGTCTGGAGACCAATCAGGCTAAGCGCCTGGGTCTCTCTCTCGAAGTGAACGCCAACTCGCTGAGCGACCGTTTCAACTCAAAGACCAACAACTCTGACGACTGGATGTTCACCGCTATGCTGGGTCTGAGCTTCCGTTTCAACCAGAAGAGTGCTGCTCCTAAGTACATCACCAAGATGGTTGAGATTGTTGATACCATTGAGGTTGATGAGCCCTTTGTTACTAAGGAACGCGTAAAGCGCCCTGTTGAGACCAAGGAGAAGAAGAGCATGAACGAGGCTATCTTCTTCAAGATTGCCCAGAGCGATGCTAACAAGGCATCTGGCGTTGACGAAGCCATCAAGAAGGTGGCCGACCTGATGAAGACCAGCGACGACGCTGTGTTCACCGTTACTGGTTATGCCGACAAGGGTACTGGTACTCCTAAGATTAACGCTAAGTATGCTCAGTTACGTGCTGAGGACGTCACCAAGAAACTGGTTAACGAGCACGGCATCGACGCTTCTCGCATCAAGACCGACTCTAAGGGTGACACCGTTCAGCCCTATGAGGAGAATGACAAGAACCGTTGCGTCATCATCACTGGTGAGGGCACATTCAAGGTTACTGTCTATGAGGACGCTGAGGTAGAGAAGACCGAGACCAGAAAGGTGAAGAAGGTTCGCGTTCGCCAGGAGGAAGTTAAGGAGCGTGTTGACTAACAGACATTATTTTATTAACAAATATCTCATCCAGGCCGAAAGACCTGGATGATTTTTTACACAAAACAGACTATGACATATTTAGGTGAACTGATATCAATAGGTGTAGCGTTCTCGTGGACGGCAACGGCGCTGCTGAGCGAGTTTGGCTCAAAGCGACTGGGCAACCTGACGCTGAACGTGCTACGAATGGCTTTGGCGCTGGTGTTCTCGCTGGTGCTCTTTGGTGTGGCAACGGGAAGCCCTTTGCCAGCAGGAGCATCGCCTGAAGCCGCAGGCTGGATGCTGTTGTCAGGACTCGTGGGTTATGTCATAGGCGATTACTGTCTCTTCCAGTGCTATATTATAATAGGTTCGCGTTATGGACAGCTCTTCATGACGTTAGCCCCGTTGGCAGCCGCCTTGATGGCTTGGGTGACGTTAGGTCAGCAGATGAATGCTATGAGCATCGTGGCTATGCTGGTAACACTCTTGGGTATCAGCATCTCTGTACTGGGACGAGGCGAGCATCATAAGGTATCGCTGAAGCTGCCCCTCAATGGCGTGCTCTTCGCCATTGGAGCTGCAGTATGTCAAGGTATAGGACTGGTGTTGAGTAAGATAGGTATGGATCATTATGTCGTGTCAGCCGATATGCCAGAGTGGCTAGTACCCTTCAATGCCAACTTCTATCGTTGTGTGGCAGGCATCATCGGCTTCTCATTGTTACTTTGGTTTCGCGATGGATTCAGACCTTTAAGCGAAGCCATGCACGACAAAAAGGGACTGAGCGTCGCTACCGCTACCACTATCTTCGGTCCTTTCGTTGGTGTGGGCTTCTCGCTCATGGCTGTTCAGTATACAGGTGCCGGCATTGCCTCCACGCTGATGGCAATGACGCCCATCATCATCATCTTGCCTTCTTATTGGCTTTTCCACGAGAAAATCACTTGGCGTGCTGTCCTTGGTGCCATCATCTCCGTAGTTGGCGTCAGCTTGTTTTTCCTCAATTAAGAAAGGGGACTGCAAACAATGAGGATGTGCTGGTTATTGGCAAGGGTGGTGGCAAAGATATAGGTGTTGCCACCATCTGAGAGTTTGAGCTTTTTGCGTAGTTCGGCTACTGACAGGGGGAAGTTCCTGACGGTGATGTTGGCGCTGTGGATATCGCTTAGGGCGGTCTTCAGTTCCTTTTTGTTCATCGATGAAACGGTAGAAATCTGAAAGCTGCGACCTGGAAAGCCGTCAATGGGTTGCTCAGATACAAAGAAGTGACTGTTGGGGGCCAGCGGTTGCACACCATAGTGCTGCGCCAGCTCTTGGAAACAGCCTGCCTTCATGATGGATGCGTTGGGTTCGTATAAATAATGGTGGAAAGTGGAATGTGGAAAGTGGAATGTGGAATGTGGAAAGTGGAAAGTGGAAAGTGACGGGACTTGGAACTGCTGGGAGGAGCCGTCGGAGAGGAGGTTGATGCAAATGATGGTGAATGGTGACTGCTGAAGGGTTGCTGGAGTGCTGCTGGGAGCGAGGACCATGAGAAGTTCTTTGCATTCGTTCTGAACAGAGACGATGTGAACCTCACGGACATTTGGCTCCCCTAGATCGCTGACGGCCTTGCGCCAATCGAGCATGGGTGACAGCTTGAGGATGACATAGTCGGCCTTTTGCAGTAGTTCGTCCTTTATTTCCAGCACGTTGGGTGTGCAGTCGGCAATGCCATAGGTGCGAGCCCCTTTATCATCACGTCGGGCTGGGTCGAGGAAGATCAGGGTGGCATGATCCATTTGGTGCAGATAGTCAATGCCATCGGCGTTATGCGCCTCGACCTGTTTGTTCAAGATACTGAAGTTATGCGATGAAATAGCGAATAGTTCGCTGTCGCGCTCCACATAAGTCGCCTTGTCGAAGGCTTCGCTCATCCAGCTGAAGTCAACGCCAAAGCCGCCTGTGAGGTCTACCAATTTGGTGAGGGGTGATTTTATCAAGCGGCGACAGATATCGGCCTTATAGCGGGCCGTCTGCTCGCTGGAACATTGTTCCATGTTAAGATGAGGTGGAAATAGCAGTCCGTCGAGAGCTGCCCATGAAGGCAACTTTCGACGGGCTGTCTGCCGACCTGCTATCTGGCGTAATGCCAAAGGCAGGTCAATGTCCGTTTCATGATGAGCCTTTAACGCCAACTGCCGGATGTCGGCGTTGAGGTTTTTCTCGATGAAAAGGCGCGTTTTCTCATTCATTTACTTCAAGAATACTTTGCGTCCATTCACGATATAGAGGCCTTTGGTGGGATGTATCACACGACGACCCTGCAGGTCATAATAGACCGGTTTCTTATTGACAGTCGTCTGTTCCACAATGCCGTTTACGATGTTCATCGTCACCTTCACGCCACTCATCTTGATATGTCCTGAACCGGATGCTGCGCCAAAGGTGACGCTGCTGGCTTTGCCCGTCCAGGTGTATCCGTCCAGCGTGTTCCAGTCACCATCTTCAAATACCAGCAGTTTCTTGCTGCTGTCGATGGTGACAAACTCCAGGCGAGCCATCTCTCCGTTGGCAGCCTCCACCTTCAGTTCGTTGCCGCCATAGAGTCTGATTTGCTCGCTGTTGCAATACATATTGGCACTTGAGCCGATAGAGTAGGTAATGGTGATGCCGTTTGACGTGCCAGAGATTGAGGTCTCCCCGTTATTAGGCCTTGAGCCATTCCAGCTGACGTTGAAGAACGTGCTGTTCAGGGCCATCTCGCCATCAGGAGTCCATATCGTGTCACCCTTTTCGATGATATAGGTGGCAGAGACAGACGAACTGTACATGCCGTCGAGATAAGCAATGGCCTTAACTGTTGTCGTCTCCGTCAGGTCGAAACCGTTAGCCATATAGGCCGAGCTGCTGATAGAAGGCTCTGTGCCGTCGAGGGTGTAATAGATGCTGGCACCCGTTGTGGGACAAGTCAGCGTGACGTGAACAGCGTCATTATAGACACCAGCCATTGGCGAGAACACAGGATCGTAAACACGATCAACAGGTGGAATAGAATCGCCACCACCCTCGTAATGGTCATAGCTGAAAGCCACCTCTTTCTTGATGCCCCACACATAGTCCTCCAGTCCTGGATAGTCGACAAAGGGGTTACGATTGCCCTGTACCTCTTCTACAGCATTGTTGCGTGCAATCTCCACCTCATCGACTGGATCCAGTTTCGACCAGCGCATCATCATGTTCATACACCAAGGCTTCAGACCCTCGTAATTGTCAGAAGAGAACACATCCTGTGCTCCTTTTGCCCAGTTTGTGAAGCGGTCCTGATAACAGGTGACCATATAGAAATAGATGCGTGCAATATCGCCTTTGATTTCATCGTTCGGCTCGAACACGGTGCCAGTATAGCCCTCTGTCTTGCACGAACCCAGTTTACAGTAGCCGTTATTCGACTGATACGTTACATTTTTGACCTCTCCAAAGGGATAGTTGCTGCGACGGCCGTTGACATAACAGTCCGTAGGAAACACGTGCACAATATCCGATTTCATGGGACTCTGTTCGTTAAACCAACTCTGAGGAATAGAGTGCTCACGGTTCCATCCAGCGCCTTCTGAAGCGTTACCATTACGATCATTCCATGTATAATCAGTTGTATTAGAATACCAATCGCGCACTTTTCCGTCAGGTCGCGTATCCGTCTTATGATAAGCCTCGATAAGTCCGTTATAGCTGACCACATCGGGGTTTTTAATAATGTTATAGAAGGCCGTCTTCAGTTCGGCAGCCTTCTTGCCGTTAGCGTTCTGATAGTATGTACCAGAGTTATTCGGTCCTTGTGCCCAAGCACAGACGGCGATGAGCGACAACAGGAGATAAGATGACAGTTTCTTCATATTATGAGTTTTTTATCGTACAATGAATTTCTTTCCATTCTTGATATACAGGCCAGGACGAAGGGCATCGTTAGACACTCGGATGCCCGACAGCGTATAGATGATGTCGTTGCTGGGTAGCTGAGGCTGACTGGCAAACATGTCGATTCCATCGGGTATTTCCGGTTCTTTTACCTTGATAGAGACCTTGGAAATCTGAATATGCTTGTTGGCATTCGCCTCTGGCCAACTGCTGGTATAGGTTGAGGTGAAGACTACCTCTTGTGCTTCTCCCACCCAGGTGTTACCTTCCATTTGTCCCACCGCTGGAATCAACTCCTTGTCTTCTGCCTTTTCAGGAATCGTGAACTCAATGCTGGTAATCTCGGTGTTGTTGGCACGGAACGTCAATACATTCTTGTTGTAAAGACGAATCTGCGTGGTGTCGCAATACATCTTGCTGCCCTCGATGCCATAGGCAAAGGTCACCGTGATGCCATCCTTTTCTATAGAAATAGGTACGCGATAGAAATAGTTGCGGAAGTATTTGTTGTCGCTCCAGTCAACGCCGAATACCGTGTCGTTCAGCTCGATGTCGGTACTGACGGCAGTAGCCGCCTCAGCAGGCTCCTCGCCACCATAGTCAAAGGGCTCATCCTTCTTCTCGCCCCAGACATAGACCTCCAGTCCAGGATAGTCTACAAAGGGGTTGCGGTTGCCCTGCATCTGATAGATAGCCTCGTTGCGGGCTATTTCCTTTTCGCTGACAGGGTCATCCTTTGCCCATCGCATCAGCATGTTGAAAGCCCAGTTGGCAAAAGGCTGATAGACATCAATGCTGTCGTCCTCGTTGAACATATCGCCTGACCATCGGGCAGTCAGCGGCTCATAGCACGTCACCATATAGAAATAGATGCGGGCCAGGTCGCCCTTATACTCATCGTTAGGCTCGAACACACGCTTTTTCTTATAGTCCGTCACCTCGTCGGCCCAGCCTTCCACCGTACAGCCGCCTTTTTTGCTTTGCTTACTGAAGCCATTGGCCGATGACCAGTCCACCAGGTTGTCGTCGTGCACCTCGCCATAGGCATTGTTGCTGCGCTTGTTGTTGACGGTGCCGTCGGTAGGAATCACATGTACCAAGTCCGAATACATCGGCTTGACATCGTTATAGGTCAGGCTGCCGCTGTTGTTACGGTCTGTGGGGTTAAACCAGCTCTTGGGCATGGAGTGTTCGCGCTGGAATCCCTTGACTCCCTCGCTGCCATTACCATGCAACTTGCTGTCGATGGAGTAGGCGGAAATATTGGAATACATGTCCCAGATGATAAGGCTGTCGCCCTGCTGACGGGCATCGGAGGTTTTATAGGCTGTCCACAAAGAGTCGTATATCATCACATTGGGGTCTTTCAATATCTGATAGAGCACCGTTTTCAACTCAGCCCCCTTCTTGCCATGAGCCTGTTGATAGTACAAGCCTGTGCCATGAGGAGCCTGAGCCACAGCAGCGACTGTGACCATCAGGAAACAACAGATGTGGAACCAATGGTTGATCTTCATACCTTATTTCTTTATGTAGAGTCCGCAAATATACACATTTTATTCGGAATTAATGTATTTTTTCTGCAATTTTAAATTAATTTGATACATAGGATAAAGCATTAATCAGTTTTTTTCTCTATCTTTGCAGCCGAAAATCGATATCATTAACTATCAACATTTACTATGTATATGCTAAAACATTTACCTTCCGTAGGCCTGCTCCTGATGGCTTCTCTTATGATGCCTCAGCAGGCCAAAGCACAAGTGTCTCAAAATCCCTACAAATTCCTGGGTAATATTACCACCAGCTACAATGTGGATGCTGGAGGTGGCATTCCTGCGTATTATACGCTTTGGAACCAAATTACCTGTGAGAACGAATCAAAATGGTCGTCGGTAGAAGGCAACAGGGGTAGCTTCAACTGGGGTTGCGACAAGGCTTTCAACTATGCCAAGCAGCACAACTTCACTTACAAGTTCCATGCATTGGTGTGGGGTGCCCAGTATCCCGGCTGGCTTGAGAGCCTCTCGGCCAAGGATCGTTTTGCCGCTCTGACCAACTGGTTCGACAAGGCAAAGACCAAGTACAAGACCCTGCCCATGATTGACGTGGTGAACGAAGCCGTTGGCATGCACCAGGCTGGTAACCCCATGATGAAGGAGACTCTGGGTGGTGCCGGTAAGACGGGTTACGACTGGCTTATTAAGGCCTTTGAGATGGCCTATGAGCGCTGGCCGGATGCCATCCTCATCTATAATGACTACAACTCTATCCAGTGGGATATTGATAATTACATCGACCTGGTTCGCACCCTCCGCGATGCTGGAGCACCTATCGATGCCTATGGCAACCAGTCGCACGATGTGAACGACATCAGTGAGAACAACCTGAGGAACGCTTTGAAAAAGCAACAGGATGCCCTGCAGATGCCGATGTTCATCACCGAGTTGGATATCGACAAGGCTGACGACGCCCAGCAGAAGGCTCAGTATCAGAAGGTGTTACCTGCCATGTGGGAAGCTCCCTATTGCGCTGGTGTCACCCTGTGGGGCTATGTTCTTGGACGTACTTGGGTTGACAACTCTGGTCTCTACAGAAACGGTCAGGAGCGTCCCGCTATGACTTGGATAAAAGAGTATATGGCTACCGATGCAGCCAAGAACGCCGTTGGTCCCTTCCCTGGTACGAAGAAAGAGGCTTCTATCTATATCCGTCCTGCTTCTCTGAAGGTGGCTAAGGGTGATGTGCTGCCCATCCATGTTCGTGCCCGTCTGGCTACCAAGACCATCGAGAAAGTGGACCTCTATGTGGGCAACGAGTTGGTGGCTACTATGACAGAGGCTCCCTATACCTATGAATATACCACCAGCAAGACGGGTTGGATTACCACGAAGGCTGTGGTTACCGCAACTGACAGCACCACCTATGAGCGCTATGGCCGCTTCAATGTGCTGAGCTCTACCACCAAGCGCGAACCCTATAACGAGACAGTTCCCGTGCTGCCTGGTACCATCAATACCTCTGAGTATGACAAAGGTGCCTCTGGTGTGACTTACAACAGCGCTTCTCGTAGTAACACCGCTACCAAGGATGGTGCTTGGATGGAATATACAGTCGATGTGGCTGAGGACGGTATCTATTCTATTGATGCTGAGGTGGCTTCTTCCAAGAACGGAGGCTCTTTCCATTTGGCAGAATATGGTCCTGAGAACCTTACTTATCTCACAGAGTATTTGACTGTTCCCAAGACTGAGGGTATTAACGACTATCGCAAGCTGCACTATGTGATGCAGGATACGCTGCGTGCCGGTCGTCATGTCATCACCCTGCTCGTCGATAAGGGCGGCTTCTATATTAAGAGCCTGACCTTCAAGCGTTATGAGGAGGACAAGACGATGACCATGACCATCAACTCTATTCAGCCTTCAACGGTAACAGCAGGCGATACCACCATTATCAGCGTGACACCGAGAACAACTGGCAGCGCTATTGCTGAGGTGAATATCTATGCCAACGACCTGTTGGTTGGTACGATAACCGATCTTCCTGAGACCACTCCATACAAGTTTGAATACACGCCTACGGTGGCTGGTTCTTATTCCATCGTTGCTGTAGCCACCAATGTTGACGGTAAGTCAAAGTCTTCAGTCAAGAAGACACTGAAGGTCAATGCTAAGCGTACTCCTTATAAGAACGTCATCACTATTCCTGGCACTATCGAGGCTGAGAACTTCGATAAGGGTGGTGAGGGTGCATCATTCCACGATAAAGATTCTAACGACGAGGGCGATGCCAACTACCGTACTGACAACGAGGGCCTTGACCTGGTGAAGGGCAACAACGGCACAGCTATTGGCTACACCGCTAAGGATGAATGGACAGAATACTCTGTCAACGTGACTGAGCCTGGCGAGTACTCGTTCGAGGCTATCTGCTCTAACGGTTCAAATTCTGATGGCGGTTTCTCTATTAGCTTGGTAAAGGGAAAAACAGTGACCCAGATAGGTGCCGTCAAGGTGACAGCTACAGGTGGATGGAACACCTATAAGACCATGAAAGGTAATTTAACCAAGAAATTGGCAGAGGGCGAGCAGATTCTGCGCTTCACCATCACAGATGGCAATTGTAATATTGACAAGGTGAAGTTTATTTGCACGCTGAATACTGGCATCGAGTCTGTCATCATGGCTGAGCCCACGAAG
>Ga0310690_10001347_pt1 | contig 43630 bp, 41 predicted proteins | sample AusTroGonzalo_MG_2_FD_207661 | JGI IMG/M metagenome (GOLD analysis project Ga0310690, IMG submission 207661) | Bovine rumen microbial communities from tropical cattle in Woodstock, Queensland, Australia - Gonzalo_04 (v2) (version 2) | ecosystem: Host-associated > Mammals > Digestive system >... | reverse complement strand
GTGATAGTATTTTAGCTGTATTTCTTTTTCTTTGTTCTTCTGCATATCAGTAGGTTATTTCACTCCATTTGTAATTGCCATTCAAAAGAAATTCTCTGTCAATATACAGTGATCGTGCTTTTTTCTTTGCAGTGTCTTTTTCATGCTTCACTACCCAACAATAATATGTATTGACTTCTTTTGAAAACTCTGGAGATGCAAAAGCTTCAGCTGGAATATAACCTTTCATCAGCAGCTGCTTGCTTTGGTCATTCAAATTGCTTTTTCTTCCATAGAACCATTTGTTTGAGTCTACTGATAAAACAACATCAAACAAAATGGGCCTGCTATTTTCACTTTTTTCCATTTTATTAATATAAATATGTGATTTTAAATATTTTACTACGAATGCTTTTTACTTTCTTCTATAAGCTTTGACATTGGCATGAATTTCCCATCTTCAAGGTCCTTCAGCATTTGCATTCTCTCTGGATCATTTTCAAGGTCTTTCAGGAGTTTTTCATTTCCTTGCTTGTTCTTCATCTCCCACTCTTTAGAAATTTCTTCTTCTTTAGTCGACCTGCCATCATTCCATTCTTCATTTGATTCCATATGTGGTGGCTGTATGAAGCACACTGGCGCCCATTCAGTTTTAGAATCAAAATTATTATAGTCGACTTTTTCTGCAATTGCCGGTGCTGGAAGTTGATTAGGAACACTTGGTCCATTGTCTAGTTCAACTTCATACCATGAAACTGTAGATGCTGGAAGTTGAGCATTTCTGTTTCTTGCAAATCCGCCTTTTGTCCTTAATGAATTTGCCCTAGTGAATGGATTTTGCATTTCAATGGGCAAAAAAGAATCATTGTTCATCTTGTTTTCTTTTTTGATTTCTTCCGTACTGATGGTCCAGCTTCACAGGGATATTTGCTTGGCCAGTCAACTGTAGCTTTTCCATATCTTGGAGTTGCATCTGCTCCTCCAACAGTTTCAGTGTCATCCGAATCACGCATAGTGATGGTAGTCCATGGAGGTGGAACATCTGGATCAGTTGAAGGAAAACGAACAGGATCATCAATTCTAGGAGAAACATCTCCTGGTGGATATTTAGGATCTTCTATGTGTGGTGGAATGTATGGGTATATCTCCGGTTTGTATTTTTTGACTATTTTTTCCCAGTCAATGTCTTTTTTGTCATCTGGAATATCTAGTTTGAAAGATTCCCACTTCATCAAGTCTTTAAAAACATCTGAATCTAAAAAGGCTTCTTTTTCCTCTTTAGATTCAAATTCAATTGTTATCTTGCTGTCAATTATTGTAGTCTTCATACTACAAATAATTTACCAGTTTCCTACACCAAATGCTCCTGCTTTCAATGCTACTTCTGAACGATGGCGGTCTTCATTGCGTTCAAGCTCAAACATGTTGACTGGCTTGTTCAATGCGTTCTTTACTTTTTGGACATAATTCTTGATTTCACTGTCAGATCTTCCTGGCTCCATTTGGACAAATGCAATGTCAGATGCACCAGCTAAAGCATATTTCCCAGAGACATGGTGAGTTCCAATTTTTCCAGAATAATATTGACGAAGGATATTTATCATATTGACAATCAAGCTTCCATTGTTCCAATATTCTTCTAGCTCCAATCCAATGACAACTGTTGATGCATAATCAAACCAACCAAGTTCTTTTACATCTTTGACATATTGAGCAAAGTTTGATTGAGCTTTAATAGCCCATGCATTACTGTCATCGGCCATCAGCCAAAGAATCACACCAAGACCTTCTTTGTTCAAATATTTGATTCTGTTTGTCATGACATTGATATAATTTTTGTCACGAACAAAATCAAATTTGTTTCCATAAGGAGAATATCCTGCTTTTTCTCCATCTGCTTTGTTTGTGATGAAGACATGTGCGCAATTGCATCCTCTGATTTTGATCCATCTGACTCTTGCTTTGAATGTTTCTTCATCCATGTGTGGAGAAAGAATGTTCATCATTCTCTGGGCTGCATTTTTGCCAGTCCAGTTAGATGATTTTGTGCATTCATCCCATTTAGGAATGACTATCTTTCCAGTTGCTTTCCCAAACAACTTCTTGAAAAATTTAATAATTTTGTCCAACATGTTTTGATTTCCTTATATAATTAATTACTTGTCAATCACAAGACAATTTTAGCCGTTTTATCACATGAAGGCTTTTTTCAAACAAAATTATTTCTTTTTTGTTCTTTAATTTAAAATATACTTGGATTGTAAGATAGATCTTTCCATCATGCTCACCCTTGTCAAAGCATTTCACTAAGATATGTTTGACATTTGTCTTTTCTTTCACTATATGAGAAAGCGAACTTTGAAAAAAGTTCGAAGCATGCTGGAATGAAACATATTTGCTATGCTTTATTATTGAAAGATCAATGTTCAATGAATCTATCCACCACTTAGGAAGGATATTTTCAGCGTCTTTCAGGGTTATTCTACAAGCATTGCGCTTATTGATAAAATCACCTAAAATTAATTACTTAAGCAATATCTCCTTGGAGTTCTGCTATAGCTGTGCACCACGGAGCAGTATTTCCACTATGGATTAGATTTTCTTTTCCAATTCCAGGTGTATTATCTGAAATATAAACAATTGGAACTCTCACTGAATCTCCTGGATTATAGAGTTTATCTCCAATCTTCCATTTGATGTTTGTAACAGTCTTAGTTTGACCTAAGATGTTGATTGAAACAGATTCAGCCTCTGGAAGTTTGCATGAATAATATTCATCTACTTGCGCTTGTGTCCAACCTTCTGTTGAGTTTTTATCTAACTCACTAGTTCCAAGAGCATGATCAACTATTACTTCATTTCCATTGTCATCAATATAGTAAGCATAACCTTCCCATCCACCATTTGAAACTTCTTCATATGTTATGTCTGCTGATCTGTCAATATAGCAATGAATTCCACATGCCCATTCTCCACCTTTCCAAAGAATTTCATGGTTGCCTTCATCCATATAATCTCCATCAGCATCTGGAACTACAATAATATCTAGTGTTTCATCAGGTCTAACAGTATTTGCTGCACTTTGTAGGATTTCTTCCAAGCTTCTAGCTTTATGATATAATGTTTCATCTTGGAACAATATAAATGTATATCCACCAGTATATGGTATTCCATTGTATTTTTGAGCTAATTCTGAATATGTTCTATTGATAAATTCTTCTGGAACACCGTCTGGAAAATCAGAAATATTGCATTCTGTTGTTGTTAGACCATCATCAACTGAAATATAAACTTTAGCATCATGATGATCTAAATCTTTTAATGTATTTTCTATGACTTTATTGAGTACAGGTTCAACAACAGAATTCATACCTTCTACTGCTTTTATTGCTGCTTTTATTGCATCATCAAATATTCTAACTGCTTTCTTTGATGATGATCTTACTAGCAACCATATGACGATAGCAACAATAATGATAGCAGCTAAAATCAATAGCATTTCTGTAGTAATCATTCCTGCTACAGCTGTTCCAACTGCTCTAACAAATTGTACTCCACCACCAACTACAACTGGTACTAATTGCCTAAGCTGTGTTACACTTCCTGATCTAAATATATTTGAAAGAGATTGTGCTAAAGATCTTGCACCAACTTGCAATGAACTCAAACAGGCATTGTATTGAGCGGCATTTCCAACTCTCAGTGCTGCACGAACACCATCAGCGGCACTCTTTAATTGAGTTATTGTTGATCGTATTGCTGTGAATTCTCCTCTAGTAAGGCATGGCATACCCTGAATATGTTTTAATCTAGTAGCCAACATTTCGTATTTTGGCATTCCTTCTAGCAGTTCATTATACTGCTGCATAGTATATCCCCTTAATGCGTCTATTGCTATTCTAACCTCTTCAAATGAAAGCCCAAACATTTTTTCATTGGTTGGATCAAATGGATTTCTAGAAGCCCTTGGAGCATCTTTAAGTGAAAAATCTATTGATAATGTAGGTATTTCTCCTCTAATTTTATTTAAAGGAAACATTTCTACAGACAAATCATTAGCATGAAGTTTGAAGAACTTGCAATAATTGAAAATCTTATCTGTATCTCCTGTAGTATTTGCTAAGCCAGAAGCATATCCAATAAACTGAAGAATTTCTTCAACAGATGTTTTTTCATCTATAAGATTATGCAATATTTCATTGTATTTATCACACAATGCTCCTATCGATCCAATATAAGTATTAGTAGGATTACAATATGATGCAGCTAAGAATTCAGAAATTTTTGGAGCGTCAGGTGGTAAATCTGTTTTTATTTTTCTTGCTAATGATTCTGCGGTCTTTGCTTTGATTTCTAGATTTGCATAGTCATTTTGGCCTTTTGTAAATGCTTGAAATATCAGTGATCCAATGTTTGTCAAATCTCTTTTGTTTTTAAGACCAAATGTATCATTTGCATCAACTAAATCAACATCTAGTGATATTTGACCATTTGAATCTTCATATGAAGATATTTCATTTAGAATTTCATCATATGAAATAAAGTCAGAAATGCCATTTTCTTCATAAAAATCACTTATTTGTTCATTTATTACAGATTCAAGTTTTTCATAATTTATGTTGTTTGGTGTATCTGATGAAATACATAAGACATTTGACAAATTAGAAATTAAATCATAGAGTTTGTCGAGTTTCCAATTTTCCATTGTAGAAATAACAGAACTAGAATCATGGATATTTATGACTTGTGGTTCTGTTGGAAGTGGATCTCCTGAGATATTTTCAGCTATTCTTCCAATTTTTTCTGTCATTCCAGACAGTGATTCTTTAACAATATTCAAATAATTGTCAACAACATTTGTCAATCTTTGAGTATTTTGTTGCATTATTTCTACTTCTGTGCTCATGTCTTAAATTTTATAGCTAATATTATTAAAAATAATTACTTTTAAATTATTTCTGTTTTTTCTTTGCAAGAAAGTAAATTATAAATATGAATGATGATTCACTAATTACAAAGGAGATTCAAAAATGAAAAAACTAATAGTATTGTTCCTCGTTTCTTTACTAGCTTTTCCAGCACAAGCTAGACACCACCATAGTGGCTTTGGTACCTTTTTAGGAGGTTTGTTTGTTGGAGCTGTTGTAGAAGCAGTGGTAAATCCTCCACAAACTGTTACTGTGGTTCAGCATCCTGTCCAAACCGTTACATATACTACAACAACGCCAGTTGTTACAGAAACTGTTACGGTTGTTCAGCCAACACCGGTTATAGTTGCTCAACCGGCTCCTGTTATAGTTGCACCGCCGGCTCCAGTAGTTATTAGGCCTATGCCACCTCCTCCTCCACCTCCTCCACCAAGGTTCCATAGGCCTCCACCTCCAAGGCCACTTCCTCCTCCACCTCCTCCAAGAAGACTACATAGAAGAGGACGTTAACAAAAAACCTCCGTTTTTACGGAGGTTTTTTAATTATTTAGGCATATAAGACTTAGGCAAATATTCCCAAAAGATATGATTGCAGAAAGGACAAATCAATTTCTTTACGCCACAATCTAAATCTGTATATGTAGCATCAAGAAGTCGTTTGCAATTTGGACATTCAATTATTTTATTTTGAATATTGCTTATTTGTTCGTTCATATCTTTAAGCTTTTCAAGAATCTGTGAATTGCTTCTGTTATCTTAGCATTTCTTTCTGATTCTTTCAATGGGAGCTTCTTGAGGCTTTTTTCAAATGTATCATATGTCTTTTCAAGAATTTCACCATGTGCATTAATGACAAATTCCTTGCTTTCAAGAATTCCATTTACAAAACGGTTTCCATTAGACTTAGACATGATTCCAATCGATGGAGCAAGGACAGTATCAATAGTAACTAATTGGAAATTCTTTACAAGGCCGCTTTCTTCTACATCACCAACACCACGGGAACTAAAACCAACATTTGTTCCATGTTGGAGAAGTGATGCTAAAATGTCACCACATTTTGTTCCTTTAATATTAAATTTTTCATCCGACATTAAAACAACTGCTTCACCAATAAAATCATTACCATCCTGTACTAAATCTGTAATTCTAGCACAGACACGTTCAGGATTGATTTGAATGCTTTCTGGATGCTCTAATTCAGCAAGAGCACGTCCAGTGTCAATCATTTCTGTTTTGAATCTTTGTGTTTCTTTTACTAATTCTTCAACTTGATATACTCTAGAGTTTTCATTCTTCTGTTCCGCTTGCATGAAAACTCCGCGCAACTTCATTGTTTGTGGTTTAGATGAGTCATATGATTCTTTCAATAACTCTGCATCTCTAATCTTACTTTCACCAATTAGTTTCATTTTTATTAAAATTGAAATTTTAATAATATTTACTTTTAGAACAGTGATTTCCAAGGTGATTTCGCTGATGGAAATAATGCAGGATCTAATATAGTATTCAAAGGAGGAAGATTCAAATCTTTTTCAGAAATGATCAGTTCTTGGTTTTCATTCGGTAAAAGTGACTTCAGATAATTTTCTGATATTTCTCCAGCTCTTCCACCCATTGAATCAAACCTGCATCCAAAATCTGCTTCAGGGTTGTATGGACTGTCTACTGCATACATAAAGACAGATTCTTCATCCGCTACATTTATAAATCCATGTGCAAATCCATGTGGAACATACAACGCTTGACCATTTTTAGCATCAAGGTTGAAAATAGAGAGGTTCTTGAATGTTGGAAATTCTGGACGAAGGTCTAAGACGAAATCAATGACTCTGCCTTTCAAAACAGTTACAATCTTTGCTTGAGATGCTTCACCCTTCTGCCAATGCATCCCTCTGAAGACTCCAGGCTTAGAAACTGAAACATTCAACTGGTCTACATGGAAAAGTGAATTGTCAATTGTATTCAGTATTCTGAAGCTTCCTCTGTTGTCGTGGAAAATTGAATCATTTATGATTACTGGTATTTCTCCACCTTTGTTGTTGTCAGTAATAAAATACATGTTGTTACTATATGCTTTTTATAATTTACATTGGGTTTTTTGCAATTTTGTCGATTGCATCTAAGCTAAAGATTCCAAGGATTTCACTGTCAGCATCAACCTGATGCTCAAAGGACTTATATGCTTTATAGTCTAATTTTGACAAGTCTCTCATAAGAATTGTCCTTAGTTGGTTTGCATCATTCTTTGGATCTGTTGACTTGAAGTCACCTTGATAGTGATGATAGCCTCTGAACAAGCAGAACTCTTTCCATTCATCAATGTCATTCTGGTCTATCTTCCCGTTAGATCTTTCTATGTAGCCATATAAATTCTGATATGGTGCAATATATCTGAAGAAAACAAACAAATCAAATTTTTTCTTTTTGCTTTTCTCTAGGCAGTAGTTGAAGAACTTTGGCCATTTCAGTTCTTTTACTTGGTTGATGTCGCTTGGATCAAATATCTTGATGTTTTCATTCAGTGTCAGCTTGTAGATGTTTGATCCATAATGCTTAGCATATTCTATGTTTTTTGCTACATAGAAAAGATTTGAAACAGATGGAGGATGCAGTTTGAAAGTCTTTGCATCCTCTTTTGTTCCATGGTACCAAAACCTGCTGCTCATTTTAAAAATTCCACTTTACAGCTATTCTTCCGTAGCTCGGAGTTCTTTCTTCAGTCTTGAACTCTTTAGTCCGTTTAAAGACTTCATATTCAAATTCAAAGTTCTTTACTTTGAAGCCGGCTCCAAAATGGAACTCTCCAACCCACATCTCAGATTCATTTTCATAGACAGATTTTCTGAAAAACCCACCATCTATTGAAGTATCATGAAAGACACATCTTCCTTCTATGCCAGCAAGCAGATATAGTGAATAGTCTGAATTTGTTCTTCTTGCTGGAGCTGAAAGGATCATTCCATGGCCAACTTCTTCTACAGGATTCAGCCCAAACTTAATGTCAAATCCTGCTGCTAGCATATCTTTAAATCCTCCAACATCAACTCCAAAGCGTGGAATTCCATAAAGCTGGAACCAACCAGCATCTACAAGCTTAGTGTTGAAATCAGCCCAGCCTTCATATTGGACAATGAACTCATCTTTGATCTGCCATTTGTCCCATCCTTTTGGATCTTTGCATCCAAGCCATTTATGGATTGTCTTCTGGGATTCTTTTGCATATGAATGTGGACCAACACCACCTAAGCCAACTTTGTGCTGCAATGAGAGGTCTGCCCAATCCAGATCAAACCACTGCTCACCAATGAAATTGAATGAAAGATATCCACAATATGGATGCTCACCAACTTGAAGATCATCAGTCTTTATCAATTTTGGCCCATACATGTTCTGTTGGACTTGCAAGCCCCAATTGTCAAAGATCCAAAGATTTTCATCTCTCATGTAAGTAAGTTCAGTTCCATGAGAATATTCTGAATCCTTCTTTGGGAGAGTAAATGTGTCATTCTCTAGTTCAATTGAAAAAGAATCTGCTGTTGAAGAACAGCTGATTGCTGCTATTAGAACTATGAACAAACGCTTAAACTGTTTCATTTTTGAATTTCCATCCTTCTTTTCCATATTTTTCACAAAGCAGATATGCTATTTGGATCTTTATCCTAGCAAGCCAATAGCCAACAAGAGTAAAGTCTTTCCTATTTGCTCTTAAACATTTTACCAAGTTTTTTCTCAGCTCTGTATTAGCGCTATGGAAATCCCTGATTGTTCCACCAATGACAAACCTGCAGTCATGTATCAAAACAGCTGGAAGGACGCAGTCAAAGATCTTAGACAGATAGATCCTTATTTTTTCTGGCATTCTATCTGGTCCAATGTAGTTGAATGTTTTTTCTATTGCTTCATCAGACAATATGTTGAATACTTCTAATCCATCTAAGCGCAGCCTTATGCATTCGCACTTCAAAATTTTCCAATCTGGCAGTTGTTTATTTGTCATAATAATGGTCCCATACTTCTTGAGTCAATCCCCAGTCAATTGGGATAAGTGTCAGTCTTCCTTCTCTTTCAACTACTCCCCAATTCCATTGATTTCCAAAATCATCTAAGACGAGCGTATCTTTATGCTCTTCAGCAAAATTAAGGAATGAAACTATTTCTTTATATTTTCCGTTTGCAAATTTTTTCTTAGTTTTCATGATGACATCATCAGCTAATTTTTTCTTTTCTCCATCAAGTCTCCAACAGAAATGATTTGATTCTTGAAGATACTTGAATATAAGATTTAAGATTGCATCAAATCCTGTTCCATAAATGACTTGTTCAACATCATTTGCTTCATAGTAGCCAACATGAAAATCTAAGCTGTTTCTATCTTCTTCAATTGTCTTCCTGATGAATTCACTCCATTCATTGAAATATGAATAAGGATCAAGGATGTCTTCGGCAACAGCATCTTCAAGGACTGTCCCAAATTCTATCAACTGGAAGAAATAGTTCTTAGAGTCGCAATTGTATACTTTTGGAAATGAAATCTCATCTTTGTATTCAGCGAAAAGTTTCATTTCAGCTTTTGTCTGTGCTATGCCTTTTTCATTTTTTGCTATCTTGAAGCATGCCGGAGAATCTTTGGCCATTTCTGTAGCGCCCGGCTCTAAGAAGAATGATATCCTGCTAGATCCTTCTCCAACATATTTGACGTCTTTCAGATACTTCAAATAGTCGAAGATTCCCCTGTATGTGTCAGCATGCTTTATCATTTCATCCCATTTGAAAGTCTCAGTCTTCTTAGAGTTTATTGGTGGCCCATCTTCTAAGACACCTTTCTTCTTAAGGAACTCTTTGAATTGTTTTGCTGGTATTGTAGTAAGCATTATTTGTTCTCCATCAGCCAAAGAGCAGACTTCTTTGGTATTTCATTTTCATTGTAGATTCCCCATTTTTCAGGAAATTGTTTGTAGTCTTTCAAATCATAGATGAAGACTACGTCTGACTTTGTTTCTTTTCTTAGCTTGTCTAAGTCTTTGACAAAATTCTTCTGAGCTTTCATTTCAGATGTTTTTTCATATCTAGCTTTCAAGCCGGTTTCTGTAATGAACAGCTTCTTTCCTTTTTTCTTGATGTCTTCGAGTTCCCATTTGAATGGCTTCCATTTGTCTATCAGCCATCCAATTGGAGGAAGTTTTCCATAGTTGTACCTTGAAATGATGTTGTTTGCTGAATTGTCATAGACATGCCATGAAAAAACATCGAACAGGTCTGTATGCTTCTTCAATTCATGCATCCATTTATTCCAGTCAGCTGAACCTAAAGTAGAAATGTCACCGGCTGCAACTTGCAAGTTTGGATTTACAGACTTTATAGAATTAGAGCCAGACTTCAAGACAACATTTACATAGTCATTCAATGATATTTTAGAATAAGCATCAAGGTTTGGTTCATTCCATAGAGAATAGACATCGATCTGATTTCCATACCGTGCTGCAACTTTTGTACAGAAATACACCCAATTGAAAACATCTGGACAAGTACGATGGTCTTCATTCAGCCACTTTGGAACATATGAAAGCGTAACATAGGTCTTCAGTCCTTTAGACTTGGACTGCTTTACTGCATTGTCATATGGATTCCAGTTGAATGACCCTCGCTTTGGCTCAAGGCTTCTCCAATCGAAGTCAATCCTTATCCATTCACATCCGACATCAACTACTTTGTCAATGTCGGACTTTGTTGGCAAATGAGCATTTATTCCACGGCCTAGCATATTATTTTTCTTCAGCGTATAAGTCACCAGCAAGATGCACATCAAATGTTTTTTCTTCACCACCCCACTTGAAAATGAATTCTACGCCAACATCACCACCACGGCGGACATTGAGAGCAGAGTCATGAAGTGCAGCTTGAAGAAAATCACTTGCTCCCTTATGAACTGCAATATCGACATATTTGTCATATGTTGCTTTGTTTTTGCACCTAATCACATAGTCAGCGATTCTGATTCCCCAGCAACGGCAATCTAATCCAACCCAATATGTAGTTCCTGGGCCTTCGTCGAATCCATGAAGATTTGCCCATTGGACAGTTCCCCAGTTTCCACCTACAGAAACAGTTTCATCGCAGATATGGTTAATCCAATGTACTTCTTCACGGCTGCCAAGCATCTTAGGTTTTTTGAACAAATGTGATATTTTTTCACATAGTAGTTTTATTAGTTTCATTTTTATTTTTCCTTTTTAAATTTCTATTTCATCAACGAATCTAAGAATTGGTCTGATTCTGCTACTGTTGCTACAGACACATCTTTCCATTTTACATTGTCTGGAAAACCTCCCATGTCTTTTTGGATTCCATCAAAGATTCTCTTTGGACAGCAGAATGTCTCTATCTTCTCCCAATTGAATGCATGGTAGTCAATGTATATGTTTGTTCCTCCGGTGATTGTCAATTCTTTTATTGGAGCTGTTTTGAATACGCCGCTGTGTATGATCAGGTCATAAAGGTCATTTTCACCCTTTATGCCATCTTTATGCCAAAATGTGACAGCTGTAAGGCTACTGCAGTCTTGAAATGCATCATGGTAGATCTGAGACAGCCGAGGTGGGAACAATACTTCTTTTATGCTTTGGCAACCTTTGAATGCATATGGCCTGATTTCTAGTCTGTCTTCTCCATCTTTGTCAAACACTAGATTTTCTAGTCCTTTGCACTGGCAGAATGCATATGCCTTGATTTCATCTGTGTTGTTCTTTATGTATACAGACTTGATGGTGTTGTTTCTAAGAAATGCATATTGGCTAATTTTGTCTGCTTTAAGAGCAACATCTGATATTTGTTCATTGTTCAAATACAGCTGCGCATAATGGATCATAGGACAGCTGAATCCACTTGTATATTCTATTTTATTCCATGCATCTATGTCAGATATGTCAACTCTCTTTAAATTATCACACCCGTTAAATACATCATCATGAATACGTTTCAATGATGGAGGAATAGAAATAGACTCTAGTCCTTTGCATTCATAGAATGCAGCAGAACCAATTGTCTCTACACCATCTTGTATGTTGACATGCTTTAGATTCTCACAATATGAAAAATTCCATATTCCAATCTTTTTTACATTTCCAGGAATATCAAGCGTCTCAAGGCCAGAATTTACGAAACATGACTCTCCAAAAAACTGCAATCCTTTTCCTAAATGTATTTTAGTCAAGCTAGTACAATCTCTAAATGCAGAGTCAAGAACATTTACTACAGAGTCTGGAATGACTAAAGATTTCAAGCTAGAGCAACCCCTGAAAGCGCCTATTCCTATTTTAGTGACTGAAGATGGAATGTCTATTTTTTCAAGAGCTATGCAATCTTCAAAGGCACCAGCTCCTATTGTAGTAATGCCTTTTCCTATTACAACTGATTTCAAGTGGGTACAAGAGCAAAATGCATGAGTACCTAGTAAAGTGACTGAATCAGGTATCACGACTGATGTCAGTCTTGTGCAACCCCTGAAGAAGTTCATGCCTATTTTTTCAAGCCCATCTGGAAGGGTTATTGTTTCTAGCATCTGCAGTGCTTCAACTTGTTTATCGTTCAATAAAGAAAGATCTAGATCTAATGCTGTATTTATGAATGTTTTTATTTCTGATATTGCTTTTTCTAGTCTTTTTGCTCTTTCTTCATCACGATGGTCTAAATATTTCTTAACTTCTCCTTTAAAGTCTTTTCCAATAGTGTCTGCTAAGTCTCCCCAACCTGTAAATGCTTCATCAACAGACCTTCCTGGCTTTGTATTAGATGGTTCTTTTGCATGGTTCCATCTCAATGTAGACTTAAGAAGTTCACCTTCATTGTTCACTAATATAGCAATCAAACTTGTCCCGTATTCATCATAGGCGTTTTCATCTTTTGTAGGATCTGGTGGATCAATGTTCTCCCAGCCGTTCTTTGCTATGACAAAGAACATGTATTTTCCATGTTCTGTCCATGAATTGTATGTGTATCTTCCATTCGTATGGCACCAGCCTTGAAACTCTATTTCATCATCTATGCTATGATATCCAGTCTTGAAATCATCTTCATCTTCATCGTCGCCATATTTTCTAGCAAGTTCATCAAACGATTCAATAGGATCAATAGTATAGTCATTGCTGCTTGACTTAGCATTCTTCTGCTTTTCTAAGTCATCTTTCTTTATCTTCTCTTCAGTGTCTTTCTGGTACTTTTCAAAGTCAGCAAACGTCCATTCTTTCTTCAATTGGTCTTTTATTTTAGATTCTTCAGCAGGATTGTTCACTACGAACAAGAGTGTCTTGATGATTCCTGGAAGCTTTGTCTTCAAGAATTCTTCATTCTTGCCTTTGTCTGTTGAATATTCAATGAACCATCTGATGATAGAAGCAAAATATCCAAGATTTGAATTCTTGTGAGAAAGTGGCTCAAATGCAGTAGCAATTCCTTTGACGTCATTGTCTATAGTGAGATACCAAGTCTGTTTTCCAAGCTCAGAATTGCTGATAGTGTTCCTTGCTGTCTTCATATAGTCAGCCGGCCAATGCTTTCCTTCTGATAATATTGCTTCATTAGTCGTTTCTTTCTCTATTGCTCCAGATTGAAAACTAGTAATTCCAAGATTTGGATCATCCATTTCTATCGTAAACGAGGAAAATCCATGGCTATTATAGTCGTGGTCTTCTGGAAGATTGATCCGTATGATTTTTCCAGAATGTCCAGACTGTCTGCATCTTAGACCTTTTCTTATAGTTACCCTGTCTCCTACTTTGAAATCATATTCTTTTCTTAAAAGTTCTATACGATCTTTATTGTCGCGTCCAAAGATCTCGACAGACTTTTCGTCAGATTTCTTCTTATCTTCGTCTGACATAAGATCCCAGTTCTTCACAATGCGCTCGAACTCTTTTTTCGTTGGCTCGTGATGGATAAGCTCTAATCCGGTCTCAGCTCTCCATCTATGGACAGGGTCTTTCCTAAGGGCATCATAAGTCTTCTGCCCATACTTTTGCTTGATCTGGTCTAATGTATATGGGCGCTCATAAGACTCTTTCAGCTTAAGAGTGAATTTGCTTGTCTGCCACCACTCGTTCTTTTCCTCTGTCTCTTCTGCATCTGGGAAGTTAGTGCGATAGTAGTTCTTCAGTTTTTCACCACCATTTGGATCAGCAAACCAGACAAGATATTTTCTATCAGTCTTAGAATAGTAGTCGATTATCTTGTCTAAAAGCTTCTTACCGTTTCCATGCCCGTTAGAACAGACATTAGCAATATTTATCGTATAATCGTCAAAGTTTGTTTGGATAGCAACTAAAGCAACTATGTCTTCAAGCTTATGTCCAGTATATAATCCAAACCATTTGAGCTTTACGTCTTTGTCATGTTTAGTTATGTTTTCAACATTGACGTGTGGCCAAGACTTGAAAATGTCAAGAACCGGCTTTACGTGCTTGCTGTAGTCAAGATCAGTAACAAAGAACAAATTATCTTCAGTTAAAGAATCTTGTGATTCTTTTACTTGTTCTTTTCCATCAGGATCTTCTCGGTGAGCTTTTGATGGAAGCTTATTTCTAATTTCAACATTAAAAGTGCCACCAAATTTTTTCAAAATTTCTTTGGAATATTTAGCTGTTTTTAATTTTGGACAATTGCCAAATGCATAATCACCAATATAAGTTACACTATCTGGAATATTTATTGATTCTAGATTAGTACAACCATAAAATGCATCTTCTCCAATATATGTTACACCATTTGGAATTGTGATCGATGTCAGACTAGAACAACTCCAGAATGCATGATCTTCAATTCTTGTTAAATTATCTGGAAGTTTAATAGTTTTTAGCTTTTCACACTCATAAAAAGCCTTTTTTTCTATTTTTGTTACACTGTCTGGAATGCTTATTGATCTTAAATTGGAAAACCCTGCAAACTCTTGAGATCTTATAGCTTGACAATCTCTAAGAATAGTGATATCTTCTAATTCTTTAAATTGATCTTCATTATGCAATATATCATGTATAGTAGTTGGATTAGTTATTGTAATACTTCTAATTGATCTACATTTTGTAAACGCATTAGTAACTTTAATATTTTTTGATAAAATTACAAGTTGATTTAAATTATAGCAGTTATAAAATGCATAATCGCCAATACTTATTAAACTCTCTGGAAGTGTAATTGATTGTAATTCATGACAATCTGCAAATGCACTATCTTTAATTTTTATAATAGAATTCGGTATTGAAACATTTTCAAGATTTTCACATTCTTTAAATGCATTCTTTTCAATTATTTCTATATTATTTGGAATTTTAAAATAATGTAAACTACTTCTTATATTTTTTGGAATATAATAAGGTTCAAGAATTTTTTGGTTTGACAGGTTTTTATAAACCTTTTCAAGTTCTTCTCCAATATCATATCGATTTGTTTTAGTTTTATTATTAATATAATCAATATAATTAGGCAATGATTTTACATATTTTTCTATAGTTTTATTGTTTATTTTTTCTCCAATTGTCTCTTCAATGTCTTTCCAATTTAAAAATGCATTATCAACACTTCTTCCAGGTCGTGTATTTGAAGGTTCAATGACATGGTTCCATCTCAATGTAGATTTCTCAAGATTTTGAGTTTCTACATTGACAAGCATTGCTATCAAACTTGTCCCATATTCATCATAAGCATTAAGTGTTTCTCCAGGATTTGGTGGCTTGATGTCTTCCCATCCTTTTTTAGCTAAGACAAAGAACATATATTTTCCATTCCCTGTCCATGAATTATATGTGTATGATCCATTCGTATGGCACCATTCTGATTGACCTTTATAGCCAGTCTTGTCACCACCAAATTTCTGATTCAATTCTTCATATGAATATGCTGGAATTAAATCATAGTTTTGAAGATTATGACTATCATCATCTTGTTTATCTGTATCAGCATTGATGTTATTGATATGAGAATTATAATATGTTTCAACATCCTCATAAGTCCATTTTGACTTGATTTCTTCTTTCAATTTGCTTTCTTCATCTGGACTATTAGCTATGAATGAAAGGGTTTTAATAAATATATTTGTTTCTTTTTCTAAAGAATACCACCAAAGGTCATCAAATATATTGTTGTCAATATTTTTTGAACAAAACTCAACAAACCATTTGACATATGGCATAAAATATCCAAGGTTTGAATTCTTATGAGCAAGAGAAACAAACTTTCCTAAATTACCATATCCTTTAGGATTCCTATGTAAATCATTTTTAGATATAGATGTAATTATAAATTCTTTGTCAGTCAATGGAATTATATGCAAAAATTCATATTGCTCCATTTTGCTATAATTCTTTTTTAATTCTTCTTCACATGATGGAATATCTTTAGGATAAAATCTATTAACAGCATCTATAAACCAATTATTATAACAATCAGTTACAGTATCTTTTGAAACTACTTCTGAAATTGTTTCTATTTTATCTGGATTATCATGGTCATCTAATGGAAGCATAAACCATAAACACAGTTTAGTAAAATTAGAAGGTGTCCAAATATGACTATGCTCTATGTCTTTTTTAATATTACTATATTTGCTGAAGAAATATTTGATAGCTTGATCAACATATGATTGTGGCCAATGTTTTCCTTCAGTTAGCAATGATGATTCATCAATGCTTTTTTCCATCTTTTTGTTCAAGTTTTTATTTTCTTTCCAACTTACAATACGATCTTTCAGTTTTTTTCCATCTACACACGCAGTTCCAATAGCTTCAAAACAGTCTTTTCCTAAGAAGTCTTCAGCATAGATTGTATCTTCATCTGAACAGTCTCTTACAAACTTCTTAAGCTTTTTGTTTTTTCCAAAATTGCTTCCTTCTTCCCAATAGAAAGATTCATTGTCTCCATCATAGTAAGCATCAAAATCTTCAAGGTGTCCAAAGTCTGGATAAAGGTCTAATCCAGTAATGTCAAGCTTTATGCAGTATTTAGCATTACTATCCCACACTTCAGCATCAATGTCACTTATGAAGACTGGAACTTCTGGGAGGTATTTCTTATAAAGTTCTTCATAATGATTGTCTAAAGTATATCCTTTGCCTGCTTTCCATCCTTCTTTCTTGATGATTTCAGGATCTACATTAGTGCAATGGTATGCATATCTTTTTTGTTCTTCTGATTCATCTAGTTCATCTTCTATGCCGTTAGTCTGCCTTTCTAGTTCTTCAAAGTCTGGCTCTTCATAGTCTTTTTGGATTATTTGGCCTCCAAATGCTTTTTCATGCTTCTTCCAGAATTCTTTAGAGCAAAAACACACGGTTGATGGCCCAAAATAGCTTACAGGATGAACACCAAATGTCACTCCGGGCGTTTCGCCAAAAGGACTATCTACAATGCTTGTTTTAATATTGTCTGGAAAATATACTCTTAAAAGACTATAGCAGTCTTTTAAAGCATTTTCTCCTAGCCATTGTAGACTCTTAGGAAAATAAACATATTTTAATTTTGTACAATTATGAAATGCATAACCATTTACAACTTTAAGATTTTCTGGAAGTTTTACACTGATTAAGCTGTTGCATTCATTAAAAGCTGAAAATTCAATAGCGACTAATGAATTTGGAAAAATTATTTTTTTCAGATTGATGCATCGACCAAATGCATTTTCACCTATGAATTTTATTCCTTCAGGAAGAGTTATAGATTCTAGACTGCTGCAGTTGTAGAACATTGTTCTTCTTATTTTTTCATCCTCTAAGTTCTGTGGAAGTTTTATTGACTTTAAAGCATAGCAGCATGCAAATGCACCTTCTCCAATCCTCTTCACTGTATCTGGAATAACTATTGAACGAAGCTTTGAGCAATATCGAAATGCTTCATCAGAAATTGTTTGTACTCCTTCTGGGATTACTACTTCTGTGATCTTGTCTTTAAAGTACTCTCTAATGGTGTATTTCTTTATTTCACTGAAATTCTTTAGGTATTCAGTGAATTCATCATTGATTTTCTTTTCATCTGCAATCAGTTTTTCTTTCTTTTCTGAGACTTTTTCTCTTATTTCTTTTTCAAGGTTCTTTCCAGTTACTTCTGCAAGGTCGCCCCATCCAAAGAACGCTTTGTCGACTGATGCTCCTTTTTTCTCTGATGATGGATCTTTTATATGGTTCCATCTCAATGTAGCATTTTTCAGCTGGATGTTCCTGATATCTACAAGGATAGCAATCAAGCTTAGACCATATTCATCATATCCGCCATCTCCATAATCAATAAAATCTTCATTGTAGTATGGCTCTGGATCTATCTTCTCCCATCCCTTCTTTGCTAAGACAAAGAAGCAATACTGCCCGCCTGCTGTCCACTGGTTGTATGTATAGCTTGCATTTGTATGGCACCATTCAGATTTTCCTTTGTAGCCGGTCTTGTTGCCACCAAATTTTTCATGGAGCTCTTTATATGAATTTATCTCTATGACTTCATATCCTTTGTCCTCAATATGGGCATTCTTCAGCTTTTCTTCTTGTTCAGAATCAACTTTAGCGTCAAGTTCTTTCTGATATTTTTCAAAGTCTTCAAGCGTCCAATTTTTCTTCAGGTCTTCTTTTACTTTAGACTCTTCACTTGGATTGTTCGTAAGCATCAGCAAAGTTCTTACAATTGCACCAAGCTTGTTGTCTAAGAATTCATCTAATGCAGTTCTCTTTTCGCCACACTCAATCATCCATCTTACAATAGCAGCAAAGTACCCAAGGTTTGAGTTCTTATGAGAAAGAGGCTCAAATGCGCTTACAAGATCATTAATGTATGAATTAAGATAAATGTCTTCAAACCATTTCTTATCTCCAACCTTTGAAGCTTTTACAGTGTTCTTCGCTGTCTTTATGTAGTCAGCTGGCCAATGCTTTCCTTCTGATATGACTGATTCATGCGTTCCTTTTAGAAAATCAGAAAATGAACCTTTGGAACCGTTCTTCTTCCAGATTCCATAGACAGTCTGAACTAACTCTTTCTTAGAGTCTCGCTCAACACTTCCCCATTTCCATTTTCCGCTAGATGTCTTAATTGGCATAATATAATTCTACAGACTATTTGCTGCTATTGAACAGGACATTGTAGATCTTCTTAAGTGGCTCTACAATCTTTCCCCATTCTCTTCCAGCTGCACCTAAAGCTAACTCGCTTCTTGAAACAAAATGCTCAGGATTTGCGGGATCTAAGATCTTTCCATCTACATATTTGTTCTTAGCAAGCCATGGAATAAATTCTCTTACTGCTGCACCAAGGTTCTTTGGAGCTTCATATTCCATTGTAGTGTCAGCATGAGCTTGCTTTCCAGTTATAGCTCTCTTTATTCCTGCACCAATCTTCTCAATAGCGCTCTTGTCACTGTCTTCATTTCCTGTCATTGTAGCACGCTCATATCCACCGCCACCGATCATTTGCATGAAGAGCGTAAATGCAGCAGCAGTCAAAGCACGTTTAGCGATGTTTTGAATTGTCTTTCTAAGACCTTTCTTATTTCTAGCATCCTGGATGATTCCCAAAGCAATGTTTCCAATGACTGTGACTAGATATGGAGAAGCGCCTAAAGCACCTGCAAGCATATTGAATGCACCAAGCTTCAAAGCTCCAAGAGCAACGTTCTTAGCTAGTTTTCCAGCACCTTTTGCAATTGATTTCAAGTCTTCATCTATATTGTCAAGAGACTCTGAAAGCTCTACACCTTCTTTTGCCAGCTCTTTCTGCAATGTCTCTTTGTTGCTGACTGCATCTTGAAGTGTCTTTTCAGCATCTTTCTCATCCATCAAATATAACTTTGCTAGAAACCAAGCAACAAGCTTTTCAAATCCATCTTTGATTGCTCCTTCTTCAAGCATTTCATCTTCAGGTTGGTTTTCAGGTTGTTCTTCAGCTGAAATCCTTAACTGATCATCTACTTCTTTAGCTTCTATAAGTTTCATTCCTGGATGTTTTCTATTGAAAGCACTTAAAGATTCGATGATGTTTCCTTTATAGTTTCTGACAATATATTTTTTCATTTCATCTTAAAATTTTTTATTATTTACTTTTCTAGCTATTCATTTTTCTCAAAAGTAAATAATAAAAAATAATTTAATTTTAATCTATTTTTAAAACAACATGATTAATTTATACAAAAAGGTACTTGCAGAAAGTTTGAATGAAGAGAAAGAAGAACAGAAGTTCTCTACAGCAGACTACAAGACAGTGACAACTAAAGAAGGAGAATCTCTTGTTGATGTTTCCAATAGAACAAAGATCTCAATGGAAAAAATCAGAGACTGCAATCCAGAACTTGCTGGAATGCAAGATGATGAAAAACTTCCTGCGGGTGTCGATGTCCGTATTCCAAATGACTGGCATCCAAATTATGACAACCCAGAAGCATCATTCAAGCGTGACTGGCTAGAGACTGGAATAATTGATTCTGTGAAGACTTATTGTTTTGGAAAACTTCCAATTGTCGACCTAAGGCAAATCAGAGCTGCTGCAGGTGCTTTGAAAGGAACATTCATCTGTGGATTCACTTTCAAGTCAAAATGCAATCCACAGCTTCCTGAGTTTAAATTGATCTTCTGTCCAAAGCCAAGATCAAAGATCTACAGGAAAGATGGAATTACACGCTCTCGTTGGTATGGAATGCAGATGCTTAGAAATGCAACTCAATACAATGTCCTTAACAAAGAGTTCATCTATAAACTTTATAGCTTTGACATTGACAGATTCTTTGAATGCCCTGAATTCAAAACTTGCTGTGATGTCTTCAAGAAGAGCATCATGGAAGGATATAAAGAATGCAAAAAGTTTGCCCAAAGATACAAATACAACATAAAAAGATCTGTTGGAAAGAACACTAAAGAAGAAGATGATGGAAATGTAGATGAATGGCTAGTGACAATCAAAGAAGCTGCAGACCTCATTGGATCATATGACACAATGTATGAAGACAAGACATACTTCTACAATGATGAACAGAAGATCCTTAACTTGATGTCAGCCCGCAATGCCGAAGACAGAGACAAGATTTCAGCTGCAGGTGAACAGCAGACACAAGAAATCAGAGACAAAGCTCACCGTGTCATGGCTACAATCCATGCAAATCCAAAGAACTCTAGAAGTGTCACAGACTACAAAGATGATGTCAAAGAGTCTGAAGAAGTTGTAGACTGCCCAAAATGCAAGCATAAGACATATAGGATAAACCACAATACTGCAAGCGCTAAATGCTCAACATGTGGGCATTATGAATCTGGAAACCATCTTCTAGACAAACAACTTGCAAAAATGTGCACAGAGTCTAATGAAGAAGTAATTGAAGCTTTAGTGAAAAGAGACAAGATTTCTAAAGCAGAAGCTCAAGCTAAATTGACAGATGCTATTGCTTCTATCAAAAGCATATGGTCAAGTGGCGGCGGCTTTGATGAATGCATTGAAGAATGGCAAGCCGTAACCGGTTTAGAGCCAGACTACATGTTCAAAGTCAAAATCTAAATATATTTCGCTTTGACGAAATCTGATATTTCGTCAATCTTCATTTTTGAAAGCTGCTTGTCATCTTTACGGTCAAAGCAGCTTTCTGTTTTGTCTACAAGTATTTTGCTTTTATGGTTTTTGAGAATGTCAATGCAGTGTTTCTTTCCAAAGACCGTCTGCATGATGTTCAACAGTTCTGTCGTAGTGACATCATTTGCCTTCAAGAAGAACCAGTCTTCATGGCCTTTTTTGAAGAATTCAATGAACAGTTTTTCCCAAATTTCTTCTAGAAGCTTGAAATCAAATCGAATGTCATTCTCTATGCATTCAAACCGATTTTCAAACAGTTTGTTTTTCCCATTGAACAGAAAATGGTTTTGGATGCTTGAACATCCATCAATGACAAAAAACTTTTTAGTATTGTAGCTGCTGAACTGTTGTGAGTTGCAAACAGATTCTTTCTGGTTTATTAAAAATCTTTTAATTTTTTCCTTGAAATACTTCTTCAGCTTCCTTTCAGAGACTTTTTCAGAACAGATGTAGAAACCTGTCTCTGGGTCTTTTTCAAAGAACAGTTCAATTTCTTTGAAAAAGTCAAAGAAGCAAAAATCAAGCACTTGCCAGTATTTCATGACAAATGCTATTGGACACAAATCAACCATCAATCAAACAATGAATTCAGAATTGTTTTCTTCTTCCTCTTCATCATTTTCACTTGAAGAAAGCCCAGCTGCTTCATTCATTTTTCTTATAAGTTCATTCATGAATGCAAATGTGCTTGCTAAATGTGAAAATGTAAGCTGGTCTTCAGGAATTTCATCACCAGGATAGATTGTAGAAAGAATAGCATCGACAATGTCAGCTTCTACTTTCTTCCATTCTTCTGGAGTCAATGTCTCAGAATTGATCTTTGCTTTTTTGACAATGTTGTAGATTACACCACCAACTGTCAATTTTACATCTTTTTCGTCTTTCATAAGTCATCTAAATTTGTCAAAGAGCCACTAAATGACTCTTTTATCTGTTTTTCTTGATTCTCTCTCAATAATAATTTACTGTTTGCTTCAGCTATTATCTTGTCTTCTAGCTCTTTAGGAATCATGTCAAAACTCATCAGTTTTCTGTTCATCAGAAATTGCTCTGCTGAGTCATGGTTCTCTTTAAGGAATGTTTTCAATGCATCTAAGTCAGAAGCGAACTTATAAGCTTTCTTGTCTCCAATGCCTTTTTTGATGTTTGAAATATTGTCAGAAGTGTCACCTTTGATGATCTTTGTTATAAGGAACTGCTTAGGGGTCATTATTGGACCATCTTTCCAGGCTTCTCTTGTCTTTTCATTTCCAAAGATGTCAATCAAATGGATTCCATCAATCTGCAGCAGATCTTTGTCAGATCCAATGACAACCTTCAACCTGTAGTTGCCTATGTTCTTTGAAATTGCTGCAATGATGTCATCTCCTTCAGCACCTTCAACTTTTATAGTGATATACTTGTCACTTAAGCTCCTGTTCAGCTCTGGAAGAAGTATGTTCAAAAGATAGTCACGAACAGATCCAAAGCTATATGATTTCTTTATAAGTTTCCTTTGAGACTTATATTCTGGAAAGATCTGCTTTCTGAAAGAATTAAGCAGATTGTCATCTATTGCTAGAACATAGTCTATCCTAGATGCAAGATCGATGTCTTGCTGGAAATGCTCTCTCAATATCCAGTCAATGCCTTCTAACTTTGTCTGGAAAGACCTTGCAAGTTCTTTCTTGAAATTAGAATTAGTCAATGGATTTGGAAGATTGCTTTGGTCAGTCTCTTCTGGTGATTTTATCATTGCATTGAACTCATCTCGATAGTTAGTTTCAAAATGGCTCATTGCATTGTAAGCTACTACATAGCAGAAGTAGCTGAAGTCTACCATTACAAGTATGTTTTCGTTCAACATAGATATATTTTATCGAAAAATAGTATAGTCTTTGAAGCTTTTTCCAAATTCAGCAAACTGTGGCTGCTGAGTCTTGTTTATGATGTTGCTATGATGGATTCTTCTCCAAACATCATCATAAGTCCTATTTTTCTTATAGTATTGCAATATTGCGTTTGTAAGTATGCCACCATCATCACCGCCATATGAATAGCTTTGGTCAATGCACCCTCCAAGATACCATAAGTTTGGTTCTTTTGCTGCTGACAGAAGATCATCTGATTGGCGTGCTTCAAGCTGCTTTCCAAAGAGGTTTGGAACTCTGAACATAGTTCCGCTATGGCAGCAGTCGCATATAAGGACGACTCTTCCTTTTGCGTTGCTGACAATCGCCCAAATTTCATCATCAAGCAGTTCATTGTCATATAAGCAAAGCGTCTGGTCTTTCCCTGTAGCTTCTGGAAAATTCAACTTTGTAGCTGCAGTCTGCTTTCTCTCTCCACCGTGTCCAGAATAGAAAATGATTGCAAGGTCTTTCTTGCATGCTTCTTGCATCTTTTGAATGACTACAGATTTTGTTGCTTGAGCTTCAAGCAGAAGTGTGGCATTCTTAGAATACTTTGACAAAAGCTTATGCATCCTTGTAGCATCATAGTTTGCTCCAGGGCAGGCTCCATATCTTCCATTTCCCATACCAATGCAAAGAACAGCTGTATCTTCTTTGTTTGCTTGATTCAATGCATGAATATTCACAGATGCACATCCACTAATAAAAATAGCTCCGACTAAGAATAATTTAATGATATTTTTCATAATATAAATAATTTACATTTTTCCAAAGTAAATACAATTGACTATTAAAAAACTGTATTTATTAAAAAGTATGGACACAAGAAGATATGTTTATAGCATAAAGAAGATTGCCGAAAACGAAATTATAACAAAAGAGGAATATGCATTTAGGCTGAATGAAATTGCAAAATGCAAAAGAGATATCATTTATTTTGCAAATACTTATTTCAAAATTCTCACGATGGACAGGGGTATTGTCCAGATAAAACTTTATAAAAAGCAAGAAGAGCTGTTGAAGTTCTTCAAAGATGAAAATCGATGCATTGTGCTGTCTGCCCGTCAGTCTGGTAAGTCATCTATGTATACGATATATCTTCTTTGGCTATGTTGTTTCTTCCCAGAGAAAAGAGCTATGATTCTAGCTAACAAAGCTGCTACAGCTATTGAAATCATGTCAAGAATCCAAATGGGATATGAACGACTTCCAAACTGGTTGAAGCCTCGTGTGATTGTCTGGAACAAAGGACAGATAATGTTTGCAAACAAGTCTGAAATCCGCGGATTTGCTTCAAGCTCTGATGCTGCCCGTGGTTTCTCAGCAAATGTAATCTGCTTGGACGAATTTGCATTCCTTCCAAAGAACATTGCTGACAAGCTTTTCACATCAATCTATCCTGTTGTCTCATCTGCAAAGAATGGTAAGATCATCATTGTTTCTACTCCAAATGGAACAATTGAAAATCTATACTATGACCTATGGCAGCAAGCAAATGGTATGAACAACAATGAAGGATGGAAGCCATTCGAGATGCACTGGTGGGATGTTCCAGGAAGAGACGAGAAATTCAAAGAGTCTACAATTGCTTCTATCGGTGAACGTCGTTGGGCGCAAGAGTTCGCCTGTGAGTTCTTAAGTGATGCAGAAAACAGAAAACTAATACCAGATGACATCATTGAAAAGTTCAAGAAACGCATAGAGCAATACAAAGCAGACAACATCTTAGATGGAAAAACTGTCCAGATTGTATCACAGAACCAAGAAAAAGTATTCAATGCTAAAGTATGGAAGCCATTTGACCAAACTAGGACATATCTAGCATCAGCAGATGTAGCTGAAGGAACAGGAAATGACAGCTCCGTCCTTAATATCTGGGATGTTACAGACCTTTCAAACATTGAACAAGTTGCAAAATTCTCTGACAACAATGTTTCTGTTGTAGAATTTGCTTTCATATGCAACAAGATGTGTGAAGCATATGCTAATCCTGTTTTCATTGTAGAGAACAATGCTGTTGGCTCTGGCCTGATTGATATGCTGAGAATGACTTACGGATATTCAAACATTGTCAGAGAAGGAAACAAGAACAATCCATATGGAATAAGATCTCATTCATCAATAAAGCCAAAAGCTTGCATGTGGGTTCGTGACATGTTCACTACAGCTGGATTTGATTGGGTGATAAAAGACTATTCTTTGATAAAAGAAATGGAGACATTCGTCAAAAAAGAAACACTAGGAAAGACGTCTAACACGACATATCAAGCTCTTCAGAATGCTCATGATGACCAAATAGTTACATTGATCTGGGCAGCATATCTTCTACAGCCTGATCTGATTGACAGATACTTTGTAGTTGTAGAAACATTCATGTCTTCATTAGGAATCATCTATCCTAAGACATTAGCTCCCGGAGTTGAATATACGAATGAAGAGATAAGCAAAGCCCAGAACAGCCGAATATTCAGAGAATACATGAATGAAAAGATATTAGATGAAATAAAAGACGAAAACCAAAAAGAAAAGCAAGCTACATTCAACAAAAGAATGCTTGACAAAGATTTTGGAATGGAGTATTTTGAGCCAGCAGTTGACAGATTTGACAAATCAAATATCAATGGTGGATATTTCATAGATGGTGATGGAATCTGGGATGATTTTGATGGGCCAACTTGGTAAAAGGACAAATATGGGAAGAAATAAAAAATCAATTGTAGAAGTTCTTGATGAGTTCACTAACACTAAAGTGACAGTTGACTCAAATGAAGAATATTACATCTATCAGTGGGCAATGGAATGCAAGAAATTAGGAATCATTAAAGAGTATGTCTATCAGCCAGAATCATTTCATTTGACTGACAAGTTCACTTATGTTCCATTGTTTGGAAATGTAAAGTGCAAAGAGAAGCATCTTCTGCAAGACCACATATATTCTGCTGACTTTAAATTTGTATTTGACATGAAATATGGAGAAAAACTAGCTCAGTATTTCAAAATAGGACAGCAGTCAGTGAACAAAGATGGTGACATTGAAGTTTGGGTTGACGTGAAAGGAACTTTTCAACGGTTTGGTGGAGACAGGTCTTTTTCTATAAACCAGAAGCTCGTCTATGACAAGCATAAGATATATGTCCAAAAAATAACTCCAAAAGAATGTTTTGCCATTTTAGGTGCACCACATGCAGCACGATACACTATAAAGAAAAAATCCGTTTCTCATGTGTTTGATGGCTATAATTACATTGAGACTATATTTGGTCTGAAAAGTAATTAGAACATATGGCAATTTCATTAGGAAGTTTAGCTGGTGCTTATACCCAGGCAAGGTCAGCATTTGATGATTCTAAAGGTGAAGCATCTGTAAAAGAATTCATTGGAAAGCTAGGGCAATATGGCGTTGGAAACAGCGCTATGTTTGAAGTCAACTTTTCAGGGATTCCTGATGTCACTTTCTTCATAAGGTCAATCTCTGTCCCAAATGTGAAGCAGAATGTTGGAAATCTATATTGGGAAGCAAGGCAAGTTGAAATTCCTATAAACTTTGAAAAGAGCCATGATTTCACCCTTCAAGTCTTGAATGATGGAAAAGGATATATCTATCAGACACTTCACAACTGGATAGTCAACAACAACTTAGGTGAATCTGCAATGGAAAGTGGATATACGCTTGTCCTTCGTGCATTGGGTGATGGGCAGAACACCGATGGAATGACTGTCACTTTTACTGGCTGTCGTTTCAAAGATGTTGGAGCATTGAACTATGACTATTCTGCTCCAAACGTCTCAACATTCAATGTCCAAATGTATGCAGTTGACTTTGATGTGACTATGGGCAAAGTACAGAAGCTTGGTGGAATCCTTGGAGCTATTGACACAGCTAGTGGTGGAGTAGTAAGTGGCATAAGAAATTCATTAGGAAAGTTTGGCATCTAATATGAGTCTTAAAGAGTTTGTATCTAAGTTCAATGACAGCGCTGGAAGATATGCATATACTATCGATCCACTGAAGACGTTTACATGCAGCATTGTGTTTTCATCGGGAGATGCTGGCAGTTCTGGAAACAGGACTATTGTTGGTAGATTTCTTGAAAATACACTGAATACTGTGACAGGTGGACTATGGGGCAAAGCATCTGCTGGAAATGTCCAAGGACCATATGAAAACATTGCAGACATCATAAAAGACAGCAAGATTGATGGAGGAATGGGCGCAGCATTTGACTGCACATATTTCATCCAGAGCGCTAACCTCCCTAATATTGCTATCCCTGATGCTGAAAAAATCAACACAATGGTTGGTTCAATTTCTACTCATAAGATGATGCTTGAACCGGCATCTCAGACTTTTTCAATGGCTGTAGTGAACACTAAAGCAAGTTTGATTGAAAGGATCTTCTATCCATGGATGCGTGAAGTGTCATATCCTTTCTGGAGCTATCCTGACTATCCGTATACTACAGCTGAGATAATCTTTGACATGACTCCACACAATGTCATAAAATATCATTTCTTAGGATGTAGGCCAACTGCAATCGATTTGATTGGACCAACACAGTCATTAGACCAGAATCTGACACGAAATGTCACAATGACATTTGACTTTGCATTTATTGAACTTGCAGACACCAAGTCTGGAGAGACTGCAATGGACGCTTTGAAGAAACTCGGTGGATCTATCATCAGCAAAGCAATGTCTACTGTTGGAATATAGTTTTAAGGTTGCAGATACTAAAAAACCTCCACAAAAGTGGAGGTTTTTGATTTATTTAAGTTGTTTTATTTATTTCCCTTAAACAATTCTTCAACACATGGTTTTCCTGCATAGTCATCAACGAAATCAGATCCATCTTGGCCAGCAGTCTTCAAATAAGGTTGAACATCTTTGTTCAATGTTTCAAGCTTTTTGACTAGTTCTTCTTTCATTCCTTTGAATGTTTTTTCAAAAGTTGCTAAAGCTTTCAAACGCTTTGCATTATGAGCTTTGAGGTCTTTTATTGCTTCTTTAGGTGATTTGTAGCCATATGCTTCATATTCATCTTGTATCAATTCTTCTGAAGCTTTAGTATCTTCAAAGTATTTTCTGTCATTGTCAATTCTTTCTTTGAGGCTGTCGAAGAAGCTTTCAACTGTATTTTTTACTGAATCAAAATTTACAGCAAAACTATTTTCATCTTCATCAACTCTTTCTTGAGAATCACCTTCATCATCCGTAGGCTCATCAGATGGTTCATCATCTACTGGCTCATCAGATGGTTCATCATCTACTGGCTCATCTTCATCTTCAGCTTTTTTCTTCTTTTTCTCTTGAAGAATATCTGTATTGTTTGTATCTTTTATATTAGCATCAACATCATCTTCTTCAGAAAGATAATCCTTTTCATACTCTTCAAAAAGATGATATTCACTGGCTTTTCCACCTCTTTCATTGTCTGCAGTGTTCATTCCACTGTAGAATGCATCTTCTAGGCCAGCATCATCCATATCTCCAGATCCAATATTTCCTTCATCTCTGTCTGATATTTTTCCATAGTTGTCAGATGAAGAACCGGTCTGAGCTGTCTTTCCACGAAGTTCAGAAGCAACATATGACGCAATGCCATCTCTATATGCTCTGACAGTTGCTGGAGCAAGTCCAGTCTTTGCAGCAATTTCAGCTTCTCCTTTATAGCCCTTTCTTTCAGGTCTTACATCTTTCTTAATTGCATCAAACCATGCTTCCATGAATTCAAATTCTTGCTCACCAATCATGAACTCTTCTTCATCAAAAAGATCAGCTAATGCTGCACGACATTCTTTCTCATATTCTTCGCCTTCAAGCTTAGGATTATATTTTCTTTTCAGCTTGAACGCTAGATTCAAGAAATCAATAAGGTTTTCTGCTTTGTCTTTAATATGCTCAACACATCCACTCATGTCTTTTCCTGCAGACATATTTCCATCTTGAGCATCTTTTACCATGACTTCTTCTATTGCATCAAGGATTGGTTCAACATTCTTTGTTCCAACATATGGAACTTTCTTATGTTCTTTGCCCTGCCAATAAAATCTGCCGTTCTTAGCAGCAGTTTTCATGTCAATGCTGCCCTGACGCTGTTTTTGCTGTTCTGTATTTTCCATTTTATTAAAGTGATAATTTTATTTATTATTTACTTTTGATAAAAATACAATCATCATTTCTTTAATATAATTCTGAAAATCTGGAAGTTCAATAAATCGTGAACCAGCGGTACTATAATGGATTATTGCTCTTCTAAATGAAGCATCCATATCTACATATCCAGTCCATTTCAATAAAAATTCATAAAGATTAAGCTGTAGTGCATATTGGTTGTAATTGCAATTGTCTAATTTGTCAATTGGAAAGAACGCTTTTTCATTATATGCATTTGCAGTATCAATGCTTTTGTTTGTCTTATGGTCTAAGATCCAATATGTTCCATCTTTCTTAGACTTAGCAAACAAATCAATAGTTCCAGCTATTCTAAGATCTTCATTGAAGACAATTTTCTCTACGCCTAAAATGTCAAGCCGTAGCTTCAGCTTGTTAGAATATTCTGTAGCGCTCTTGAAGATAAGTTCTTCTTTTAAGTCTTTTGGGACATTTCGAAGCTTCCTTCCAAGAAGTACATCTTCACAGACTTCATGAACACGTGTTCCAAAAGTCACAGCAATATTTCCAGCCTCTTTCCATTTCTGTTTTATCTCTTCTATAGTACATCCTTCTTTCTTTGCAGAAAGAGGGGCAATTTTTTCAACATCAAATTCAGGAAAGAACGAATGGACAAATGTTGTACCAGATGTATATTCTATGGTCTTACCATTTATCTCTGATATATATTTATGAGTTTTTTCATCAAAGACAACATTTATTCCATGTGGATTTGTAGCAAAACTAGTGCAAGGCATTATATTTCAATAGAAATGTTTGATAGAAGTCTGTCTTCAATGCTCTTATCATTGATGCATGCCAAGAATAGAGATTTAGACCAAATCTTATTATCTGTATGATATGTGAAAATAAGATTTCCTTTATATAGTTTGTCTGGATTTTCTGTATCGGTGACTAAGACATTCTCAGATTCTAATGTTATTCCCGGGTAGTATGTCTCATTCTGTTCATGGAATTTAGGACTCTCAGTCATAGAAAATTGGACTTTATATCTTCCATTTACGACTATTATTGAGCCTGGTGGCGACCTATGCACACTTGAAATGTCATCTGGGACTTCAATCTTAGGAACAATGTCCTCTATTGCATCTTTAATTAGATCTTCTTCCATTTATATTTCTCCTTAAATATCTTACTTATAGCTCATCTAGAGAACAAAGTTCTCTTTGCCTTGGATCAACATTTTGAAATCTTGTTGCTTCTAGAAACCTTTCAAGGGGCTTCATGATAAGCTTCTCAAACATTGTCTTGTAGTCAATTGAAAACAGATTGTTGAATTCTTTTGGCCACTGGCCATCATGGAATGCTATATACTGGATCCCATATGGGTTGTTTGGATTTATGTAGCAGAACCTTACATAGTCTCCAACTTTTATCTCATCATATTTCTTTCCAATCTTAAGCTTTTCAAGAATCTGATTGTATGAATGGCATGCTGTTGCAATTGCTCCTGCTCCTTTTGCCATCTTCAAGAATCCTGTCGACTGCTTGTCTGTAGACCACCCTTTCCAAAGTGAAATCTGGTTGATGTCTAGCTTCAAGAACTTGTCATACATTTCATTGATGTATTTTCTAAAATCTTGCTCAGTCCAGTTGTCACACACTGTTCCAAAATAGACATCTTTCAAGAAAGACTTGATCTCTACTGGAAGAATTGTCTGCTTCAATGAAATTCCAGTTGTCTTTATTTTGTCTGTAAGCTCTGGACCTTCTGAAACGACTTTTTGGACATAGTAGTGCTTCTTAGATTCATATACTCCAGACCCTGCAATATATTCAAGAGAATACCTTAAGACTTCTGGATGCTCAGTGTGGCAATAGTCTTTCATGAGGTTCTGGACAAAAAGATTCACCTTCTTCTCAACAAAGTTGTCCATGAACTCCCAAAGCTTCAATTTCATTTCATCAGACCACTTTGAAATCTGCTTTGGAAGATTATGCTTTTTCCTCATGTGCTCTGTCACACATTGGATATTGATAAACTGTGAATCTGTGTCACCACTGATCGTATTGATATAGTCATCATCAATTTTGAACATCTGCTTGAAGCAGTTCTTGATATATTTTGAAGCACTGATGTTAGCAAATCTTCCCTGCCTTGTAATTGTCTGTGCTAGTTCTGGATTTCCAATAGGTGAATGTGATGTTCCAAGAATTCCATAAATTGAATTGATCATGATCTTGATTGCAATCTGAGTATCATGATAGTTCTGGATTTTTACTTTTGTCTCTTCAATTTGGTCTTCTGGAATTTCTCCTTTATAGATTGCTAAATCAAGCCGTTGCTCTTCATTCTTATTAGCTTTTCTCATTCCATAGAAGTCTTTGCACCATGCAGATATGATGCCTTGCTTCACCGAATGCTTCAAGAACAACGTATTGTTCCTAGTATAGATGCATTTTTCATCAATCAGCTTCAGAAGTTCTTCTCTCTTGATGATCCTTATTTTTCCACTTTCTGCTGACTTGAAATAGTATTCATCTTGAACTTGCTCATTCAAGTCAATTGGATCATCATTGTTGCTTACTCCTGATATTCCAATCTTTCCAACATATGTCTCAGGTGAAAGATTCACTGACCTGATGTTAGATGGATAAAGTGAATTGAAGTCAATTGTCGCAATTCCACCTTTATACAATCCTTGGTTTACTGGGAAGACAAATGCTCCTTCAAACGAGTAGAAGTCATTCTTTTCATTTGCATAGCTTTGGAAAACTAGATTGAACTTTGCTTTTGTATATGCAATCAAAGCACCAATCAAGTAGTTGATGGATCCATAGATTGCATCATAGTTCACTAATCCACTTCCTGCTACTTTTATAGAAAGAGGAATCAGTTTGCATTTCTTCTCGATGTCTCTAAGAAGCGCTACATCTCGAACATTGTACTCATAGAACTTCTGCCAGTCTTTCTCATAAAGGTCTTTAAGAGTGCCTTCATACTCGACTTTTCTTCCAAGGCCTTCATGCTCACCAACATTAGAAAGGTTGTAGCCACCATCCAAATTGAATGTCACAGTGAACTTGTCTCTATAGAACACTAGCTCATCGACACTGTAGACACCGCTGATGTCTACTTCGATATTTGCTTCACGCTGAGCTCTTGGATTGTCATGGTCTACTTCACGGATTCTGTATTTTCCAACCGGAGAAAGTTTCTTTGCATAGTCTTCACCTAGGACATTCTCTATCCTTCTGAAGATATATGGAATGTCGAACGCCTTGCTGTTCCACCCACAGACTACATCTGGAAAATTCTTCTGCCACCAGTTGATGAAATTCATCAATAATGAATTTTCATTGTTCTTGAAATCATCGAACAGAATATAGTTCTCTTCATCTAGATGCTTTTCAACTTTAGACAATGACCAAGTATAGAACTTGTCTGTCATTGTATCAAAGACAGTAATCATGTTGATTCTGTTTGAAGCATCATTTCCTCCAACGAAATGGTCAGAGATTTCTGTTTCAATATCTAAGAAGAATGTCCTTCTGTTCTGCTTGTTGAAATCTGGATCTAGAACAACATCATCAAACGCCCAATGCAAAAATTCTGACTCTGGCTTAAGACATTCTACAATATGCAGGCTTGTCATTCCATCTACATATTTCCTTCTTTCAGACGCTGTACTGAATGTCTTCTCTTTGATGAAGTGCCCATACATGTCTTTTATTCCAGTGTCAAACATGACACGATACCATATATGGCTTTCCCATGGCATTCTAAAAATCTTAGGATTGTCTTCCTTGTCATATCCAAAGAAGACAATCTCACCACAATGATGCTCTGGATTTATTTCATAGACAACTGATCTATAGCCATTTCCAAAATAGTTCTTCCATTCTTCTTTTGGAACATCATAGAGGTCAATTACATCATCAAGCAGATTATAGTTTACCATTGTTCAAATTGTCAAGATAGTCTGATATTTTTCTAGCAATAGTTATTGGCGTCTCCAATGAAGTGTCAAATTCAAGACACAGCTTTGGATCTCTATTTTCTTTAAACCACTTCCAAGTAGACTCAAATGCATCACAATTCTCAGTATAGTTGATTGGAGTTTCTCCAGAAAGTGTGCAACGAAGTTTCCAATCATCTCTGTCAGATGCTCTTAGAAGGACATACAATTCATGGTCATGCTGCCTTAGTTCATATTCTGGAATCTCTCTTCCAAACAGCTTTGCATAAGCTATGTTTGAGACAATTCCTCTTCGAGGAAGGCAATATTTATGCCCGCAGATCTGGTCAATATAACGGGCAAGTTGATCCTTGCCCGTCTTGTCAATGCCTTCTAGAATGACTGTGTAGTATTTCATGCGTTGTAGATGTTGTTTTCAACTGTTCGTTTGTTATAATAATCTACATGTTTGATCAACTGTACTGGTGACAATTCAAAATTTGGATCATATGTCGTTGGAAGTTTTTCACCTTTTTTCTCAGCTTCCATCCATTTCTCAATCATTTCTTTTTCACCAGGGAACAGAAGATCAGGTTCGTCTCTATACATTCTTTCTAGTTCAAGCTTCCATGATGAAGTAGTCCAGTCATTGTGAGCTGGTTCTTCAAACTGAAATCCTTTTGGTTCTGGAACAAGCTTAAAGTCATTGTTGTAAGTGAAATTCTTGCACATGCGTTTTGGCATAGCAAAAATCTTGATAAGCCAGTCCCAAAGCTGCCTTGAAAGAGGATCAGTCACTTGCTCTTCAATAGCTTTCTTCAGCTCTCTGAACATCAATCGGTAAAGATAATTGATTTCATCTGCGAAATTGTTCTCAGTTCTTTTGTTCAATGCTTTCAAGAAGTCAATGCAAGAAGAATTATAAGTGCAGTTGATTGTCTGTGCATGCAGTCCAAAATATCTTGCATCGACGTATGAAGTTCCACCCTGGATCATGTCAACATAGAGGCTTTCAAGTTCATCTTCAATCTTCTTGATTCTTTCCATCCATTCTGGATGGTTGTAGATGTATCTTGGAGTAACAAACTCTTGTGTCAATGGACGAACTCCACCTGAAGCTGAGCAGAAGAATCCCTTCTCTCTAGTAAGCTGTGCTAAGTTGACGCGTGAAATCCCTTCAATCTGGAATGCAATATTATGGCCTTCAAACGCATATTTTGGAAATGTCATTCCTTCAGTGATCTGCCTTGCAATCTTCTTGCATTGAGGATCATCTGGAGAATAGCCATTCTTCAATGGAACATAGAATTCAGCATTCTGTCCAAACTCACAGCACTGCCTGCCTAGATCATTTCCAGCGAAATTGATCAATTTTACTTTTATAGTCTCGTATCCTGGTACAAATTTTCCCATTTTGTTTTCTTTCTTTAAATAATATACGATTAGTAGATGTTCATGATCTGATTTATCTTGTCAGCAATCTGCTCTTTCGTATATGGCTTTTTGATGTATTTTTCTAACTGCTGAAGGACATCACTGCATCTTTTCAATGTCTTGATAGCAATGTAGTTGAAGATCTTGTTTCCAGTCTTTATTTCATCTGCAGAATACAGCACAACTGAAAGGATGTCTGCTAGCCTGCATGCAAGACCTTCAGGAGTGTCACATTCATTGAAGTGCTTTATCAGCTCAGCTGCTTCTTCTGAGAGCTGAGTTGTAGTGACTTTAGCTTCAACGTCTTCTAATGCTTTGCAAAGTTCGGGATTCCTTTGCTTGATGTTGAATGGAACATCTGATATGCTAGCTTCTGGAATATCATGGATGATTGCTGTTATGAGTGCAGTCGTAAGGTCAAAGTCATAGTATTCACTTAGCTTTAAGACAATAGCTGCAACATAGAAAGAATGCTCAGCTACGCTTTCATTCAGATTCTTCAAGCATGTCTGATATCTGACAAGCGTCCTTAATATGTCTATCTTTGAAAGATAAGTCTGAAGGTCAGAATTGATTTTGAATTCTTTTGCCATTATTCAATGAATCCTGTATATTCTAGTTTCTTGTCACTTTCTAGGAAATTCTCAATATGTGCTTTGAAGTGATCAAGTTGACTAAACTTAGTAAAAATCAAATCTCCACTTTTTGCAAGCATGACATTGAATTTTCCACCTTCTGGAAGAGTCTCACAATAATACACCACAATGATTTTCTTGCTTGCATTTTTGTTGAATCCACTTGCAAAGCCGGCTTCCCAAATTGTTCCAACGTCTTTTCCATCTGTCACCACAAAGATGATGTCACTTCCAACAATGTTGTTCAAGTTGTCTTCAAAAGCTTTAATCTGTTCTGCTTCTGTTGCATCTTTCTTAAGATGGACATTCTCTTTAGGCGACCAGACATCAAATCCTTGACTACGAAGCTTTGCTTTTAGACGTTCTTCTCTTTCAACTTGCTCAGGATTGAAAAATGGACTTGCAAAATATATCTTCATTATTTGTCTCCCGTGCTTCCAAAACCACCTGCTCCACGACCAGTGTCATTCTTCCCTCTGTAGAGCTCTTCTTCTGAGTTTGTCTCTTCAACATCACAATAGTTGATTGGAAAGACAATTCCTTGAACAATCTTGTCACCAGCTTCTATTTCAATAGTCTTGTCTGAGACATTATGAAGATTGATATGGACTTCACCTTTGTAGCTTTGGTCTACTACTGATGATCCAACAAGGAGCTTCTTCTTTGCTGCTACTCCACTTTTATTGTTGAAGATCAAAGCAAAACCATCTGGAATATTGACTTTAATGCCGGATGGAATCAGCACTGACTCACCTGACCTAAGAATGAATTTCTTGATGAATCCATTTGTGTCTCTGTTGATTGCTACTTGGCACCCTGTTGTCTGGAACTTAGGCTCCATTATTTCAAATGTCAAGTTTGTTGGAATATAGAAATCTATTCCTGCGTCATCACTATGTGCTCTTGTTGGAGATTTTACTTCTCTAATTTTGAAGAATTTCAGATTATCACTTTTCATATATCTATATTTTACATTGCTACTTTTGCTACTATGTAGTGCACAGGAATTAAAAATTCCTCTTCATTCAGTTTTATAAGCGCACCTTTTGCATCTTCTAGCATTACAACATCATTTTCATTGATGTCAAAAGCTAATGAAGATCTGTCTTTCAAATATATTCTATTGACTTTGTATAGAGGAAACTGCTCTTTCTTAAATACAAAATCATTGTTGCTTTCAGCTGGTTCTTTCAACTTCTCACAACGAATGAAATTGCCATTCACTTCTAGATTATTGTTCATAGTCTAAGACTTTTGCAATGATGTTCTCTGGCTTATAGACTAATATTTTTTTGCCATTGAAAGTTATTGATTCTCTTGCTCCGCGGTTTATTATGACAATGTCCCCGACATCAAATGGGAATTCGACGTCATCGTCTATGTTAGTTTCAATTATTTTTCCATAACGTATTAAAAAGTCATCTGTAGCATTCAGGACAAACCCGCTGTCATCAGGAGATACTTTTTTAAGCTGCTCTACAAATATAAGGTTCTTCAATGGATGGATTTCTGATCGGTCTTTGTTTGTCTTCACTATGACATTGTCATAGTTCATTATGCAAACCGGGCTTGTGTGGTAAAATGAAGCCAGCCTGTCTGCTAGGACATAGTCACCAGTTTTCAATCCATATTTTTCTGCTCCGGTCTTTCCTGGATCTTCAACAATGCAAAGAGACAATTTTTGGTTTGAAAATGAATTTTCACTTAGGACTAAGCCACTGTCATCTAGAACAACATTCTTCGCATTGTTTATGATGCGAAGAACGACATTGTCTACATTGGGAATGCACTTTTTGTCAAATTCATTTGTTGTCATTTTCTTTTTCTCTCTTGCTGAACTTGCTGTAGATGAAATCTAATGCATATTGGACATCAGTACAAGGCTCTATAGCAATATTCTGCTCTTTGAACTTCTTGTCTTCAGCAATGAACAAATCTCTTGAAATCTGTTCATCGACTAGGCCTTCAATCTTTTTGAATACTCCTCTTTCACTTTCAATGGTAGGATAGAAATTCATGAAATATTGGCCTTTGTCCTCAATGCTTCTGACTGCAAGATATTTGATGATCCAGAACATTGGAATATAGAATGAATCATCAAAGAATCCTTTTTCAATCTTTTCTTTTGATTCTAACTTTGTATTTACAATGAACAATGAAGGATTTGAATGGCTGCACCAGCATATAGTCTTGCTGAATATTTTTTGGTATTTAGGAACGTCAATTACAATATTTGATCTTGGATCATATTTGTCGAACACTAAATTGCAAACATCAGTAATCGTATTGAACCATGTGCCATAGTCTAGAAACTCAATCAGTTCCTCAATGTCTGAATAGAATTGGTTAGGATCTTTCAAGAATTCAATGTTGTCTTCAATCATGTAGAACCATGGAAATGCATCATCTTTCCAGAATTTGCTAGAAATGTCTTTCAAGATGAAATTCTTGAAAACAGCACGGTTTTTTCCATTTGGCTCTTTGTCTACTCCAATTACTTCCACTTTATGGCTTGAAAGTTTTTCAACTTCTTCAGCATATTGCTTCAGTTCATCTTGAGTGTAGTCGGCATTGTTCACATAGATCAAAACAGCGTCTGATTCTCTTACTGACAACTTTGGAACTAATGCTTTTACAGCACTACTACGATCTTTAATCCAATTTGCAATAGCAAATATTCTGTCTCTGTTCTCTATTTTCATTTGCTGTTCAAAGCCTTTGTAATCAATAAATCATCATTGTTCTTGCTGAACACTACGTCCATTTTGTTCTCAGCATCTTTCTGTTTTTTGACATCAAGATAAAACTTAAATGAAATTGTCTGAGATTTATGCCTCATCTTAAACAATTTCATCCAAACTCCAATATTGTCTTCTAGCCAGTAGTTCTTAAGGTCACAGCCTGCTTCTTTGTGTGGAGTGTTTATGTATTTCCACTGGTTCTCAATCATTTCTCCATAGACATATGATGATGTCTTTTTCAGTTTCATCAACTTTTCTTCTAAGTCTTTTCCATCATTGAAAAGCTGCTTTTCAGGCATGTATTTGCTATATGCAATGATATTGCTTGCGAAAAGTGGAACTCCTAACGCTGCAGCTTCAAGCCATTTGATGTTTGACTTTGATTCGTTGAAGACACCTGGAAGGCATGGAGCTACAATTGCATTCAACCTTAAGTTTGACAGCGACAAAGGATAATTCATGATTGGAACACCTGAATAGTATTCAATCTTGCCAGCTTTTATGTATTCTTCAAGCTCAGGCGGTGAATAGCCAACAAACACCCACTGGAAATCATCTACAGTTTTCTTTATTGTCTCTAAGATGATACTTAAGTCATCTGGAGCTACCTGGAAGTCGTCTGGATTTTCAATGACATTCATTTCTTCATCCTTCCAGACAGTTACCTGCTTTCCATCTTTTGTCTCTTCCCATGGATAAATTCCATGGTTGAATCCATCGTTCTTCCTATGGTCTATGCGGATTTTATCAAGATTGTAATGAGAAAGTGATGAAATTATACCAATTCTCGGCTTCTTCTTGAACTGGTTGAATTTTTCAATTGACAAATTTTTGTTGTAGTAGCTTCCAATCCACCATCTAGGAAGAAGGTTTGGAATTGTTATGATGTTCTCAAGAGGAATTCCATAAAGGTTATGATAATACTCTTTGATGATATCAGTCGTAGTAAGAACAAAGTCTGCTGTGTTAAGCATAGACCTTATTCTCTCTTGTGTCTTTGGATTGATATATCCTCTACGGCCTCTGTTCCACAAAGGAATATGCCGATGGTCCATAATGTCATCAATGTTGAAGACTGTCCAGCAACCAACAGCGTCTGAAACCGGCTTCAAAAAACCTTCAAGCATCCTTTGCTGATGCTCATTTGTCAATCTTTGAACCATTATCATGTTGACGCCTTGATAATATTTTGGATCAAAGCTTGGTCTTTGAGAGACAATATTGTTGATTTCATATTCTGGACCCATGGCCCAGATTGTCTCAACTGCCATCAATGACCGCCAAAAGAAACACCCACCAGTATCATTGGGTATTAAATAATTAGTGAATTCCACATTAAAATTATATCATTATTTTTAAATAATATACAATTTCAATGGAATTTTAGTATCTAGCGGCTTTTGCTAAGAATTCATCTATTGGTCCCTTGATTGGATTGAAGTCTACAATGAATCCGCCAATTGAAAATCTTCCAAATTCCCTATCTTCAGAGTTAAGGATCTCAAACATAGTGTCTTCTCTTTCAGGTCCAGAATATTGGACTACGACATCTAAGTCAGAATCTTCTCTTTCAGTGCCTTTTGTCCTAGATCCATAGAAAGCTAGATCTACTAGCTTTGCATTGGCATTGTTTTCTGAAACTACATGCTCAAAGTGTTTCTTGCAAAGCTCCTTAGCTTGCTCTTCTGAAAGACCAATGCCAAAGAAGATGTCTTCACATGTCAGGCATTGCTTTCCAACAGCAAACTTCCTCATTGCTTTCATCTGCTCTTTGTATCTTTTCTGGACTTTATTGAAGATGTTCTTAGCTAAAGTGAAGTCATCTGGTCCAAAGAAACCGCCTTTTCCAGAGACATACTTCTGAATCTTTGGAAGAATGCTCTTTGATGGGCTTGTTGCCCCATTTGTATGGACTTCTGCATCAAATTCATCTGGAAGGTCTACACCAACAATGTCACCTGCTCCAATGCTCGATCCATCAATCCCACTGAACATTGCATCTTCTTGGATCTTCTTATAAAGGTCATAATAGTCAACATCTTTCAAATATGACTCATTTATTTCTGGATCTTCTCGGTGAGCATCTTTTGGAAACTCATCTTTAAACCTATTCCAAATCTTTTCTGAGCAATAGATTGTCTTGAGTTTGGAACAACGATAGAATATATAATAATTGATGCTCGTCACGCTGTCAGGAATTGTGACTGACGTCAGCTCGGAACAACCAAAAAATGCATAGTCCTCGATGCTCGTTACGCTGTCCGGAATCAAGATTGAGGTCAGGCTGGAACAATCAGAAAATGCGGAATTCCCGATGCTAGTCACACTATTCGGAATCACAATTGATGTTAAGCTGGAACAATGATTAAACGCCAATTCCCCGATACGCTTCACACCGTTCCCAATCGTGACTGACTTCAGTCCAGAACAACAATAGAACACATGGTCCCCGATGCTCGTCACGCTGTTCGGAATTGTGACCGACGTTAGACTGGAACATTCAGAGAACGCACCATACTCAATGCTCGTCACGCTGTCTGGAATCGTGATTGATGTTAAGTTGGAGCAACCAGAAAATACCCCGCTTCCGATGCTCTTCACGCTGTTCCCAATCGTGATCGATGTTAACCTAGAACAACTAGTAAAAGCAAATCTCCCAATGCTCGTTACGCCGTTCCCAATCGTCACTGATGTTAGATTGGAACAATGAGAAAACGCCATATCCCCAATGCTCGTCACACTATCTGGGATTGTGATTGATGTCAGATCGGAACAACCTTGAAATGCATTGTCACCAATGCTTGTCAATCTATTTCCAAATGTAACAGACGTTAACCTAGGACAATAGCTGAACGCATCCTTCCCGATGCTCGTCACGCTGTTCGGAATTGTGACCGACGTTAGGCTGGAACATTCAGTGAACGCAAGGTACCCGATGATCGTCACCCCTTCAGGAATTTTTATTTCTGTTACTACATCTTTGAACTTTTGGATTATCTTAAAGTTAGTATTTGGATCTAGATCTTTTATCTTGTCTTTATGTCTTTCAAGATATTCATTTACTTGTCTGTTTGCATTTTCTGTTTCTGCTTTAGCAGCTTTAATATCATCTTTCAATATGTTATTGATTTCAGCTTCAACATCTTTTCCAATTATTTCAATCAAATCAGCCCATCCAAAGAATGCACCATCAGTTGTTGCTCCTGGCTTTGTTGCTCCTGGTTCAATGATATGGTTCCATCTAAGTGTAGAATTTCGAAGCTTTCCTGTTCTAGTGTCAACAAGTATAGCGATCAAGCTTGTCCCATATTCATCATATGCATTTGTTGTTTTTGGATCAGGAGGCTTAATGTTCTCCCAACCTTTCTTAGCTAGAACAAAAAACATATATCTTCCACTATTAGTCCAATTTGAATATGTTGAATCAGTGTTTGTGTGGCACCATTCTGACTTGCCTTGATACCCAGTCTTGTCTCCACCAAACATTTTATTCATTTCACTAAAAGAATCAATTTTAATGATTTCATATCCCTTGTCTTCAAGTTTGATATTTTTCCTCTTTTCAGACTGTTCGGCATTAATTTTGTCTTCTAGTGTTTTTTGATATTTTTCAAAGTCTTCAAACTTCCATTTTGTCTTTAAATCTTCTTTTATCTTACTTTCTTCAGTAGAATTGCTAGAGAGATAGAGAAGGGTCTTAATTATTCCATCTAACTTTCTTTCAAGATATTCTTGATATTTTTTTACATTTGACCCCGAATATTCAACAAACCACTTTATTATTGTGGCAAAATATCCAAGGTTGCTGTTCTTGTGAGTTAGAGGAGAGAATTCTCCTAATATTCCATATTGGTCTGGGTGAGCATTAAAGTCACGTATATCTATATTGTTGATATCGTGTGCAGGCTCAGATGGACCATTTGGATTAAATGGTGGCCCAATAAGATCTCTTAGCAAAAACTCTTCACTATACCAACTAGTTTTTCCTAATGGAGAATTCTTAATAGTATTGTATGCTGTTTTAGCATAATCCTCTGGCCAATGCTTTCCTTCAGTTAAAATCATAATATATTCTCCATTAGTTTATGCTTCAGTCTTAGTAAAAAAATTCTCTAAGGCATCTTGAATGTCAATCACATCTTCATCTTCAATTTTGTTGTTGTCTAAGATTTTGTCTAGTTCTTTTATCAGTTCAAAATAGTAGTATCTTTCAGCTAGCTTGAATATGACATTCTCTGGAAGAGTGTTCTTAGAACGTATTTTGTTCAACTCAGTCAATGATATTGGCTTTTTAAAGACCATCAATCTTCCTTTTTTAGTCTTGTCAGCATCACTAATCATTCTTTTGATAGACGTCTCAATACTCTTAAGCTTTTTTTCAGCCATAGCTTTGAGTTTCTTGTTCATTCCTTTTGGGAACTTTTTGATTGAATTGAAGTCAATTAAGTCTCTTCGAAGAGACATTGTCTCAAGGTCAATATTTGAGATGCTGTCTTTGAAGCTATTCATGTATTTGTCAACATCTACTGAATAGTCTTTTGTCTTCTTCAGCCAGCTGTTCTTCATCAATGAATAGATGTTGTCAAAATTGTCAATGATGTTCTTAAGGTCTTTTTTAGTCTTGATGAAGTTGATGAAGAAATTTATTGGATGGTTTGACAGGCCAGCATTCTTCCCTGACATTGCTTTAGTGTAGTCCCATGTGTCATCATCATCCATGCTTCCTTCAGACTTTGTTATGATAGTGACATCAATGTCAGACCTTGGAGAATAGTTCTTTGTCAAAATGCTTCCTTTGATCCAGACATCTTCTATCTGGACCATATATTCAAATTCTTTGACAAGCATTAAGATCTGCTGTCTTACAGACTCTAGAATTTTTGGATATCTGTTTTCTTCAGGGTTTTCAAAAATCAAAGGATCCAATGTATCATTTTCGGGATCTATGACAGATTCAGTTAAAAATTCTAGGAAGCTTTTCATGAGTAAATAGTATATTTTTTACTATTTACTTTTAATGCATATCTACTAATTAAAAGTTTTTATATTTTTTCTTCATATCCTCTAAACAATACATTCAACTGATGTAATGGTGCTAGTAGTTTTCCAATTGGCAGATTTTCTGTCAGTTTGCTAAATGCATTTACATCTTTTGGAAAACATTTTCCACCGTATCCTAGTTTTCCATCAGGACCAGGGACAAGCGTATGCGTTTCATTTATATATTTTGACAATAGCATTCCATCGTGAACAGTTTTCCAATCAGCATTCATTCTTTTGCAATAATCATATACTGCATTGAAGTATGTTACTTTATATGCTCCAAATACATTATGGCAGTATTTGATTATTTCTGCTTCAAGAGGTGTAGC
>Ga0310690_10001346_pt1 | contig 43633 bp, 32 predicted proteins | sample AusTroGonzalo_MG_2_FD_207661 | JGI IMG/M metagenome (GOLD analysis project Ga0310690, IMG submission 207661) | Bovine rumen microbial communities from tropical cattle in Woodstock, Queensland, Australia - Gonzalo_04 (v2) (version 2) | ecosystem: Host-associated > Mammals > Digestive system >... | reverse complement strand
CGGGTTCTGTAAATGTAAGATAGTCCGTTGTAAGGATTTTACCTGGAATTCCTCGATTTTCAAGTTCTAGCAATGTTTGCTTTAATGATGCTAAACCGCTTTTGGATATAAATGCAACGCTGATGATAAATCTGTCGCATTTTGAAAGTTCGTTTTCAAGAAATGCTTGCATTGTATTTCCTGGCGCGTTTGATATAAATTGCGGCTGCTGAGAAAGTTCCATAAGTGTTCCTAGATAACGTTCCTTTTCTTTGAACATAAAGATAAATAAAAAAGATGTCACAGAAGTGACACCAGTTTAGCCATAAAAAGAAAAACCGGCCTTTGGGGACCGGTTCTTTAAAAAGGGACCTTTTATTTTAGCGAAGATACCTCAGCTTCGGAGAGTTTCGTTATTTTAGCGACCTTTTCTATTGAAACTCCCTCAGCAAGCATGTTCCTTGCCAATTCTCGAATATTGTCAGATACGCGCTCGTTAATCCTCGCGTTAATTTCATCGGCGAATTCCTCAAAAATGCCAGGAACCATGGCGTTGTAATCATATTCCTTGTGGTACATTTTCTGATATTCCTCGAATTCTTCTTTGCTGAATTTAGATACTTTCGAACTTTCCGTCAATTGTTCGAATTTACGTTCGTTCAATTCTTCAGGAAGTTCTTTAAGGCTATTCAGATAACGAAAAAAGAATAACCATTTGCTAATATTGTCGGATTTTTTTTCGATGAAAAAGGGAACCTTTGAAAGCTCAATAACAGTGTAATTATAGGAATCTATAAATTGTTCTCCGGTATCTAAATCAACGCAGGTTGCACGATGAATAGCTCGTGAATCTCCAAAAACAGGACTCTGCGTAAATGCGATAACGTAGGTCGGCTTTACATCGTAATCCCAGTCTTTTCCGGGTTCAGCCTGGTTGGCGACCATCTCACTAGCATAAAATGCAAGATGTTTCAGGAAGTTTTTCATTTGTCGAATTTGAACTTCAATCTCGATAAGATTCCCCATATCGTCTTTGCAATGAAGATCGAATATGGCCGTACGAGATTCTTTACTTCCACTCAAGTTCTTCACGATATTTCGAGTCCATACGCTTTTTATTGGACGCCTGAGCTGAGGCTTCAGAAGATCATTTAGTAGGTTTACGAGATTTTCTCGACTAGTTGCTTTATCCGGGTCAAACGCTTTCTTGAAGGCAAGGTCTACAAGCAAACTGGCGAACGGGCTTATTTCGCCAGGCTTCACAATACAGTCTTTAAGAGACTTATATTCTTACATTTTTTCTCCTTCCCCACAGACATGCGAAAACAGTGGGGCGTTAATGCTTAACAACTGCTTGTACGAGCAGTTGTTTTCAATATAGGTAATAAATCGCGACTTGTCAATAGATGTAAAGAAATAACATGAATGTGTTCCGTTTAAACGAACGTTTAAATGGGACAGAAAAAGCCTGAATTTACATTTATTGATTTATTTGCAGGTATTGGCGGCTTTCATACGGCCATGCATTCTGTTGGTGGAAAATGTGTTTTTGCAAGTGAATGGGATAAAAACGCGCGAATTACTTACGAAGAAAATTATAAAACCATTGAGCCTGATCTTTTTGAAAAAGACGAAAATGGAAATTATAAGTTTTTTAATTCCGATATTAATGATGTTGTTTTAGATGATATTCCTGATTTTGATGTTCTTTGCGGAGGTTTTCCTTGTCAAGCATTCTCTATTGCTGGCAAAAGAAAGGGCTTTGAGGATACTAGAGGAACGCTATTCTTTAATATTGCTGCAATAGTAAATCACAAAATAGAAAAGGGGAAGAAACCCAAAATTCTATTTCTTGAAAACGTTAAGGGGCTGAAAAATCACGATCACGGAAATACGTTAAAAGTACTACTTCGCGTTCTGCAGGAAGATTTGCAATATGAAGTCAGAACATGTGTGTTGAATGCGAAATATTTTGGCGTTCCGCAAAATAGAGAGCGATTATTCTTTATTTGTTGGGATAACGAGCAAAGTTCTGCATCTGATTTTAAGTTTCCTCTTGGACTTGATTCGAATTTAAAATCAATTTTTGAAAAAGAAAATTTAGACCAAGCGATTGCAACGAAAGTCGGTGATATTTTGGAACCAGACAGTACGATTCCCGAAAAAATGACCATTAGTGATAAAATGTGGATTGGTCATCAACTTCGAAAAGAACGTAATCGCGCAAACGGCAAAGGTTTCGGTTATTCCCTATTTGATGAAAGTCGCACTTATTGTAGCACAATATCAGCTCGCTATTGGAAAGATGGAAGTGAAATACTTATAGATCAATCTGCAAAGAATAAAAATCCACGAAAACTTACTCCCGTTGAGGCGGGACGTTTGCAAGGTTATAAAATTGTCGGCAACGGATGGAAATATGCAGAAGCTGCGAATAATCAAAATAACAAAAACAAATTGCCAACGATGAAAATCGTTGTGTCGGATAAGGAAGCTTATCACCAGTTTGGAAATAGCGTGGCTGTTCCTGTAATTAGAACTTTAGCAAAAGAAATAAAGAAACAACTATTGGAGGCATAAGATGGAACAATTAGAAGTTTTTTTAGGACAACTTAATAGTAATTATCCACTTAATATTGTTTCTCCAGCCTTGTGTATTAGCCTAGCTAATAGTGGCCGTCGAGGTAATGCAAAAGAATTTCACATTACATTGGAAAGTTTTGTTTCGTCTCTTAATGATATTAGAGAGAATATAGAAGCATTTCCCGCTACATATGATGAATCCGCATGGAGGAGTGGCTCTGACAGCTTTTTTACTGACAACCATGCTAAATCTTTGTGTGGCGTGCAGACTAGGCCATATTTTGAAACTGTAAATAAATTTGTTTCATGGGCAAATGAATTAAAATATACAGAAGGAACTTTTCAATTGACTCCGGCTTCAATTGAAAAAACACTCCATGAAATAAATGTCCATTGTTTACAAAATGTTTTGCATTACCCTCTTTTTGATGAATCTTTGTTTGATGGTTTAAATGAAGATCAAATTGTAGATGTACTCGCCAATAAATTGATCGAAGAAAGGCAAGCTTTTCGAGGAGCACAATATTTTGGATTTAAGTATGCGCAATATTTAGACTCCCACACAAATGTCATAACCGATGTTTTGAGAACGGCTGGCGTTGATGATTCTATTGCAACTGAAATTAGTAAAGGACGAGGAGTTTTTAACAGGGCTCTTGGGGACGGTGCTATTGTAAAATGGTATTGCCAAAATATTTTTGGTCATCCCGTTGAAAATCATGAAAGAACAGACAATCCTGAGAGAAATTTAGAAGAGACTCAAAATTCAGCAACATACAACTTCACCCCAGCTCAAATCATCTACTATGGTGTTCCGGGGTGTGGCAAGTCTCATCAGATTCAAGAAGATTTGAGGAAAAAGAATATTACGGAAGAAAATCATCAGGTAAAGCGTGTGGTTTTCCATCCGGATTATTGTAATGCTGATTTTGTGGGGCAAATTTTACCAGTCACAAAAAAAGATGGTCATATTCGCTATCTATTTAAGGCTGGTCCTTTTACAAAGATCCTTCGTGATGCCTATGCAAATCCTGACAAGGAATATGCTCTGATTATTGAAGAAATAAACCGCGGAAATGCCGCTGCTATTTTTGGCGATTTATTCCAATTGTTAGATAGAAAACGAGAAAGTGATCAGCCTGAAGTTGTGAATGGAAATTCTTATGGCCCAGGCTGGAGTGATTACTGTGTTGAAAACGATTACATCAATGCTTATTTCCGCGGTGCATATGAAGGTGAAGAAATTCCCGATCCGCTTCCTCCTAAAACATTGGGAAAAATCACCTTTAACGATAACGTGGATATTCGTCTTCCGCCAAATTTGTCCCTATATGCGACAATGAATACATCAGACCAGAATGTATTCACGCTTGATAATGCATTCCAACGTCGTTGGGAAATGAAGCAGATTTCAAATGATTTGAAGAATGATGATGCGCATCCCGATGAAAAGGCTCAATATGATCAGTTTATCGGAAATACGGGTGTCAAATGGGGCACATTCCGTGAAAAGATAAACGAAATCATTATGCAGTCTGCCGAAGAAAATGGCCTTTCCAGTATGGAAGACAAACGCCTTGGCGGTTGGTTTGTCATTCCTAAAAAATCTTCTGAAGCACCAGAAGGTGCAAAGGCTACAATTACGAGCGAAGCCTTTGCGGAAAAGGTTCTAAAATATCTTTGGGACGATGCGTTCAAATTTGATCGCAAATCTCATTTTGGTGATGTTCGGACATTAGAAAAATTAATTGAAAACTTCAAAAAAGTTGGATTCAATGTCTTTGTTGAAAAATCTGAGGTAATAGCAAAGCTACAACCGAATAATCCTACAGACGCGCCTGTCGAGGGTGCTTCTCCAGCAGAACCGACCAACCCCAATCTTGATGCCCCAATCGCAGAATAAGCCCAAACAGGAACGTCCGAATCTTAGCGAAGTTTGCGTCTATGGAGGCAAACAGGCTGATGAATTTGTCGGGATCCGTTATGACAACGGATCGTTGAACGTGTATTTTCCTTCGGGGTATTCTTGTTCTGCGAATGATGAAAAGGAATACCGCAAAGATATTCTTAATCTTATTTCAGTCCTTTCGGCTTATTCTAAGGAAAGCGAGAGTGTTGGCGAAAATCGACTTTTAAATAAGGATGATGTTCAATTTCCGATTCATGCTTATATTCATGTATTCAACTATTTTTTGAATCATGGCTATTATGTTGAGAAGGAACCCATATACAAAAGATCATTGAGCGGGAAAATTGATTGGCTGAGAACGATAAAGCGGATTCGGCCCCAGGTTGCGGGCGATTATCTAAACGAATCTGTGGTTTATTTGGACTTTGTCACAAAAAAATCTAGCAACAATGAAAACGAAATTATTTCGCAAATACACAAATATTGTGTTTACGAAAGCTATGAAAAGATAGGATGTCTTTTTGGATATTTCCGTCCGGAAAAACCTCGTGTTCCATTCAATGCAAAAATGTTTGCGGCTGTTCTAAAAAGTAAAATTGCCAAGACCTTCAATGAAAAACATATTCTACTTTTCCGAAACATGTTGGATATCGTTTGTTATATGGGTGTTAAAGACGATAACCGCAAGGCTTCTTATGGAACAAAAGATTTTGAGTATGTGTGGGAAGGCTTGATTGATCGAGTTTTCGGTATTGCAGAAAGTGAGAAAAAGAAGTATTATCCGCATTGCGTTTGGAAGGTAAATGATAAGGCTGATGAAGAGCTTGATTGGCGCAATGAGAAAAGGACAGCATTAAGGCCCGATACGATTATGCTGTCGTCGTTGAAAGGTAATGAGGCTAGCGTATTTGTTCTTGACGCCAAATATTATCAGTATGGTGAAAATAGGGAAGCAAAGAAATTGCCAGGAACGGGATCGATAGTTAAGCAGATTGCTTACGCTGAATTTATAGAAACGATGCGTTCCGAGGGCTCGGGAATTCCCAAAGGCAATATTTATAATGCATTTGTTTTGCCTTATAATAGTCAAAAGAATAAAATTGACTATGCCTTAGAATGTTTTGGACATGCGGAATGTGACTGGAAATCGGATAAAACCTACCATAAGATTTATGGGATACTTTTGGATGTCCGCTCGATTATGCAAAAACATCCCGAATCTTCGGATGTTGAAATTCAGAAATTAGCTGACTTGATTGAAAAAGAGGCTGGTTTGCATTAAGCCAGAAAAGATTTGTGGCTAGAGCCTTGTAATAATTAGTCGGATATTTGCATGATAAGACGACCGTTTTTTTCATGACTCCATTGAATTTGGTATGTATGGCCGTCTATTTGGTCTAGTAGGATAAAGTTTATATCGTGTATTGGAACCGAGAGCTGGATCGGAGCATGCAATCAGAGTGTACAGGCAAAAAAGCATGCCTAATAAGAAAGCTGTTTTCTTCATTAAAAAACTTTTGTTTGATGAATTAAATATAAATTATTCTCATGGAGATTTATAAATGTTTTTTCCATTCATCGATGGTATTGATGATTTGTAAAATTTTCTTCCCCCTCTTGCCAGTATTTCGAAAAATGGGTACATTAATGCCTGACGTGTTTCTCTGTCTAATGGAGAAATGCGTTTTTTTTATTCTGAGATTTTGGAATATTAAAGACGCCTCTGAATATAAATGGTCGCATTGCGAACAAATGGAGGCTACATGATTAAGAAGGCTGAAAAGAATCTAGCGAAGTCGGCTGTTGCTGACTTTTCCCTAATTGACGAAAACTTGCTCAAATCGCGGATTTACACGATTCGTGGGGTCAAGGTGATGCTTGATGCCGACTTGGCGGAGATTTATGGGTATGAGACAAAGGCGTTCAATCGGCAGGTTAAAAACAATATTGACCGTTTTGCAGACGATTTTCGTTTTCAACTAACCAAAAAAGAGGCTGAAGAACTTTCAAGGTGCAAAAATTGCACCTTGAACAGGGCTGAATCTGGTCGAGGGAAAAATATTAAATTTGTTCCCTACGCCTTTACCGAGCAGGGAATCTACATGCTTATGACTGTGCTCAAGGGCGAGCGCGCCATTGCCCAAAGCAAGGCTCTTATTCGTCTTTTCAAGCAGATGAAGGACTATATTGTTGCTGAAAACCAGCAGTTGATTGGATTGTCGGGAATTCCTGAAATGGCACTTCAAATGGCGCAGAATACGCGCGATATCGCGGAACATTCCATCAATATCAAAGAACTGTCCGGCGAAGTGCATGACATGCGCGAGGATTTCGGAAAAATGAATTTGAGTTTGCAGAAAGTCATGGAGAATTTCATCGATCCTAGCACCTACAAGCATTTCCTGATTCTGAACGGGCAGAAATTGGAAGCCGATGTAGCCTATGCGCAGATTTACGGCTTGGCGAAGAAATCCTTGTTAATTGTCGACAACTACATCGATGTTAAAACGCTGAACTTGTTGCGAAATGTGCCCAAGAACATCTCCGTCCGGATTTTTAGTGATTTACACGGCGGCTCTCGTTTGACGGACGACATGCTTGCCGATTATCGCGCTGCTCGCCCTGATGTTTCGATCGACAGGAAACCCGCCATGCACAGATTCCATGACCGCTATATCTTTGTTGATTTTAAAGAAAAAGGTGAGAAACTGTTTCATTGTGGTGCATCTTCTAAAGACGCTGGCAACAAGATAACGACAATCGTGCAATTGGAGGATATCGAAGGATATCGCCTGATGTTCGAGGACTTGCTGGCGCAAGAGGAGTAAAAAAGGAAATGCCCGCTCAGAGGTGGGCATGACAGTGAAAAGGCGACGTTCTGTGAGTCTTGTAAAAAAAGAAAATGCCCGCTTTCGCGGGCGCTGTTGTAATTACTTCTTCTTTGCTGTGCTCTTTTTCGGAGCGGTGAAGTAGTTCTTCATGAACACGTCGAATTCTTCGTCTTCGATTTTGTGCATCACGGAGAGCTTGTCGAAAATCCAGCAGAGTTGTTCGTCCGTGTGGATGGCAATGTAGCCGTCTTTACGGAATACCTTGAGCTTCAAGAGGCCGCTGTCCCAACGGTTCGAAAGTTTGAAGTCTTCGAGCAGGCGGGAATGTTCCTTGCAGATGGCGAGTTTGTCTGCAAAAGAGTAGATGGGCGTGTAAATATCCGGATTGCAAAGGTGCAAAAGGCCGTTACGGGCGTTTGCCGGATTCTTCAAGAACTTCTTGGAGGCAAAGTCTTCGAGCTGTTCCTTGATTTCAGAAATGGTTTTTCCGCGGGTGGCTGCCGGGAGGGTCGAGAACTGGTTCAGGATGCCCTGCAAAAAGCTAAGGTCCCAGTTCTTGGAGGACGTGCCGGTGCCTGCTTTCCAGAGGCCGGCGTTACCCTTGGCGGTGTTGGCGATTTCGTAGAGTCTTATGGCTTGCGGGGCGAATTCGGCGCCGTTTGCAGGGGCGGGTGCGATGGCTTCGACGGTTTCGCCGAGGAAATTCTCTGCGAGGAACTGGTCGAATGCGTCATAGATGGCTTCTTTGCCCGGGACTTTAAAACGAGGTGCGTTGCTTGCTTTGAGTTCTTTAATTGTTGCCATTTTTCTTCCTTTATTTATTTCTTATTTAAATATACACAGAATTGCGGGCAAGGGAACATGTATTTATAAAACTAAAGTAAAATTCCTGTATCGCGCTCGCTGACGGTCGTAACGGCGGCCTTGAACGTCTCTTCGTTTGCTATGATGGTGACGCTTTCCTTGGCTCGGGTGATTCCTGTGTATAGAATTTGGTTCGTGAGCAGGGGGTGGCCGATTTTTGTCGGAAGGAACATCGTGATGTGTTTGTACTCGGAACCTTGCGACTTATGGATAGTAATGGCAAAGGCTGTGGCGATGGAGTCTTCGGGGAGTACCGAGAGCGGGTAAAAGACAAAGTTGTCGCGGCTGATTTCGCTCCCTTGCGGCGGGGCTTTTTTGAGCATGAGGCAGGGGGTGTTGCCGTCGAAGACGACAATGCCTGTGTCCCCGTTGTAGAGCTTGAACATTTCCTGGTTCTTGGTGATGATGAGGAGTTGGCCAGGGAAGTAGCCGGTTTCGCTCCATTGGACGGTCTCGTTCCGCTTCTTTTTTTCTTGACGCCAGAGGTTCTTGATTCGGCTGCATACTTTTTTGTTGATGTTCTCGATGCCACGGAGCCCGCGACGTTCGGCGCAGAGGATGCGCTTGGTGAGGGAAAGTTGCCAGATTTCGTTTCTTCTTGCGGTTTCAAGATGGTTTGGGTCGTTAGCTTCGGTGCCGCTTAATTGCGGGTGGATATTTTCGGCAAGCGACGGGAGCCTTGCGAAATCACGGGACCATTCGGCAATGAGCGCATCAATGCGTTTGTCTTCTTCTTTTTTAGAGAGCGTGGTCCCGGCTGTTTCTAGCCTGTTATAGAAAACTTGGTCTTTAAATGTCGTGGCGGTTGCGTTATTGTCGCTTGCGATGCCGGGATTGCGCGCGGATTCGTTGGGGACTGTGCCGGGAGTTGTGAACTTGTGCGGGACGAATAAGGTGTTGTCCTTCGTTTCGGCGACGGCCTTTATTTCGCTTGCGAGTTTTCCGATATTTGAATGGTCGTCGAATCGGTTGGATTCGTTGAGTTTGACGGTAAAGTTTTTGCCGGACTTGGTTGTCTTGAGGATTTCGCCGAGAACGGCTCCCGAGTCAACGGAGGGGAGCTGGAACGGGTCGCCAAGAATAAAGAGGCGTGCGCCTTCGGGAATGGCTTCGAGGAGTGCTGCGAACATTTCAATGTCGATCATGCTCGCTTCATCGATGACGAAGATGGAGTTGGTCGGAAATTTTTCGTCGCGGTTGAATGTGAAGTCGCCTTTGCTTTTTGAAAAACGGAGAAGGCGGTGGATGGTGCTGCTTTCGAGTTCGTTTAACTTTTTGAAAATTCTTCCGTTTGTTTCGCCGGTTTTCTTTTCTGTTCGAATTCTCGAAAGTCCGTCAATCAAGCTTTCGCGCATGCGGTCGGCGGCCTTGCCGCTTGGAGCTGCAAGGTAGATGTTCCAGTCGAGCATTTCGCTGTGGCTGGCGAGCAGTTTCCACAGAATGTAGAGGACGACGGTTGTTTTTCCAGTGCCGGGGCCACCTGTGATGACAAGGTTTTCGGTTTGCCCACGGATGATGGCTTCGGCTTGGCGTTTCTTGATGAGAAACGGCTTGTTGTTCGCACCGAGGGGGTTACAGATGTTGGCGATTTCTTGCGTACACGTTTCGATTTCTTCGTCAGTAGGCGTTTGTCCGTTGACGAAGAGCGTCTTGGCGGATTCTTCAATGACGCATTTGGCGTCGAAATGCTTGGTAAAGTATAGGTGTGTCCCGTTTTCGCATTCTGCGAGTACGAAAGGACAACCTAAATCGTTTTCGGCCGAGATGGTATTGCTTTCGCGCTTTTCCATGATGGCGGAAAAGTCGTTCGTCAATATTTCGTGGATGCCGTCGCTAATGATGTTGTTGAAGTCGTCGGCGGATGCAAAATGACTCTCGTCAATTTCTTCTTCGGAAGTGCTGATGCGGAGCGTGACGAGGCCTTTCCATTTATTTGCCCAGGCGAGAGAAAAAGCTTGCGCGTCAAGCGGTACGCGTGTATTACCGTCGTCCAGAAGCGATAGGGAAAGGGCGAAGAATTTTTGCGCTTGGAGGGAGGCGTCGTTCTTGATTTCGAAAAGCAGATGGAGCAAGTGCTTGTCAAGCGGATTGAGCCCGTTCATTTCAATGAGAGCATCGACGAATTCGTCAAGCGACTGGCTTGTAATCATCCTATAATCCATTTAATGTTCCCCCTTGCTATTGGAGGTCGTCGTCATGAGCGTCTTTATTTTGTTGTAAGCTTTTTCAAGATCGGCGAAGTTGTTCCAAGTCTGTGCGTATATTCCCTTGGGTGTTCCTGCTTCTGTTCCGCGGATGAATGCGTAATAGATACCGCCAAAATGGTTCTCGAAAATGCCTGCTTCGTCAAGATTCTCGGTGGTTCCTTCGCCATAGAACTGCCTGAGCCATTGGATAAGGCAATAGCTGTAAAGGACGCGTTGGATGGAATAGTCGTTGTCGACTTTTTCCTTGAGAGCTTCGGGAGTGTAATTATTGTTCTCGATCAGGTCGGATTTCCAGTCGAGAATGGAATAGCGCTTTTGTCCGTTTACGGTGCGGACAAACATCAAGTCGATAAATCCCTTGCAGAAACGTTTGAGTTCGTCAATGCTTTCGTCAGTGGCGTTCAGGTTGAATTGAACTTCGGGCTTGTGATCTTTTTCGGGGATGTCGACGAGCGCGAAGGATTCGCCATGTTGGGCTTTGGCACCCTCGATGCTTGGAAGTCTTGCGTTGAGCGTGTTCCAGACATATCGCGTGGCAATGTCTATCCAGGCTTCTTTGTGGTTCCAGATGGGGAGCGATTCGTTTTTGAATTCTTCTTCGACGATGTTTCGGATTTCGGCGTCATGGATCGCTTGCTCGATGGTCTGTAAACGCGTGCCAATCTGGTGGAATTTGGATCGTTCAAAGATGCGATGGAGCGCGTTACCGGCATGAGAGCCGCGCGGGAATTTTTGGGCGCTTTCTTTGAGGTGCGTTTGATAATCGAGGGTATCGTCGTTTGCGGGAGTGCAGTTGACGGCATCCGTGTCGATGTCGTTGATCTTGATGTTGCCCGAATTTGAAGACAAGTTCTCTTCGCCTTCGGGATTGATTCGGTCCCCTTCGTCGGAATCGATTTGGGAATCGGCTTTCCCAGAAAGCGAACTGTAGGAATACTGCATGATGCTTGCGTCGGCGAGTTTTCCTTGCAGGCTTGTCATGGCTTCTTTTTGCTGTGCGGTACGAACGGCGATTTCGTCAAGATTTAGAGAATTGCCGATTTCGGAATGGGCGTTGAGCGGTTTGAGAATGTCTGTTCTGACGGTTTCGCCTAAGCGCTTGGGATCCCACGTGGTTAGCGTCGGCAGGAATGTCGTGTATTCATTCGCTTTTTCTAAAAGTTCACGGATGGACGATTCGAGGAACTTGAATTCTTCTTTGACGCCCTTGGGGCTTTTCCATTTGGCGTAACGCGGCAACATCAAGATGGACGAGGCGCGTGTGAAGTCTACGTAAAAAAGTCGCTTCCATTCTTCGAGTTCTTCTTTTTCGCGGGCGCTTTTGGCGTTGTCGCTAAAGCCGAGGCGTATTTCGTTTTCGGCGTGGTAAAGGAACGGGCCTGTGGCGCGGTTGTTTTTGCCTTTAAGGCCTGCGACTGAGATGACAACGGGAAATTCAAGCCCTTTGGAAGCATGGATGGTCATGACTTGAACGGCGTCGTAGTCGGTACTTTTTTCGACGAGGTTCCCGTCTTCATCGTCGGCATTTTCGTTGTACGTGGCAAGCGCTTCGAGATGGCGGACAAGGTCTTCGATGGAACAGTTATGATTGTAGAGGTATTCAATGGCGTAGTTACCGATTTGACGGAGCTTGGCCAAGTTCTGCAATCTGGAAATTTCCATCAGTCGTTCTTCGATTTGCGTGTCGCTGTAAATGCGTTCCAGCATTTCGGCGTAGCGTCTTTTTTGAGCGAGTTCGCGCCATCCGTTTAGCTTTTGGCGTACAGGATTATTAGGGTCATCAAACGATTTGCTTTCGACGTAGTGCAAGTCCTGATGGTTGATTCTGAAAAAGTCAGTGATGAGCGCTTCGCTCAACAGGCGTCTGTTCCATGCCGAGAAATCGGGAGCGTCGATGGCCTTGAACATGGCTCGCCATTCGGCGCATTCGCGGCTGCTAAAAAGGTTGCTGTCTTTGTAACGGCTAAACGGAATACCGGCAGATCGCATGGCGTCTTCGATGGCGTCCATTTCGCCACGGCTGCGGGCAAGTACGGCGAAATCCTTGAATGTCACGTTTCGGAGCTGCGTGCAATCGTCTTTTTTGAATACCTGTAAAACCGTCTTGCCGCCCACGAACGTACACCATTCTACAATCTTGTTGACGGCTGTCCTTGCAAAATCAATTTCCGAGATGTCTTCGTCGCTGACCCAGATGGGGGCGACTTCTTGACCGTTGACTGTTGGTGCGGCCTTGACTTGCTTTGGATTTTCTGGCGGGAGCGAATCTTCGAATTCGACGAGTTTTGCAACGCCTTCGGCGGGAGTAAAGAAGTTCCCTTTGAACAGTTCGTTACAGCCGTTAATAATCCCTTTGGTGGATCTAAAGTTTATCTGTAGCGACATGCCATTGTTGATTTCTTGAATCGCTTTTTGGTAAACGTTGACGTCGGCGCTTTGGAAACTATAGATGGATTGCTTCGGGTCGCCTACGACAAAAATTCTTTCGAATATAGCGCTGAAAATATCCCACTGCAGTTGGTTCGTATCTTGGAATTCGTCAATGATGGCGTAGGTGTATTGGGCGCGAAGCCTCAATTTTAGCGGAGATTCGCCCTTGCTTGTGTCAAGGGCGGCACGATGAACCGATAGAATCATGTCGTTGAACGACTGGCACTTCATTTCGGTTTTCTGTTTTTGCCATTCGTCAAAAATAACGGGGGCTTGTGCAATCAAGAACTCGTTCAAGAGAGTTTTTTGGATAGACCCCAATAAATCCTTCAATGTCTTGAATGCCGAAAAGGCGTCGTAGGCGTTATGGTCCCATGTCGTTTGAATAAATTCATTGTCTCGGAACGAAACTCCTGAATATAGGGGGCTCCCTTTTTGCCAAAGATGGAGGGCTGCGATAAAGTCTGCAATGGTGTTCTTTGATGTCTTGCTGAACTTTTCGGATGTGTTTTGTTGCAGGACTTCGTATGCGTTGCGGAAAGATGGAATCGTTAAGATGTCCTGGAACGTTTTTGCGTCGGCAATGGCGTGCTTGTCGTCGCTATTTAAACGTTCTCCGCAAACGGAAATGCCTTCAGCGGAATCCAACGGGATGATTTCTCGGCCGTTTTCGCTCCCTTTGTAAATGTTGGCGATGCTTACGAGGCCTTCAATCACTTTATTTGCTATCGATTGCGTGGATTCGTTTTTGAGTAAAAATTGGAATGACGGGTCGCTGCTCCACTGGTCGCGAATTTGCTGTTCGACAAGATCTCGGATTTTGGAATCGTCGATCATCGACATGTCAAAAGGACGGCCGGCGTCGTAGGCGTATTCCTTTAGCGCTTTTTGACAGAACGAGTGGATCGTGAAAATAGCTGCGTTATCGACGTCTTGGTAGGCTTTAGAAAATAGGGCGAGGACGGAATCATCCAGTTCCTGTTCGGTTTCGTCTGTCTTATCGAGCTTTTTACTATCAAGAACTTCGTCGATTTTTTTACGGATGCGGTCTTTGAGTTCGCCTGCAGCTTTTTCCGTGTAGGTGACGATAAGGATTTTCTTGAGCGGAGTCCCGAGGCTAATCAGTTTTGCGACCATCAACTGGATGGTATAGGTTTTGCCCGTGCCTGCCGATGCTTCTATAAACAGGCTTTTGGAAGGGTCGAATTTGCGGAGACTAAAGTTTTCCATGACTAGGCCTTCCTTTTTCGGGGTGCTTTTTCCGAGATGTTTTCGTCTATCGTAATTTGGATGAGGTTACGCATTTTCTCGGTAGCTTCTTTCCATTGTGCCGTGAAATCCTTGGCGTCAAAACCAACGTCTGTAACGGGGTCGAAAAGCGATTTCTTATCGAAGTATTCCCATGGACCGTCCAGGAGCTTTTCCTTGAATGTTCGGATGTTGCTTATTTTCGTGTCGTCTAGCATCGCTGCGGGAACGGCCTTGGAATAGGGAAGGCTTGTGTCGTCACCAAAGGCGGCTGTGTAGATGCTCTGCAAAATTTCTGTTGCTTTTTGGGGCGTTACAGAAACGGTTGCTGAGGTGGCTTCCTTGGTGGGGTCGCTGTTGTAAATGGCGATTTTGATGGTTTGCGTTTTGTCAGCCGCATTTGGATTGCTCGATCGTTGGGCGATAACGGCAAGTGCCTTGACGTACGACGACAGGAATTTGTCTGTGGTCGGTTTTTTGTCGGATGAGGTGACGGCAACCATTCGCGTCACTTGGTCAAGGTTTTCGTGGTCGCACCAGTCGAGCGTTCCCGAGAGGCTCCATTTGCCTTTATCGCTACGCTCTAATTGCAAGTCTTGGATTTTGCCTTGGTAACTCCAGGAATCCTTGATTTCGTTGATGAGGTTTTCTCCCATTTGCGAAAGAATCAAGGTCTTGGTGTTTTCCATTTCGGCAAGAAGTTTTTTCCCGAAAATGCCATCGGGCATGTTGCCTTTGAGTTCGGATTCCGTTTTGAACTTTTCAAGTTCTTCGGACTTGTGGGAAAGTTCTGCGGCGATCATCATTTTGACGAGAGAACTTTTTTGGAGCGCATCGAAATGGATGGGCTCGAACAGTTCCTTTTCGGGATCGTCGGAATCCGTATTGGCAAGCATCTGGCTGATGCGGAATTCAAAAGGATCCTTCAAGAAGTCGCTAAGCATGTACAGCGGAACGCGTTCAGGGCATTTGATGGCGATATCCTTTGTGGCGCTTTGCATGGCACCGGATTCTGGATGAACATGCGCAAATCCGTCTTGCATCATGTTCAAGAACGCGCGTTTATTACGCAGGCTTTTTTGCGTGAAAAGGTCGCTGAAATCACGAGTTTCGTCAAGTGAAATGGTCTTTTCGCACCAGGCTTCGGACTGGCTGATTTTTTCGTTACCACTATTGCGGACGGAGTTCATCAGGAATTTTCGAATGTCATTAACGACGGATGTCGGGTAAAGTTCGGCATCTTTTCGAATGTCCTGATTGACGTAACTGATGTGGAAACTTTCGCTCGTGCTCATGAGTTGGCAGAGGAATGCGTAACGGCGTTTGGCGATAGGCGAGTCGTCACCTGGCCATGGCCTGCAAGACTTGCGGAGGTCAAGCGTATTGTGCTGTTTTGCGCCGGGGAAGTTTATCGAGTCGCCGCCAATAAAGAACAAGTGCTTTACGGGAATAATGCGGTTGGGGATAAAGTTCATGAACGTAACGCCGTTCACAAAAAGGCTGCCGCAGCTATAGGCAGAACTCTGTGCCGCTGTGAGGAGAGTCTGTTCTACGACTTTCCAGGAAATGCTTTCGAGGCCTGCGTCGATTTGATTGCGTAGACCGTCGATGGCCTGCATCACATTGTTGACGATGATGGACTCGCTTGCGAAACCGTCCGGTGCGCCTGCAATCGAAACCCATTCGTTGATAAAATCGCTCAGCTTGTCAAGATTGGAAACTCGACTTTCGCCGTTGTTGTGCCCGCCAAATTCCAACCATCTTGTGAGTGAATCAATACAGTCGACGAACTTGCAAAGGGAATGGCTATCGCTTGTCGCCATATCGGAATATGGCATCAAGATATCGCCTGCGGCCTTGACGGGATTCTTCGTCATCTTGGAAAGAAGCAAGCGACGGACTCCGCCGAGCCAGTCTTCTTTTTTCTGCGAACGGTCGCGATAGACGTTTGTGCCTTCAATCCAATTTTCCCAGTTGCTGACATCGTCTTCGGAAATTTGGCGCGTCTGTTGTACGACGGCATTGCGGAGCAGTGCAAAGAACGTCGGGCGCGTGATGGTCCCCTGCTCCAGAATGGAGAACAAGTTGTCTAGCGCATTTTCGGTTTGTGAACTTTTTGCCGGAGAATCGACAATGGCAAACGGGATGTGTAGAAATCCGTCTTTAGCGTTTTCGCCGGCGTATTTCTTTTTTTCGGGCGTCTGGTCGAAAATCGTCTTGATGGCGGTTCGGTAGCCGTCCAAGTCAGGAGAGACGACGAGAATATCGCTTACGCGCGCACCATTTTGCATGAGCTTGCAGATGGACGTGTGGAGCGCTTCGACTTCGCGAATCTTGGTGGGGGCGGCTGTCACGTCCAAACTGTTGTCGTGGCTTTTGCAAAGGCTTGCGTTAAAGTCGGGCAGCACGTTTGTTCGGTTGGCGATCGCGTATTGCACTTTTTGCAAAAGCGTTTCGTGCGGGAGCCTGCTGGCGTCGCTGATGTCGTCACTTGTGCGGAAGTCAAAGTCGTAGTTGGCCGCTTGACACCAAAGTTTGATGTTGTCGCGTCCGGAGCGTCCCCAGTTGCAGAGTAGCGTGTTTTCGGATTCGGCTTCTTCGTTTGTGTATTCCGGGATGTCGTCAATGTCGTTTTCAGAAGTCCCGTTCGGGATGTTGACGGACATCTTTTCACGAATCTTTTCGATGCTTCCTGTGCTGTCGCTCCAGGAACCGTTTCTAGAATTCCAGCTCCTGTGAATGGTTCCCTGATTGCGGACCGTCGACGTGTCTTCCCAAAATTCCATGCAGGGATTTTGGATGTAGGCATAAACGTCGTGCGTCTCGGCGTACTTTTGCAAAATGACACGGTAGAATTGTCCCATGCCGCCGAGGCCAAAAATGAAGAGCGGCGTGTTGCCGACGCGTTCCGTGTGGAAATTAACGTTTCCGTTTTGATCGTGGCAGGCAATGTAAAGGTACGGAATCGTCATGTATTCCGTGCGTTCGCCGTTTTTGCGTTTCGCTTCTTTTTCGAAGACTTCGGACAGCAACGATTGCTTCCCGTCGTGGGCGTGGAAAATGGCCGAATAAAGATTGCGTTGCCAAATTTCTCGTTTTAAGATATCGCGATTCTCTACCCCGAAAAATGAATCCAGTTGTCCCTGCTTCCATTTTTCAAGAATGCCCGGTGCTGAAGTCCCGTCTGCACGGCGGATAAAATCATGCGGCCTGCTTGTTTCGTATTCCAAGAATAGCGAGGCCATCTTGCTTGCAAAATCAAAAAGATGCGTCTCGTCGAGCTTGTTGTCGATGACCAAGTAGCGCTTGACTTCGTCATCCATCTGCATGTAATTCGGGATCCCGTCTGTTTCTTTGACGAGGTAGGCGAGGATGACGTTTCTCAGCATGTCCGAATTCAGTTTTTGCTTGCGGGTATCGTCGCCGATAAGGATTTCCATGAGGAAACGGTCGATCATCATGGAATTGAATCCGGCAAGGGCTTTCTTTTTTTGAACCCATTTTAATCTGAACCATTGTTCCAGTTTTGGATCAGGAAACAAAACTACCGGAGCTTCGAAGGGCGTTGTCCATGCTTTGGAGACCGCTTCGATCATTTCGTCGGCAAGATTTTCTAGGTTCAGCGCAAATTTTAAATACAGCATGACTACAATATATCTTTAGTTTGTGTCAAGTTTTTGAATGCCGTTGTCAAATTCTACGGAAAACCATTTTTCCTCGATGACTTCGTAGTCGGAACCGCCGTTGAATACGTTTGCGTTTCCGTAGACTTCGTAACCCTTGCGCATTGAAACCGTGCAGGCAAATTTTTCGGAAAGGAGTTTGCAGACGGCGGTCACATCCTCTTCGGGAATGGTCTTGCAGTCGCTTTCGCCAGCGCTTTGTGTATCGCGGAGGCTTACGCTCACGTGGCCTGCAATTTTTCGGATGGCGAATACATATTTTTTATACGTAAATTCGGAATCAGTGACGGAACTGAGGGTGTCCGCATTGCAAGAAATAGAACCTATGACGCTATATTCGTAATCCATTGCTGTAAAAATAGTAAAAAATCTAAAATGTCAAAAATAGTCATTGATTAATTTTATATTTGAATCGAGGTAAAATATGGATATGACTTCGCTTGTGCTTGTCGCGATTGTTGGTGTAGTGGCCTTTGCGTTGGGGGCTCTGTTGGGTGGTATTCTTGTCCACAAGATGGGGCGTTCTAGTCGTGAAGACCGAGAGGCTTTTTTTAATGCGGAACTTTCGGCAATGAAGTCTCAGTTCGAGGCTGTATCGACGCGCCTTCTCAGGGAACGCAGTGAAGAGTTCAAGGGTGAAAATCGTGAGAATATGGAAATGGTCACAAAGCCCTTGCTGCAAGAGTTGAACAATATGCGCGAGATGTTGGGGCGTACGAAAGAAGGGAATGATAAAAATATTGCAGAACTAAATGGCGCTATCAAGACGATGGTAGAACAGTCCCGTAAACTTGGATTGAATGCCGAGAATCTTGCTGATGCCCTCAAGAACCGAGGCAAGGTGCAAGGGGACTGGGGCGAGGTTGTGCTTTCAAATATCTTGAACGATAGTGGCCTTCGTGAAAATATGGAATATTTTATTCAAAAAAGTTACACGGACGAGATGGGCCACGAGTTGCGACCGGATGTCGTTGTGAAATGTTCCGACGGCTCGAACGTGATTGTGGATTCTAAGGTGTCGCTGACGGCTTATACCGATTATGTTTCTGCCGAAAATGACGAAGCACGTGAATTGGCATGCAAGGAGAATTTGGCCAGTATCGTTAAACATGTCGATGAACTTGCTGCCAAGAATTATCCGAAGGTGGTACCTCACGCTGTGCCGTATGTGCTCATGTTCGTGCCGAATGAAGGCAGCTACATTCTTGCGATAAACAAGGATCCGGCCATTGCGCAAAAAGCGTATCGAAAGGGCGTGCTGATTATCAACCCGACGAACCTGATGCTTGCCCTGAACTTGATTTTGCTCACGTGGCAGAATACCCGCCAGGAAGAAAACTGCATCAACATTATCAAGACGGCCGAAGGCCTTTATGAAAAGTTCTGCGGTTTTACGGATAACTTTGTAAAGGTTGGCCGCCAGCTGAATACGGTGCAGACGGCTTATGCCGATGCGCTTGGGCAATTAAAGGACGGTAAGGGAAATATTCTGAGTCGTTTTGAAACGATGAAACAGCTAGGGATTACAACGACCAAGACTGTGAATGAAAAATTGAATTGATTACGGTTGAAAAAAAGTATTTTTGTGCTAGATAAAGGCTATTTAGAATGAAGTTTATACATACCGCAGACTGGCATCTTGGCAATACCATGCACGATATTGAACGCTCCAAAGAAACGGGTGCGTTTTTGGAATGGCTGAAAAATGAAATCGAAAAAAATGGAGCCGAAGCGCTTGTCATTGCGGGTGATGTTTTTGATGTGGTGAACCCTTCGAATGTCGCCAAGACGCAGTATTACCGCTTTCTCGCATCGCTCTTGACCACGAAATGTTCTAATGTGGTTGTCATTGGCGGAAACCATGATTCGGGTACGTTGCTGGATGCTCCTGCGGAGATTCTTGGGGCGCTGAATATCAAGGTCGTAGGCTCCATCAATAACCGTAATGTCGAAGACTTGGTGGTTGAACTGAAAAATCATCATGGCGATGTGATTGGCATTTGCTGTGCCGTGCCGTACATGCGCAACTTGGAACTGGAACAGTTTTACAAGTCGAGCGTAAGGTCTGAAATAGAAAATGCTTCGGATGAAGATTTGTTAAAGCGACTTTATGCGGACACTTATCGCCTTGCTCTTGAATTGCGCGGCAACCGTAACATTCCGATTGTGGCGACAGGGCATTTGTACGCTGCGAACCTCTCGGGCCGTAATGGCGAAGAAGTGGCTGCGGCTAGCGATCAGTTTGTAGATGATGGCGTCCGTGAAGTCATCGGAACTCTTGGCAATGTCAGTGTCGATGTGTTCCCTGCAGAACTTGATTATGTGGCGTTAGGGCATATCCATTACACATCGATGGTGGCGAAGAATCCGAAGGTGCGTTATTCTGGATCTCCGTTCGTGATGGGTTTTGATGAAGCGAATAGCAAGCGTTATGTCCTTGCAGTTGACGTGGAAGCGGATGTCGCTCCTGTTGTCGAAAAGATTGAAGTTCCGAGAACGATGCGCTTTGAACAGTTCAAGGGAGACCTTGCGACACTTAAGCGTAGTTTGCAAAATCTGGAAAAGGAACTGGTCGCAAATCCGATGGAAACGTATGTGGATTTGCTTTTGACGACCGGCAATTTTGTGAGTTTGAACGACGCTCTCGAAGCGGAAGAAACGGGCAAGCATTTTGTGGTCAAGCGCCATCGTATTTCCCGTGATGTTCTGCGCAATGGGGCGCTTGGAATTGATGATGGCGTCGAATCGACAAAGCAATACACTCAAGAAGATTACTTTAGAATGCTCATCGCTTCGAATATTCAAGAAAGCGATGATTCCGAAAAAGTCAAGTCGATGTACGATAAGTTTATCGGTCTATTCAATGAAGCCGTGAATAAGGCTCATGAAAACGCGTAATGGGGTGTGACGATGAAAATCAAGAAGATTGAATTTTGCAACATCAACTCCCTTGCGGGTGAATGGACGATTGATTTTGAAGCGCCTGAGTTTGCAAATGGCGGCATGTTCGGTATTTTTGGCCCGACGGGATCTGGCAAGTCGTCGATTCTCGATGCCATCTGTCTTGGGCTTTACGGAAAAACGCCTCGCTTGGGTGCGATTGTTGGCGATTCCAACGAGGTGATGACTTATGGTACCAAGAATTGCTATGCCAAGGTGACTTTCGAGTGCCATGGCGATGTGTATTCTGCCTGCTGGGATCAGCACCGTGCACCGCGAACGAACAAGCTCCAGAAATATTCCTGGACGCTCATGAACGAATCTTCGCAAACGGTAGAGGCTTCTTTTTCCAAGCAGTCCGAGATTGAAGCGGCGATGACGCGTGTGATTGGCCTTGACTTTGGACAGTTTACCAAGTCGATGATGCTTGCGCAAGGCGAGTTCAATAAGTTCTTAAAATGCAACGAAAATGACCGCGCCGCGATTCTTGAAAAGTTGACGGGTGACGGAATTTACCGAAAGATTGCCGTTGCGGTCCATGACCTTTACGAAAAGGCGAACAATGATGTCAAGGACATTGAAAATAAAATGGGTGCCGTCACATTGCTCAGCGATGAGGATTTGGCAACTCTAAATGCAAACATTGATAATGCCCTTGTGCAAAAGAATAAACTGACCGAAGAATCGGATCGACTCATCAATATTTGCACGTGGTTCGAAAACTTGCACAGTATCGAGAATCTGTTGCAGACCGCAAAAACGCAGTTGGAAAATGCGGAATGCGAAAAAGCGGCGTTCGAACCGAATCGTAAAAAGTTGGAACTTGCGCTCCGTGCTCACGAAGTGGAATCGACGTATGCCGAGTTTAATTCCGTTCGCGACAGCTTTGAACGCATGAAATTGCAACTGGAAGAATGCAAGACAAGGCTCCCTGCCGTTGAGGCGGAACTGGAACGCGCCTCGGTCAAGAGCCGCGATGCTCAAGCCGCTTTTGAAAAATGTAAGGCAGATTATTCGACGAACGAAACGCTTTGGGAACGAGTCTCTTCTCTGGATGTCGATATTCGAAATTCTCGCACGCAGCTAAAGAATGCGAAGGATTCTGTTGCAAAACTTGTGAGCGAATCTGGCGAAGTCCAAAATAAAATTGTCGAAACGGACAAGCGCATTGCCGCCAATGAACAGGCTTTAGGCAAGGTCGAAAAATACATTGCCGAAAATCAGAAAGACGAATCGATTGATAGCCAGATTTCGCTCTTGAAATCGCTTGTGGCAGAATGGAAAAACGAGAATGAAAACTGCCAAACGGAATTGAAGCGTTTTGAAGATTTGAAAAAATCCTTGCAGGATTTTGATGCAACATTCGAAAAGCAGAATCAAGATTTGCAGCTGTTGCAGGAATATCTTGAAGCGCATAAAGATGATGCGGACCTCGTTCATGTTTTGCCCGAAGCCAATGCGCTTGCAAACGATGTGGAACGCCATCATCGGGAATCCGAACGTTTGCTGGGCGAAATTGCATCAAAGAATCAGCAGATTGAAAATTTCCGCCACGAAACAGAAAAAGCGGAGGCGCAACTTTCGTCTTTGCAGAAAGAAAAAGAATCCATCATTGATGAAGATATTCCTGTCGTGGTGGCGGAACTCCGCCGTAGCTTGAAATCTGGCGAACCTTGCCCTGTCTGCGGTTCGCGTGAACACCTCGCATGTGAATCTGCTACAGATGTCGAAAATGGAGCGAACCGCCTGAATGATTTTGCGAACAAGCTTCGTAAGATCAATGGCGAAATGGAAAAAGTCCATCGTTCGCTGGATTCTCTCGCTAGCCAAAAGCAAAATTGCGAAGACGTTCTCCGCGACAGTACGCAAAAGCAGAAAATCGAATCTGATGATGAAGCGGAAGCGTTAAAGCAGCTGAACGAAGCGCTGGAACCTTGGCAAAAGAATGTATCGCTTGAAACGGTGCGTCATGTTTTGCAGGAACTTTCGGAATTGAAAAATTCCTTCTTGCAAAAGAAGGAACGTTCCGATGCTTTGCAAAATGAAGTCCATCAGGCGACGCTCAGACGCACAAAGATTGCTGGCGACGTGAACATTGCCGAAGATTTGCTGAACAAGTCCAAGTCCCGTGCGCAAGAACGTTCCGAGAAAATCGAAACGATATTTGCTAAATGGTATTCGAACGTGCGCATGGAAGATGTCGATGCCTTGCTTAGTGAACTCGACAGGAAAAATTCCTGGTGGAAAATGGCGCAGGAGAAAAAAGTCAGAGTCGAGAACGACTTGGACAAGGAACGTTCTGCAAAAGATCAGTACCAAGAAAATCTTGAACAGGCAAAGATTAGGCTGGACGAAGCTAGCACAAAGCAGAACGAACTTCAACAAAGTCTCGATGCTCTTGAAACGAACCGTAAGGAACTTTTCGGCGAAAAGTCTGTCGAAGACGAACGCCGCAAAGCTCGTGTGCAGCGCGAAGAATCGGAACGCTTGGCAAACGATGTCTTGCGCAGCGAACAGCAAATACGCGAAACGAAAGTTGCTCTCGGCAATACCATCGACGGCTTGAATGCCCGCATTGCCGAAACGGAACCGAAACTAGCAAAGTTGCAGTCGCAGTTCCTTGAAAGCCTTTCGTCAAAGGGCTTTGCAAATGAACAAGAATTTGCGGCGGCGAAGCTCCCGGAAGCGGAACGTACATCGCTCCAGCAATCGCAAAAGCGTGTGGAAGACGGCTTGACGACGGCACAAACCTCGCTCAAGAATTATAGCGATCAGTTGACGGCACATCAAAAGAAGCGTGACTTCGAAGAATCCGAAGATGTGGCTCGTCAAGGTCGCGAAACCTCGAAGGCCAAGCTCAACGAATGCACCGTGAATCTTGCGGCTTGGATGGAACAGCGAAAGAACGACGAACAGCTCCGTCAAAAGTTCAATGACATGCAGGCCGAACTTTCAAAGCTCAAGGAAAAACGTGCCGGCTGGGAGCAGATGCAACGCTGGTTCAACGGCAACAGGCTCGAAACGGGCAACGGCGACGTATTTGTCCGATTCATCCAGACGATCACGTTACGCAATTTGCTGAAAATCGCAAACGGCTATTTGCGCAACATGTTCCCGCGATACGAGATGGTGACCGAGCCGAATACGCTCAACATCATGCTTATCGACCATGACAACAGCGATGCGATTCGTCCGATCCATAACATCTCGGGCGGCGAAGGATTCTTGGTCAGCCTTTCGCTTGCACTTGGCATTTCTACAATCGCGAGCCGCAACGTGAGCATCGATTCGATGTTCCTGGACGAAGGCTTTGGAACGCTCGATTCCAAGATTCTCCAAGAAACGGTCGTGATGCTTCAAAAGATGCAACAGGAAAAGGGCAAACTTCTTGGCGTCATTACGCATGTGGATTTGCTCAAGAGCGAATTGACGACTCGCATTGACGTGACACCACATGGCGGCCGTAGCAACCTGAGCGGTGCCGGCGTGCGGAACTGATCGAAAAAATTAACTATAATATGATAGGATTTATCAGGGGCGTCTCATGAATGTTAAAGGGATCATTAAAGGGGCTTGGGCTAACGGACTTGCCAAGAAAATTTTAATCCTGCTTGGCATTTCTCTCATCATTTTTGTTGTCGGTGTTCTCATCGGATCTTGGGTGCTCGGCGAAAAAACGCTTGGTTGGAAAGGATTTCTTTCGGGCTATGTGGTTTTTGCGATTCTCTTCATCAGCGCCATGATCAATGTTTTCAAGAATACCACGGAATCGATGCGCGAAGGGAAAAAGCATGTCGATGTGCGTGGGCATATTCTTGTGCTTGGCGCAGGGCATCAGCTCAAGAGTATCTTGCGGGCCCTCAAGGGCGACAAGCGACCGATTGTCGTGATGAGCCGCCGCGATATCGATGGCCATTTTATCCATTACAAGAAGGATTACGAAAACGAAGAAGACTTGCTGTTTGCCGGGGCGCTTTTGGCCGATCGCATCCTGGTGATTGGCGAAGACGGGCCGGAACGCGACTCTCGTAACCTGCACTGCATCGAAGTGTTGCGTGCCCTTAGCGAGAAGGCGATGCGCGACATTCATTGCCATGTGCTGTTGAGTGAACCCTCGACATCAGAAGTCTTGTGGTACTTGAAGGCGCCTGAAAAAGCGACAGGGCACTTGCTGGTCGATGTCTTTAACGAATATGAATTCATGTCCGAGCAGTTGCTTGTCGGGACGGACTTTTTGCCGACGATCCGTGAAGCGGATAACCAGCGTTTGCATGTGGTGTTGATTGGCACGGGCCCGATTGCACAGGCTGTGGCGTTTGCTGTCGCGAACGTGTGCCATTATCCGAACTTTAAGCGGACGAATTTAAAGACTTGCATCACGTTCGTAGACGAAGACTGCGAAAAATGGGTGGATCGTCTAGTCGTCTCCCGCATGGGACTTTTCAGACTTTCGAAGTACACCTATGTCGATGCGAATGGAAACAAAGTTGTTCATGATCCGGAAACGGTTCGTGGCGATTATCTCGACGTGGAATGGAACTTTGTCGATTCTTACTGTGAAGGCGACTTGGCCAGAAACTATATAGCTGGCGTCGCTTCGAGCCCCAAGGAACGTCTAGTCGTGTGCATCTGTAAGGAAGATGCTTCCAAGGCTATCTCGACGCTTGTGCATTTGCCGAGAGCCGTTTACGAAAATGCGGATATCGCTGTGTACTGGCGCGAAGCGAACGACGATATCATCAAGCGCATCAACGAAAGCGGAATGTATGGCTACGTGCGCATCATGGGCGACATCGACGAAATGAAGGAATTCGTGCATTCAAGACGTGTGGAACGCGGTCAACGCGCCAATTACGTCCGCGAACGCCATCTGAATCCGGAAACCCGCGATACCGAAGAAAAGATGTGGTACCGCTTGAGCGAAGCGGACAAGACGGCTGCCATTTACTGCGCAAACGCATTGCCGCTCCGTAAGCGTTGCTTTAGCGTGACCGATGACGAAAGCCTCTTGCGGGATGCAGAACATCGCCGCTGGATGATGTCCATGCTGTTGATGGGTTACAGCTCTGGCCCGACGGACGAAAAAAGGTTCATGCGTCACGACATCATTCCGTACGACCGTCTCCCCGAAGACCTAAAGTTCAGGGACGCCTACATTCTCGAAAATTCCGAATACATTATCAACGGATAGGAATTTTCGTCAGCGGAAAAAGACTTGCAAACATAACGACCTCGCTTTACGGCGAGGCTTTTTTGTATAAAAAAATCCCCGGCTTGGCCGGGGACGAGAAACGCTAGATTCCGAATGCCAGAGAATTACTGGATGCGGATGTTAGCACGGCGGTGTTCTTCTCTGGTGCTGTACTTGATCTTCTTGTACAAGCGCTTGCCATACCACTTAGCCGTGATCTTGGAAGCCGGGATGTACTTGGAGAGTTCAGCCTTGGCCGTTTCTGCACGACGCTGAGAGAGTTCGTCGTTGTACGGGACGGAGCCGAGGTCGCAAGTGTAACCTTCGACGAGCACGGATGCTTCCATATTCGTCTGGGCGAGCTTGGTGCCGAATGCTGCGATAGCGGCACGGCCTTCGCTGCTGAGTTCTGCGCTAGCGAGTTCAAAGAGGCCGCTGATGCCCGGGAATTCGATGGACGTTGCCTGGCCCTGTTCAACCTTGGCAAATGCTTCGTTGAGGGCTGCTTCGACTGCGCCGCTTTCGGTCAAGAATTCCGTAGAAGAACCTCTGACGGCGGCAAACTTGGAGAAGTCGAACGGTGCGGGCTGTTCTGGTTCCGGTGCCGGAGCTTCGACCTTAACCGGTTCTGGCTGCTTTACAGGAGCAGGTTTGTCAGTTTTCTTATCACCGCAAGCCACGAGGACTGCGAGAGAGAGGGCTACCGGAAGAATACGACCAATTGTTTTTACCAGATTCATTATAAAACCTCCGATTGAAAAGTGGTATAATCCTTGGATCGTTTTTTAATATAAGTAAAAAAAGCAAATAAGGAAAAATTTTTTTATTTGTATAATAAAAATTCGCCCCAAAGAGGGCGAATTTTAGGTAAATGCTTGATTTTTACAATAAAAAAAGACTATTGACTCTTATTTGAGTTTCCATTCAAGCGTTTGTCCGGCGGCAAGCGGAACGACTCCGTTCACGACAGCCGGGACCGTCCAGGATTCCTTGACAACTTCAATCTGCTTTGTTGTGCGCGGGAGCTTGTAGAAGTCGGCACCGAAGCCTGCGATAAAGTTCGGGAGCTTGTCGAGGGCGCCTGCACGTTCAAATTCCTGCACCAAGAGCGGGATTGCGACCGGGGCGCTGTAGACGCCGGCGGCTCCGCACGGGCATTCCTTTTTGCCCTGCTGGTGCGGGGCGGAATCGGTGCCGAGGAAGAACTTCGGATTTCCGCTGAAGGCGGCTTCGCGGATGGCCTTGCGGTCTTCGGGGCGCTTGGGAAGTGGCTTGCAGAAATGGTGCGGACGGAGGGCGTCACCGACAACATCATCCAAGGTCATCATGAGGTGGTGCACCGTGAAGGTGGCGGCTACATTGGCGGGGAGGCGCTTGACGGCTTCGACGGACTTGGCGCTGCTCAAGTGCTCAAAGACGATGCGGAGCTTCGGGAACTTTTCGGCGAGCGTTTCGACGCGCTTGATAAAGGCGGGTTCGCGGTCGAGGCAGAATTCGCCGGGTTCTTCGCCGTGGACGCACAGCACGAGGCCAAGTTTTTCCATCATGGCGATAACGGGGAATACTGCTTCAAAGTCGCTGATACCGTCTGCGCTGTTCGTCGTGACGCCAGCGGGATAGTACTTGCCGGCAACGACGCCGACGGCCATCATATCCTTCAAGTCCTGTTCCGTGTAGTTCGGGTTCAGCTTGAACGTCATGAGCGGAACAAAGTCCGGGCGCACGGGAGCGGCAGCTTCGAGAATCTGCTTCTTGTATTCGGCAATCGCTGCCGCACTCGTCATGGCAGGGACGGTGTTCGGCATGATGATGGCGCGACCGAATTGGGCTACGAGATCGCGGACGTAAGCGGGCATGAGTTCGCCCTGGCGCAAGTGGGCGTGAAAATCGTCTGGTAAAGGAAGAAACATGATTTAAATAGAGGGTGAGCTTTCTTGTGGAACGGTTTCTGGTGAAATGCCTTGAAGGTCGCGGAACTGGTCCTTTGAAATTTCGCTGTCCGAACGGAGCCAGTATTCGAAGGGGTGCGGCTGGGTGAGTTTTTTCTCGTGGAGGAACACGAGATTGCAGTCCAGTTCCTTGGCGATCGTAAGATCGTGCGTGACGATGATGATGGACGTCTTGAACATGGTTCGCATGTTGTCGATCAACGGCAGCAGGTTTCTGCGGTTGTAGTTGTCGAGGCCGGCGGTCGGTTCGTCCATCAAGAGGAGTTTCGGGTCCATGGCCCAGGATCGTGCAATGGCGACGCGCTTTTGCATGCCCACGCTCAACTGGTGCGGGAACATGTTCGCAAAGTTGCGGACGCGCATCAAGTCCATCGCCATATTGACTTTCTTGATGATCTCGGAGTCCGTTCCCATTTTGTGGTAGCGGAGCGGGAGCGCAATATTGTCGACGACTCTCAGGTTCGAGATGAGGGCTGCGTTCTGGAGCACGTAACCGACTTTACGCTGGGCTACTTCGAGTGCCGTCAATCGTTCTGCCGGGATGTATTCGCCAAAGTAATAGATATGCCCCTTGAGCGGGCGGGCAAGCCCTGCAATCATGCGGAGAATGGCGCTCTTTCCCTTGCCGGATGGGCCGCCAATGCAGATCGTCTCGCCGAGTTTCAAGGTGAGGTTTGCGCCCGTGATGAGGGACTGGTCTCCGTTGCTTTCGCTAGCCTTTATATTCTCAAAATAATTAACGGCACTAGGTACAGAGAAAAGCGTTCCCGACAATTCGTTTGTCGAGAGGTACACATCTTCAAGTCTCAAGGCTTCGTCTAGCATAGCGTTCCTAAATGATCTGTGCAAGATTATCCATGTAATCTTGGAAGTAGTACATCAAGAAAATGGCGTCAGCAAAAACGATGTAGAGGAACGACGTGATGACCGAGCGGGACGTGGCCTTGGGAACTTGGCGGATATCACGCTTGATGTTCAATGCCTGGTAGCAGGCGTTGGTCGTGATGATGATGCCAAAGACAAGGGGCTTTATGATGGTAAAGACAAAGTCTTGTGTGGTGAGTGCCTTTAAGATTTCGTTGGAAAGGAAGTTCCAAGTAATCTGCACGTCGGGCGCATTCACGTAAATCATCTGCATCTTGGACGCAAAGCCAGTCGCAAAGATGATCCCTTTCGTGACGAGGAACCCGGCGCCGATGGCGCTTGCGCAAAAGATGATGTTCATGATGATTGTCGCGATCGTTCCGCCGATAACGCTTGGCATCACGAGGTAACGGATCGGGTTGATGCCCATGGTGGCAAGAGCGTCGACTTCGGAATCGATCACCATGCTGCCGATGTAGGTGGTCAGCGAAGAACCGGTACGGCCTGCGATGAGGAACGCCGTGAAGATCGGGCTCAGTTCGCGGATGATGATCACCACCATGAGGGTCCCGATGTCATTGGAAAAGCCCATCTTACCCATGAGCGAGAAGAGGTAGATAATGACGACGGTTCCGAACAACGTGGCGACGGCAAAGAGCGGCGGGAAAATTTCTGCACCGGTAAAGAACGTCTGCAGGATGATGTTCCTGGAGTCGGTCTTAAAGTTGTGGCTGCTGGCGAAGATGGATGCAATCGTGCGGAAGAACAGGGCAATCTGCTGCCCGAGAGGCGTTTTGAGAATAAAGATGCCGAACGAATGGAACATTCGTCCAATCGGAGTCATCTTTTGCCAGTTTTTAAGTTGCTTCTCTTGCATCACTATGAATTGCTTCTAGGATTTCCGTCCAGAGTTCGTCGAGTCCAAATTTTTTGAGCGCACTTACGCAAAGAGGCTTGTGGTCCAGATCCAGACGCTGCTGGATGTCCTTGAGTCCCTTGGCAAGTTCGGACTGGTTCACCTTGTCACGTTTGCTTGCGACGATCAAGACGGGGCAACCCGTCGCACGGATGTTTTCGACCGTTTCGATGTCGATCGGCGTACCTCCGTGGCGGATATCTACGAGGTAGATAAGGCCCTTGAGGTCCTGGCACTTCTCGACGTATTCACGAATAAAGTCGGACATCTGGTCGCGCTTGGCATTGTTGACCTTGGCAAACCCTACACCTGGTAAATCTACAAGAAAAAATTCGTCGTTGACTTTGAAAAAATTGATTTCGCGCGTTTTTCCGGGGGTAGAACTGACTTTCACGAGCTTTTTCTGGCCCATGAGTGCGTTCATCAACGAAGATTTGCCCACATTGGAGCGTCCAAGGAATGCAATTTGCGGGAGGCGTTCCTGCGGGAGGCCCTTGAGGTTCACGGCTGCCTTGACGAACTTTGCCGAGCGGATGGTGTAGCCGCCCACTTCGATGGGTGCCTGGTGGATATTCTTGTCTAATGTACTCATAAGGAAACTCTCCCTTCGAATGCGCGAAGCATGGTGACTTCGTCGATGAATTCCAGGTCGCTGCCCATCGGGATGCCGCGGGCGAGGCGGGTGCGCTTGACGTTCACGCCGTCGAGCATGCGGTCGATCATGAGGGCCGTGCTGTCGGCTTCGGGGCTAGAGCCCAAGGCAAGGACAAGTTCTTCGATGTTTTCTTTTTTGATGCGTTCCACGAGTTGCGGCAGGTGGAGCGCTTCGGGGCCGATGCCGTCGAGGGGCGAAATAACTCCGCCCAGGACAAAGTAAAGCCCCTTATGCACGCTGGAGCGTTCGAACGGCAAAATGTCGGAGTTCTTTTCGACAACGCAAATGGACTTGGCGCCTTCGCGGGCCCTGCAAGTGGGGCAGATTTCTTCGTCGGTAAAGGCGTGGCACAGCGGGCACGGGTGGACTTTTTCGGCGGCCTGCTTTAAGCTGTCGGCAAATCGTTCCACGTCGATTTTTTTGCGCGAGAGCATGTGGTAGGCGAGGCGGCGTGCCGTCTTTAAGCCAATTCCCGGGAGGGAGGCGAATTCGGAAATCAGGTTTTCCAGACTTTGCGGTTCTACGTTCATGGGATTGTGCCTAGTTTACCGCAGGGGCGGCTTGAGTGTCCAAGTGGGCGTAAAGCATGAGCATGAGCCAGTCCTGGATGTTCTTCATGCCGACCCAGATGATGGCGTTCTTGACGTTATCGATGGCGGGATTGTTGTGCGAATCGGCGTTCACGAATTGCAACAAGTTTGCCGAAATGTCCGGATGGCTGTCGAATTCGCTGCAGAGTGTTTCGAACGTCGGGCGCGTGTGCAACAGCTGGATGATTTTCAGGATGGCAGCCGAGGTGGCGTCAATCTTTTGCCCGGTCACGAGTTCCGGCTTGGCAAAGTAGAATCCCTGGAAGTAGTTGTATCCGGCGTCCTTGCAGTGCTTGAACATCGGTTCGTCTTCAATCTTTTCGGCGAGAAGCTTGATGCCTTTTTCCTTGAAGAAATGGACGGCCTTTTCGACCGCTTCGGGAGGATTGTCGACAACATCCATCTTGACGTAAGAGACGTACTTGAACAGGGGCTCGAACCGCTTGATGAATTCGTCGTTCATGATAAAATCGTCGAGGGCGAGCTCAAAGCCGTTGGACTTGTGGTGTTCAATGGCGCGGATCAGTTTGGCGTCTACAGAAACGTCCTCGAGAATTTCAAGGACGAAACGGCCGGGATTCAAGAGCCCGAACAAGTTGTTGAGAAGCATCTCGCGGCTACAGTTGATGAACGCTTTGTTCCTGCCGACGAGACGTTCTAGACCGATACTGTTCAACACGTTTTCAAGCACTTGTGCAGTCGCCTGCACATCGCTTGAGATAACGGCGGTATCGCTACTTGGCGAATTACGGAACAACAGCTCATACGCGAAGATGTTTCCATCGCGGTCGAGAATCGGTTGACGTGCCAAGTAAGCGAGAGAGTTCATATTAGACGAAAGACGAGGGACTAGAGACGAGAGATGAGAAAGTTTAGTAAGCAGAACTTAGAACTTAGACGAGAAATTTAAGCGTTTATTCTTTCGTCTCTCGTCTGTAGCCCGCTGTGGCGGGCGTTCTTTCGTCTAAATGCGAGCGCTTTCGATGCCGAACAGGAGGATGCTGCGGGCGCCTGCGTCCCAGAGTTTGTCCATGATGGCGTTGGCTTCTTCGCGCGGTACCATGGCCTTCACGGAGTACCATTCACGACCGTGGAGCTTCGTGACCGTCGGGGCGTCGAGACCCGGAGTCATTTCGCATGCCTTCGAGAGGAGGTCGGAGGGGCAGTCGTACTCGATCATCATGTACGTCTGGGCAACGAGCTTGCCCTGGATGCGACGGATGAGCGTGTTGACTTCTTCGAGTTCGGTCTTCTGCGGGTTGCAGAAAATGGCGGCGTTACTGCGGAACAGCGGTTCGCCAATAATGCGCAGCCCTGCCTGCTTGAGCGTCGTACCCGTTTCGACCACGTCCACGATGGCGTTAGCGACACCGAGGCTCACAGAAATTTCGACAGCGCCTTCGAGAACGACGAAGTCCATCGGCTTCTTGTAGTAGCCTTCCACGATGTTCGGGAAGCTGGTCGCGATGGTGGCGTCCTTCAAGTCGGCGAGGCTCTGGATCGGGCTTTCGTTCGGAACGGCGGCGCAAAGTTTGGATGCACCAAACGGCAAGTCCAAAACCTTGACGGCCGGGCTCTTGGCTTCGGCGTTAAAGTCGATGCCTGTGATACCTGCGTCGATGATGCCGCGACCCACGTACATCGGGATGTCGCTTGGACGGAGGAAGAAGAATTCGATACCGTTCTTGGAATCGATCTGGGTCAAAGTCTTGTAGGGCTTCGATGCCTTGTAACCGCAAGCCTTGAGGAGTTCTTGCGTGGGTTCAAAGAGCATGCCCTTGTTCGGGAGAGCTACCTTAATCATAGTTTTGCGTACACTTCTTCGAGGGTGAGACCTTTTTCTGCCATCATGACAGCAACGTAGTAGAGCACTTGGGAGAGCTCGAGGCACTGGGCGTCACGGGATTCAAAACGGGCGGCCATCCAGCTTTCGGCAGCTTCTTCGACGAGCTTCTTGCCGATGCCATGCGGACCCTTCTTGAAGAGTTCTGTGGTTCCCTTGCCTTCCGGCATGTCCTTCTTGCGCTGGCAAGCCAGTGCGTACATTTCTTCAAACGTCATTTTAGACCTCTTTAAGATTTTACGCGGTAAAGATAGCAATTTGAGTGATGGTGTCATGCCGGACTTTGTTCCGGCATCGCCTTTTGGTGTTGTTGTGTCATCTAGGCCCTTCGATGAACTCAGGGTAAACTCCGTCGAAGGATCCAGGGCTTTATTCGTTTTGATTTTTTTATTTATATTAATTCCCGTGAAACGAGTTGGTATGTCTACAGGCTTTTTAGCCTCTGTTTTTTGCTTTAGTGTCCTTTCTGCATCTGCTGTTTGGGCGGATTCGTCTAATTCATTGACGACTTATTCTGATCCTAGCGAAAACATCATCATGGAGAAGATGATTTTCTACGAAGATCAGCAGCGCATGCAGATTCCTGCCGGAATGTCGATGATCCGCTCCAACAATGACGCCCAGATATTTTCGGTGGGGGAACGCTATTTTCCGGTGATGCTTGTCGAGACTGCCGATTACAAGGCTTTGGATTCCGCTTATTTTGCAAGGATGTTCAACGAAGAAGGCTTTAAGGAAAACGGCTGCTTCGGTAGCATGCGTGATTACTTTGTTGAAACTTCTGCAGGACAATTCGTACCGACTTTCGATATTTACCCGATAAAGCTCCCGAATAATTTTAGTACCTACAATAGCGACAGCGCATTCATCTTGCCTTCGATCGATAAGCTTGTCGAACGTGCGGATTTCAAGGCGCGCGCCGGCAAGTACGAAAAAGAAATCCCGTTCATCATATTGCACCCTTCGACTCGTGAAAGGGCGTTGGAACTTAATTCGATATTCTACAATCATCATTATTTCTTGAGGTACAGCGCCGGAGCTCCTTATACAAAGAACGGCTATAAGTTCAACAGTTACGCTTTCGTGGCGCAAAAGGCCGAGGGCAAGGAAAACTCTTCAAGCGTTCGCGATGTGAACATGCTTGGAACGTTCGTGCATGAATTCAGCCATGTGCTTGGGCTTCAGGACTTGTACAGCAACGATGCGAATGGCTATGCGACGATTGGCCCTTTGCCGTATGACGTGATGGCTCTTGGGTTGCGTAATGGAAATGGCGGTTATCCGCCGACATTCTCTGCTTTTGAACGCGAGGCCATGACTTGGCTCAAGCCCATCGAAATTACAGATCCCGATAGCGTCTATGTTTTGCACGCTCTTTCCAAGATGCAGGCGTACGCCGTGACGAATCCGAACTTTCCCAATGAATATTATCTGATCGAATATCGCCCGGCGGTGGGGTTCGATTCTAAAATCGGGAGTTCGTCTTATAGCGGCAAGAAAGGCAAGAATGGCGTTTTGATTTGGTATATCGATTACGATTACAATGCGTTTTCCCGTAATGACCCGAATAGCAATGTGAATCACCAGCGAACAGAAGTGCGTTCGGTATTGAGCCAGAATCAGGAATCCTTTACGGACTTTAGTTTTGTGAACAAAGGCGGCAAGGCCAAGATTGAAGGTCTCTTCAATTTCATCTTTGATGGCGATGACCGCGTATGCTTTACGCTGAACCGTTCCAAGACGCTCGACAAGTGCCCCGAAGAAATCATGTCGTCGAGTTCTAGCTTTTCTGATGAGCATTGGAGTTCATCGTCCGCTGGAACCATGTCACTTGTGCGTGCGGCGGCACCCGAAGTGCAGATGCGAGTGGCCCATGGAAAATTGAACCTAACGGTTCCTGTAGCAGGCAAAAAGACGGCTCGTTTTTACGATGCTCTGGGCAATGTCCTCAAGTCGGTTTCGTTTGAGGAATCGAATGTATCCATAGAAATTTCTGGGTGGAATCGTTCCGTTCTCGTGCGTCTTGACGTGAACGGAAAATTGTTGCTTGCAAAAAACGTGCGGCTCCGCTGATCCTGTTCTGCAATAAAAACGAGTTAACTATATTTCATCCGTAGAATGAAGTTGCACCCTTTTGGCATTTGCTAGGTGAGGAATCGGATGAGGAAAATCTATCTTGCGGGGATGAGCGCTATTGCTCTTGCGCTATTTGGTTGCGCCCTTACAAAAGACGGTAACGTCTCCAAGGCTGAAAACTTTAAGGGAAAGACGGGTATTATCGGTGTTTTCCGTCAGCCGGCCTATTATTGCGGCGAAGGTATTCCGCATACGATTATGCTTGGCGGCAAGTCCATCGTGGTAAAGCCCGCTTTTAGCAGCGAACAGGAAAACGTGTTTTTTAGCGAAATGAATCCTGGCGTAGCGACGTTGACGGAATACCGCTACACGTGCGGCGAAGACGAAAGTGTCATGACGCTTGATACGGCGGGTTCGGGGAATGAACGTTTCCCGACGTCGGTCGTGATTCCCGACAAGGGCTTCTGCAAGGTGGTCATCTCGTTTATGGAAGGCGACAAGCTTTTCTCGTACAATGGAGACCTCTTGGGTGAACAGTTTGCAAAGGCCGAAGTGGCTGTAAATAACGACAGCATTCCTTATTGCGAAATCCGCGACAACAAGGGCAAAAAGGTTTCGATGGCTAACCGCGATTCCATTCTGGATGTCCGTTTTGCGGCTGCCGTGAAGGATGCTTCCGAAGCGCTTGAAGAGGAAAAGTTCACGGTCGTGACGCTCGATGAATACAGCGACAAGGTCGCCTGGAATGCCGACAAGTCGAAGATTCTCGTGGCGACGTTGACTTCGAATCCGGAATTTTTCCAGGAAGGCGAAACCGTCAAGTCCGATAGCGTGGTCTGGGTCGTGAACGACAAGGAATTCATGCTGTGGTTCCAGGACCATAAGGAAGGTGTCCGCAACTGGGATTTGCGCTTTAAGCAGTTGTTTGGCGAACCGAGAACGTCCAAGGCATCGCACATTGCGTTCTTCTGGGTAAAGCCGGATGACTTGATGCGCCCTGCCTACGTGCCCGACGTCAAGGCCTACGACATGCGTACGGCATTCGAAGGCGAATTCGGGAACGATGCCGAAATTTCTGAACGCATGATGTGGTTCAAGAACTGGTTCGATTCTCGCGTGGCTACGATTTACGAAGGCCCTGAGGCTCGTCCGTGGACTCGTTTAGGTTATACGTACGACTGGGGCAGTAATGCCGACAAGTACGGTCTTTCGGAATTCATTGTGGTTCCGGGCGCTCCGATGGAAGTGCGCTTTACGCGAAACCTCAAGTTCATCGCCAACTGGATGAAGGACCGTAAATAGACGAAAGACGAGAGTACGCCCGCAAAGCGGTCTTTTGTCTAACCGATAACCACCCGCCACAAAGTCTGGCGGGCTTCTTTGTATTTCCGTTCAAAGGCGGTTTCGGGGTAGGTGGGATTGAACGACTCGCACGTAATGTGTGCATTGGCAGAGGCTGCGACGACTGCGTTGTCGTTTTCGGCGCATTCAGCGTTTGCGCTTAAAACGAGCCTTGTGGCTTCGGCGAATTCGCGAGCGTAGATTTCCCAGTTCGTGCGGAGTTCAATCGTTTTTCCAAGCGCAAGGAGCGTCGGGAAAATCGGGTGCATATGGAAGCGTCTCGTGGCTTCGCTCTGCTTGGGCCACGGATTCGGATAGTACACGGCGTGGTACGGGATCGTCCATTCGCCTGCCTGGACGCGTTCAAGAGCAAGTCGCCAGAAGTCGAGCAGTTCGGCGCGAATCCAGAACGCATTGGGCGGAACGTCTTCGCCTAAAGTTTGCGATGGATTGCCGGCTTTGTTGAGGCGGGCGCAGGACTTGTCGATTCCGATGACGGGAATTCCCGGGAAGCGTCGTGCAATGTGGATGGTGCTTTCGCCAGTTCCGCATCCAGAATCTAGAATCACAGCGCTCGGCGTTCCTACCGTCACCCCGGACTTTGCGCAGTCTGTCACCCCGGACTCTGTTCCGGGGTCACCTTTCCCTGCGGTCCCGTAAAACTTCCGCACGAATGCTTCAACTTCAGCAAACGCTTCGCGCGTGTGGTCCGCGATAGGACGCAAAAAAGTTGTCCTCGCATACTTGAGGACAACTTTTTCAAGATCTTTGTGCAGAGTCTCTTGATTCGATGTGACTGGATTTGCGCCCGGCATTATTCCTGCTTCCAAATGTCCTGCAGGTTTTGGCCGATGAGCTCAAAGTTATCGAAGCGGAGTTCGCCATCGTCATGGAATACGATAGAGAAGGACGTCACTTTTTTGCGGTCTTCTTCGTTCGGCAGAATATCGGCCCAGGCGTACTGGAGCTTTTCCATCTGTTTGGGGAGCGTAATCGGGTACGCCGCTAAAGTGACTCCGTTTGCTTCATCCAAAATCTGGATTTCTGCATTTCCTAAACCGCTGGCGTCAAACGCGATGGAATCGACCATGCTCAAGTCGGTTGTTGTGTACATGCCCCTGAAGTACAACTTTATAAATGCGAACGGAGCGCTTTCTCCGATAGTTGTTTCGGGGAAGTCGAACTTCACATTGACTTCTTTTTCGCCATCGTCGGTGTCTTGGATGACTGCAAGGAATGGATGTTTTCCGCCAAAGAGATATTCAGGTGCAAGTTCTGGATAAACACTAATGGAGTCGACAACCGCAAACGGATTTGTGTTTGCGAGTGTCGTTGTCATTAACAGCCAGTAGTAACCGGTGTATCCAATTTGGTTTTCCGGTACATACAGATGGAAGTTGTCGCCATCTTCAAAGTCGTCAATCAGGAGTCTCTCGTTTTTCGTTTCTGGAGTCTGAGGGATTGTGTCCTGCGGCTTAAGCGTGGTGATGGAGTCGCCAGCATCCGTTGTTACCGGTACGTATACGGTATCGACAGCGTCTTGCGGGATGAACACCATGTTGAGCTTGCCTGCCGGGAGTCCCTTGACTTCGAACTTGCCGTCCTTGATGATGGCAGAATGGTCGAGGCCGCGGAACTTGACAAAGCCGTTCATGTTCTTGAAGGCTTCGCTGTGCGAATCGTCAACAAAGTTTGCAATGGAACCGCCGATATAGACCGACTTTTGCAAAGTCTGTTGGCCAAGATCGATGCTGCTTGTGTCCTTGACGACGACGGGCAACTGGAGTGCCTTTTCGTTGAGAGTCGCTTCCATGGTATAGCTACCGAGAGCGATGCTGTCAATCGAGAAGGATACCTTGCCGTTCGAATCGGCTGTGGCAATATAAGCGCCTTCGCTTCCGTTCAAACTGTTGTGTTCGACAAGCTTGATTTGGGCGTAAGATGCAGGAGCGTTTGCCAATAAAATCTGTGCGGTAATGGCGTTTCCGGCTTCGGTTCCGCTCGGGCCACCACCTGCAACACTGTCAGAACCGCCGCAGGCGCATAGCGAAAGGCTGATTGCTAACGGAGCAACCAGTGTAAGTAAGCGTCTGTTCTTGTTCTGCTTCAATTCCATACCCTTAATATATAATTTCTTTTTGAAAATCATTTTGCACCTCCGTTGTTTTCGGGCGAGGTGGGGCCTGTTGCGGGGTCTGCTACCTTGTCCGAGAGGGGGTACATAGCGATATTTAACGCATAAACACGGTCGGCGCGTTCACTCTTGCGTGCAAACTGCAATAGTCCGCGACGGAATTCTTCGATCTTGTGCTTGATTTCGGGCAGGTCGGATTCGTCTGCGGTAAACACGACGCTCGAAATGTCGCGTTCGTCCGGTTTGTGACGGTCGAGCGATTCCTGCGCCAGTTCCATCGTGTGTCTGTGGAAACTGCGGACGGCGGAACTCTTGACTTCGCCGCCGGTACTGATAATTTGGTCGGTGATGTTCCAGCCGCCGGTGCCGTCGGGAACGACAAGTCCGAGCTGCTTCAAGATGCCAAGCGCATTGCGGGCGTCATCCTGCGAAATGGGCGGGTTCAGGTGCTTGCCGAGGGCGGTGATGTCGCTCGTGTCCTTCGTGATGCCGATGAGGGCGCGGAGGGCTGCGCAAGCCCAGCTGCCAAAGTAGGCAAGTTCCGGTTCCGAAAGCACGCGTGTTTCGAGCGAACGGAGTTCCAAAAGCTTGTAGTAAAGCTCGGAAAGTGTCTGCTTCGCCTTGGTTTTGTTGAACCTGTAAAGGGTTTTGAAATATTCGGCACGACGGTCATCGAGACCGCAAATCCTGATGAACACGGGAAGCGTGCTCTCGTTCAGGTGGCCTTCTTTTTGGAATACGCGAACAAGCCAGGCCGGGTCTACACCGGTTTTCTGGCCGAGATAGCGGTACGAGGTGAAGGGGTTGTCCTTTTTAGTTTCGACAAACCAATCCTTCAAGTACTCACGGTATTCCAAATAGTCTAATACTTCGGGCATACCCTATAATCTATATTAAAAACGGGCGTGCGTTGAGAAAAAGTGTTGTGAAAATGGCGTTTTGCGTTGCAAAATGTTCAACAACAACGGTTTATGGCCTTTATCCCTCGAGGAATTTCAGCAATTCCGGCATCCTGTTCTGGGCGTCTTCCTTGCCGAGTTCATAAAGTTGGGCAATTTTGTTTTTATTGGATTCGATTTCCGAAATCTTGATGAGGCGGCTCGGGCGGAAAATGAACACTTTTCCTTCGGCTTCGAGTTTGGCGAGCTTGTCGAGCGCCTGGTTGTAGCGGATATGGCGGGTAGCCACCGCTTCGATGAGTTTGGGGTAATGGCGGAACGCGAGCTTAACGAGGGGGAGGGCCTTGTTGATCTTTTTACGGTAGCCGAGTGGGCGGGTCAAAATGACGACAGCGCGCTTGAATCCGCACTTGAACATGCGCTCGAACGGGATGCTGTCGGCGATGCCGCCGTCGAGGTACATCCTGTTGTTGAATTTGACGATCTTGCTCAATATAGGGATGCTTGCCGAAGCGCGGATGCGGTTCATGTCGACTTCGTTGCGGTAGTCGGTAATGCGCGGGTATTCGGCGAGGCCTGTCTCGACGTTGGTGATGCAGACGCGGAATTCGGTCTCTTGGCACTGCTGGGCGAACTTGTCGAATTCGAACGGGTCGATCTTGTAGGGGATTTGCTTGTAGCAGTAGTCAAACGCAAAATAGTCGCCTGTGAGCAACAGGTTCCTTAAGCTCATGTAGCGGGGACTTTTGGAATGAATTGTGTCGACGCGGAAGTTGCGCCCAATCTGCCCGGACAAAAAGCTGCAAAGGTGGATAGCGCCTGCGGAGGTGCCTGCTGCACCGCCAAACTTGATCTCCTTATCTGCGAGAATATCCAGAATTCCGCCGGAATATGCCCCGCGAAGGCCCCCGCCTTCGACGACAATGGCTGTGTCTTTATATTGCATAATCGCCCAATCCCCCGCAAGATTTTTTTGAAATCAAGAGAAAATTTATAACCCAATATAAATAAACTATAAAATTATTACGGGAAATTAAAATATTTTAAACTTATTTTTGTATCATTTGTATTGACTGTATCCAAGCGTAATCCTTGGGGTGGTCTACGAATTTTTCGGGATTTTGGGCGTGTTTTGCAAGAAATTCGGCCGGGGTCATCCAAACGAAATCGTCAACTTCGCCCGGTTGCGGTACAAGATTTGCGGCTTCCGTATCCGATAGAATTATTTTATACGTGTCGTAATATTCGTTGTCGAAATATGTTCCGTTGTTCAGGACGTTCTCGTGTGTAGCCTCAAAAAGGTATTCGAGGTCTTCAAGGCGTTTTTCGACGCCCATCTCTTCGCGGAGTTCGCGGATGGCGGCGTTGCGGCTGTCATCGCCTGCGGTAATGTGCCCGGCGCAGCTCGTGTCGAGCAAGTTCGGGTTGTTCTCCTTGAGGTGGCTGCGGAGCTGGAAGACGATGCGACCGTGCGTGTCGAATGCCCAGATGTGGACCGTGCGGTGCCATAACCCTTTGGCGTGGACTTCGGTTCTGCCACGGGAATAGCCTGCCGGAGTCCCGTCGCTGTTCAGGATGTCGATCATTTCTTCTGCCATTTGTGCCGCCTGTGTTAAAAATCCCTTTGCGCAATAATATAGAAATGGATGGGATGAGGCGTTTGCCGTTTTCGACGGGCGGAATTATATTAATAAATAGCTTTATAAGGGGAGCATGTGCCATGGACGTATTATCTATAATTTTTCGTTATGAATCTAATATGAATAATCTATTAGTCATTATTAATCACCAATGCTACATTTGGGGCGCAAAATAAGGATGGTATATGGACTGGCTTATTGACTTATTCGCAAAACCCTCTGTGGGACAACAGGTTTTGGCCCTTTCCCTTACTGCTGCCATCGGTATCATGGTCGGCAAAATCAAGGTGAAAGGCGTGAGTCTTGGGGGAGCTGGTGCTCTTTTCGTAGGAATCTTGCTCGGTCATATCGGAATGCGAATCGAGCCCGGCGTTCTCCATTTTATGCAAGAATTTGGTCTGATTTTGTTTGTGTATACAATCGGTATGCAAGTAGGCCCGGGCTTTATTGACTCCATAAAGCGACACGGACTGGTGCTGAATATCCTTGCTGTGAGTATCGTCCTTCTGGGCGTACTTGCTACCGTTCTTATTTACTTCACGACGAGCATGCATGACAATGTTCCGGTGTTGATCGGTATGTTGTGCGGTGCCGTGACGAATACGCCGTCTCTCGGTGCTGCAAATTCGGCACTTACGGCTGCTGGCGTGGACGCTTCCTTGACGGGCGTTGGTTATGCGGTGGCTTATCCGTTCGGTGTGATCGGCATTATCCTCGTGATGATTCTCGTGCGTATTTTCTTTAAGCAAAAGCCGGATGTGGCTGCCGCTGAATACCAGAAGGAACTTGCGGAACAGTCCAAGGAAATCATGTCTTGCACGCTCAGGGTCGATAACGCGAATCTTGTGGGTTGCAAAATCAAGGACATTCCGGGACTCATTTCGACGGGTGCCGTGGTTACAAGACATGCCCGCGATCAGGTCATCAATATGCCGAAGGGCGATTTGACGCTGGAACTTGGCGACTTGGTGCATGTGGTCGGAATGCCGGATGCGATTGACAGCTTGGAAAAGATTATTGGCGAAAAGCAGGCGACTCCGATTACGCTCCAGAAATCGAAATTGGCGGTCAAGACGATTCTCGTGACGAACAAGAAGATTCTTGGCAAGAGCATCAGACAGCTTGCGTTGAACGACCGCTTTGGCGTGACGGTAAGCCGCATCACTCGTGGCGGGTTCAAGTTCACGGGGCGCCTCGATATCCGTTTGAAGTTTGCAGATAAGTTGCTTGTCGTGGGTACGCCGGATGCTATTGCCGCTGCCGCAAAGGAAATGGGCGACTCCCTCACGGCTCTCGACCATCCTGAAATTCTCCCGGCATTCCTCGGTATTTTCCTCGGCGTGATTGTCGGAAGCATCCCGGTGGCGATTCCTGGCATGCCGACTCCGCTCAAGCTTGGCCTTGCAGGCGGTCCGTTGATTGTAGCGATTGTCCTTAGCCGTAAGCGTAAGATTGGCCCGCTCAACTTCTTCATGGCGAACAGTGCGAACCTGATGCTGCGTGAACTTGGCATTACGATCTTCCTTAGCTGCGTGGGCCTCAATGCCGGTATCAAGTTCTTCGATGTACTCTTGAACGGTGACGGTTTCTACTACATGGCACTCTCGGCGATTATCACTTTCGTTCCGCTGATGATTGTGGCGATTGTAGGCAAGGCGGTGTTCAAGGTCAATTACCTCTCGCTTTGCGGTGTACTTGCTGGCGCAACGACGGACCCTCCGGCACTTGCTTTTGCAAACGGACTCAGCAATTCCGAAGCAACGAACGTCGGTTACGCTTCTGTTTACCCGCTCACGATGCTGCTCAGAATTTTAAGCGGTCAGGTGCTCGCGATACTGCTGATATCGTGACGCGTTTGATGGTGTACTAAAAGTTTCTTGCAATCCTATCATACACACCAAAGGGAGGCTCTGCGGAGCCTCCCTTTTCAAAAAAGGATTGAATGTTTTTCCTGGTCATAACAAAGGGCGGCTCGAAAGAGTCGCCCTTTTCAAGTGAATGGTCATCCTCGAACGCTATTAAGCTTTCGCTTTCTTTTGGTCCATGTGCGCGTAAATGCCGGCGAGGATTGTTCCGCTGATGGAGTGGTAGGCACAGCTGATGGCGCAAGGCACGACGCAGAGGGCTGCTTCCGGGTGGAGGGCGAGATTCTCCGGATTGGCGAAGAATGCGCCTGCGAGGACGGTTGCCATGCCGGCATTCTGCACGCCAACTTCGATGGATATGGTGCGCTTCTTGGCGGTGTTGAACTTGAACAAACGACCGACGCTGTAGCCGAGTATGTAACCGAGGGCGTTATGCAAGAACACGACGGCGAGTACGAGCGCGATAAGCCCGATGCCGTTCGTTAGGAGCTGCGGGCGCACGGTCACGATGACGCCGCCGACGATTAAAGCAAGGCCGATGACGCTCACGGCAGGCATGTTTGCCTGGAATTCCCTGAAACCAGCGCGCTTACCGAAGAAGTAGTTGCAGGTGAAGCCGATTACAATCGGGAGAACCGTCACGTAAAGGATGTTGAGGAACATTCCAACGGCGTTCACTTCGATGCTCGTGTCGGCAAGCCAAAGCACTAAAACCGGAGTCATAAGCGGAGCGAGAAGTGTACTTGCCATAGTCATACTCACGGAGTAGGTCACGTCGCCTTTGGCCAAAAAGCTCATGACGTTACTCGATACACCGCCCGGGCAGCAGCCGACAAGGACAATGCCGATGGCCAAATACGGGTCAAGTCCGAAAACCTTAGTGAGCGTAAATGCAACGAGCGGCATGATGGTGTACTGTGCCACGGCGCCGAGGAAAATGTCGGCGGGGCGTTTCATCAAGTTGCGGACATCGTCCATAGTAATGGTGAGCCCCAT
>Ga0310690_10001345_pt1 | contig 43654 bp, 66 predicted proteins | sample AusTroGonzalo_MG_2_FD_207661 | JGI IMG/M metagenome (GOLD analysis project Ga0310690, IMG submission 207661) | Bovine rumen microbial communities from tropical cattle in Woodstock, Queensland, Australia - Gonzalo_04 (v2) (version 2) | ecosystem: Host-associated > Mammals > Digestive system >... | reverse complement strand
TGAACCTGATCCGGGAACAGAACCTGAACCCGAACCCGGGACTGAACCAGAACCAGAACCAGAACCAGAAGATGAACCGATTGACGAAGGAGGCGGTGAATGAGTGACCTCGTTCTGCCTTCCCCCATCGGAGCATTAGGTTTAGGCCGTTCACTTAATGTGATGGCCGCAGGAGGGACGCCTCCTTATATATACCAACTCAAGCGCAATGGCGCTGGTGGCTCGATTGTCACGCAAGAAGATGGGAGCGTCACTTATACCGCGCCGGCATCGGTTGATCCTAATGGCAATTATGTCGAAACCATAGTTGTTACTGATAGCGAAAACACCAAGGCCTCTTTAGAGCTTATCGTTGGCGATTATCTAACCATCCTTTGCGACATTATCTCCCACGAACTTGGGATGCCTGGCCGTGTTTATATTGGCAGCCAAAAATTTGAAATGCCTAAAGACGACCGGATGTTTGTCGTAGTTGATTTAGCGGCCGTTCAATTAATGGGAAATAACGTCGAATACGCCACGATTGATAACATTTTTTCTGAAATTAAAACGGTCAATTCGTGTGGCACGGTTAGTGTAAATATTTTCAGCCGAAGCACGGAAGCACTCACACGACATTATGAAGTGCTTACAGCGCTGACTTCTACTTACAGTCAGCAGCAACAGGCAAGAAACGGCTTCAGAGTCTCCACATTATTAACTTCTCCTCAGATACAAAATTTAAGCGAAGTGGATGGGAACTCTACTCTGTATCGGTTTCATTTAGAAATTAGTGTTTTCCATAGCGATAGAAAAATAACGGCGGTTGACTATGCAGATAGCTTCCAAATCGCATCAAAAATTAACGACTAAAAGGAGATAAAATGGCGAACTTGTCGATAAGCAATGTTATTAACGTGCAGGTTTCCGCAACTCCCTCGGGCTTAGGTGAGTTTAATACGGCAAATCTTGCGCTATTCACTCATGAAGTTCCGGGTGATGACTTCGGAAATGATCCCTACAAACTCTACTTAACGGCCGCGGAAGTCGCAACGGACTTCGGCACGGGAAGTGCTACTACTGATATGGCGAATGCTGTTTTTGCGCAATCGCCGAACATTTTAAGTGCCAATGGCTATTTAGCGGTGATTCCGCTTGAAGCGGCTTCGGTAAAGATCACGTTTAGTGGTGTTCCGACCGACGGTGCTTTAGCGGTGTATTTAGATGCTGATACTGACCATGCGTCGGGTAGCATTGCTTACAGTGCTGATGCGGCCGCGGTTCAAACGGCAATTAGAAGTATTCCGGCCTTAGCAAAAGCAACGGTTGCTGGTGATTGGACTAATGGTTTTACTATCACCGCTCCTGGCCATGTTTCCCCGCAATTGCATACGAGCGCTAACACGCTAGAAATTTCTGGCGATCCTGTAACTCCTACTTATACCACTACGGACGTTGAAGGAATTGCCGCCGCGATCGCAAGAACGAAGGCGATGCTGCCTTATGTGGGCATCTTAACTACCCACATTTTAGGCCAAACCGAACTTTTAGCTGCCGGCGCTGCTATTCAACCAGAATATAAGATGGGATTTTTCCCCGGGACTGATACTGCTGATATTGAAGTCGGTGGGAAGCTCGATCTTATTAGAAGCGGCTCGATGAATAGAACTCGTACTTTTTACTACGGGTTATCTGAACGTGGCGCTTTAATTTTCTCTGCTGCTTATGCTTCTCGTGGGATGTGTGTGAATTTCTCGGGTTCTAACACTACGTTGACGATGAATCTCAAAGATCTCGCCGGCGTCGCCGTCGATACCACGGTCACACAGAATATCAAGAATAAGGCCGAAGCGGCGGGTGCTGACATCTACTGCTCAATTGAAGGGTTGTCAAAAGTATTATCCTTTGGCGCTAACAAGTATTTCGATCAAGTTCATAATCTAATCTGGTTCTGTAAGAAATTAGAAATTGATTGCTTTAATTTCTTGGCGATGAGTTCCAGCAAACTCCCGCAAACGGAAGCCTCGGCCTCCGGGTTCGACAATGTTTGCAGAAAAGTTTGTCAACAGGCCGTGGTCAATGGTTATGCCGCGCCTGGAACTTGGACGATTTCTGACACGTTCGGTGATCCTGAAACCTTCAAACAAAATATCGAAGAGCAGGGTTACTACGTTTTCCACACTCCGTTATCCGCCCAAAGTGCAGCAGAACGCCAGGGCCGCAAATTGCCTCTCACTCAAGTGGCCTTAAAAGAGTCGGGTGCGATTCACGGCGCCAGCCTGCTTATTTATGTCAATGCGTGATGAATTTTTGGGGAAGATCAAGCAATTGGTCTTCCCTCTTAACTTAGGAGAATAAAATAATGGCAACTCTATCTTTGGTCGGACAAGACACGATTATTATCAATGATCGCGTACTTGCAGATCTATCGACCGCTGCGGTGGGTTCTCTTACTTTTGAAAACGACGCAGCGAATGTTCAAATAGGTAAAGATGGCAATGCGATCTTTGCTTACAACGCTCCTGGAGCGCAAGCAGGCCTTGAAATCAGAATTGTTCGTGGCTCAAGCGACGATAAATTTCTTAATGGCCTCTATGCTCAACAGTCAACGAACTTTGTCACCTTCACTTTAATGACGGGTGTTGTTGTTAAGAAAATCGGGGACGGTGCTGGTGGCACGGTGTCCGACAGTTACACGTTGAGTGGCGGCGTTTTTGCACGCCACGTCGATGTCACTTCCAACGTCGAAGGCGACACGGATCAGGGCTCATCGGTTTGGCGATTTAAATTTTCCAAAGTCGTTAGGACTATTGGTTAGTTAATTTTAAAAAGGTTGGTGTGAAATGGGGCATGAACTTAAACTTCCGTCTGGGGCCACGCTCACAGTAAATGGGGCACCTTTAGCTGATGCTAAAAAATTATTAGCGACTTTTGCCAAGGAAATGCTTCCGTACAGGCTGGGCCAAGTGGAAAACCGCTTGGACTTGTACAAGGACGTATTGTGTATAGTCGCAAGCTCACCAGAAATCGAGGCCGCTTTGTGGCCGTGCCTTAGGCGTTGTTTATACGCTGGCGCGAAAATCGACGACAGCACTTTTGAAGGGGAAAACACTCGCCAAGATTATCTCCCAACTATTGGTGAGGTGATCAAGGAGAATGTTTTCCCTTTTATGAAAGGCCTTTGGTCACAGTGGGGGATGGACTGGGTAAAGGCATTGATAGATACCCCCGAGTTATCCGACGACGAGACGACGACTGCCTGACGATCTACTTCCGACTTGTGAAGGCCGGATATGGAAATTTTTTTGAAGTTCAGCAGATGACAGCGCGGGAAGTGATTCAGGCATTAAATTATGAAGATTTTCTGAGTGAATACGAACGCACATTTTTAGAGTTGAATAAGAAATGAGTGTAAAGATTGGCGAACTTAAAGCAGATATAAAGCTTACAGGAGAAGATGATTTCATCACTAAGATGAAGCTCCTGGAACAAAGCCTTAATAAGGCCGCGGCCGCTGCTAATAGATTTCAAAAAGCGCTCGGAAAAATTTCAACTAAATCGGTCAAATCTAAAAAGGAATTGACCAAAGGACTTCAAGAGTCAGGAGAAGGATTTAAGAAGGCAAATAAGCAAGGCCTTATTTTGCGGGGGACATTAGGCGGCAACATCACGGCCGCTTACTTGTTAAGAGGCGCCATGATGGGCGCTGCTGGGGTTTCTCTTTGGGCCTTAGGGAAGATGACCACGAAGGCCGGCGAGTATGGCATGGAAATGTCCATGCTATCCAAGCGAACAGGCATTAGCGTCACTGCTTTTCAAAAGCTTGCCTATGCTGGCGCCAAGTTCGGCGTCGATATGGATGAGACGCTGGGCACTATTTCTAATTTACAGAAACAGATGGACGAGTTCGCTATTAGCGGTAAAGGGCCGCAATGGTTGATTGAACTCGCTGGCGTCACTAGCTTTGACTTAGATAAAACCAAAGATACGCTCTATGTTATCGGCAAGCTTCAAGAATACGCTCTAAAAAAGTTATCTGATAATAAAGCATCGGATCTTTTGCATAAGAGAACGACTTTAGGGTCATTTGGGTTTAGTGACAAGTTTATATCCATGCTCTTAAGTGGCGGCCTTACCCAAAAGAATATGAAGGGCGCCCTAACTGTTAGTGATAAAGAGACAAACGATCTTGCAAAGACAAAGGGAGCTTGGAAACAAATTTTAGTAAACCTTGATACTTTAGCGGTGAAGTGGGCGGCCGTGCTTCTCAACCCCGGCGCCATTAAAGTTCTTGAACTACTAAACACTGTTTTAGATCGGTTTTTCCAATTAGCTGTAGCGTTAGACGATAGTAAATCGGAAATAGGCGAATTTTGGGATTCATTTGCCAGAAACCCTTTTAGAGAAAAAACAAAAGAGGATGAAAAACTAAACTTAAAGAGGGCCGCCAAGCAATATGCTGGTCGGGCGAAATCAGATCAAGTTTTAAGTGACGCCGACCTTGCGAGAATGGCCATCTATTATCGGCCTAAAACCCAAGTCTTAGATGAGCCTGCTTCTCCGGTCATCAATCGTCGCTCTGCTAAAGGCATAGATAAAAACTATAGCGTCGTCGTCAATCAAACTAACGAATTTAAGAATGATGATTCTACACCTGCTCAAGTTAGCAAAGCTTCTGAGCGTGGGGTGAGAAAAGGAATGAGTGCTGTCCAACGGCAGGTTGATTCTGCCGGAATGCAAACTGGTTATCAAAGTGCGGGGAACTAATGGCATTTAATTCAGCAAATCTTGCAGCGATCAAATCAGGTGTTGGAACTTTTTCCAATTTGATTTCTGCAACTAAAAAACAGAAATATGGCTATACTCCAATTGTCGATCCGATGAGTGTTTTGCCGGTCGAGACGCTTTACTTCACGATTGAAGGTGAGAATAGCGTCACTTTTGAGTCGGATATAACGGATCACTACGTCGAAACAAACGAGGCCGTCGCCGATCACTGTGCCTTAAAGCCCATCACGATAAATACTTCCAGCTATGTCGGGGAAGTAACTACAAAAATTGAAGGGGCGCTCGGTGAATTAAATAACCTCGTCGAAGAGAAGCTAACACAAGTAAGTCAATATCTTCCGAAGCTCACTGCTGGTGCTACTCAAATTTTAAATACTACTAAGCAAGCGCTATCCGTTGCCAAAAAAGCAAAGGATGCTATTGGATCGGCCTGGGACAAAATCAACGGCAAAGATGATCCAAACTCCAAAAAAACTAAGCAGCAAACTGTCTATGAACAGTTTCATACATATTGGAAGGAACGAACGCTATTTCTCGTTAATACGCCATGGGCGCAATACGATAACTGTTTCATCCAATCACTAAAAGTTTCGCAAGGCCCTGAAACAGAAAATGTTTCTGTTTTTGATGTTGTGTTTAAGCAGGTTCGTTTTGTTCAGGCCTACACCAAAAGCAATTTGCGGGCCGGACGCAATGGAACACAGGCCGGAGATGCTAAGAATTTAGGCGCATCTACTCCGCTTGAGTCTAAGACCTCTTGGACAGATAGCGTGAAAAATTATGCGTCGAGCTTATGGGATTCTGCAAAGGTGGCATGGAGCTAATATGTTAGAAGTCTCGTCTTTAACTAACGATCCATATCAAGAACATGAAGTTTATCTTCCTGATGGACAGCCATTAGGACTGAAAATCAAATTTCAAGAGCAGCAATATACCTGGTTCATTGAAGAGATGACTTACCAAAACTATGAGTTTCATGGGTTGAAGATCGTTGATAGCATTAATTTTCTTTACCAATACTCCTCGAAGCTTCCTTTTGGTATGGCCTGCTTCTCTTCAAATAAGCTAGGGCCGATGTTTTTAGATGATTTCTCTAGCGGTGTTTCAAAACTTTATATCTTAACGGCCGATGAATGCGCCGGAATTAAAACATTTTTTACAGGTACCTGATGGAAAAATTTGGACGTATCTATGACATGCGCATTTCGGTTGAGGGTGGTGAAAATATTGCCATCTCGAACCCGTTCACGCTCGAAATAGATATAACCAGGAATGCTTTACCCACAGCGAACGTCGGACAGTTCAAAATCTATAATCTCCCCCGGCACATACGCGATCAAATTAGATTCGACATCTCGTCGATCAATCATCGACAAGAAGTGGCCTTAAAGGCCGGATACAAAAGCATTCATAAGGATTTGAATGATCTTCCGATGATTTTCCGCGGCTCAATTTCCTGGGCCTACTCAGAACGTGTGGGTACCAATTGGATCACAATTATAGAGTGCTACGACGGTGGCTTTGCCCTCTCGACGTCGAAGATAAGTACAGAATTTATTAAAGGTGAAAAGTATCGTTCGGCCGCAGAAAAAGTTTTAGATATGCTGGAAGGGGTAAAGCTTGGCAAAATTTCCCCTCAACTAGCGCCTGAAGACCGTGAATTAAAGCGGGATCATGCACTAAATGGAAAAGTTTCTGACGTTTTAAATGAAAATTTTGGCTGCAATTGGTTCATTGATAACGGCATTGTGAATGTGCTGGCCGACGATGAAGGGCTTGAGGGCGTATTTAAGACGGTTGATGCAAGCACAGGACTTTTAGGCACTCCGATCCGATCTAATACATTGATTGACTTCGACATGATTTTTGAGCCCAGGTTGTTAATAAATCAAATTATCAATCTTCGCTCAACGACTGATCCGGCCTTTAATGGCACATTTAAGCTCGTTCAAATTATCCATCGTGGGACAATTAGCGATGCTGTGTGTGGCGAGCTAGTGACTTCATGCCGTGTATATAAAGGCATATCGAAGTTAAAGGCGGTAGAAGCGTGAATATCGTTACTAATAATCTAACCATTGCCGACCTTCTGATGTTCTTTAAAAAAGAACTCTTCCTGTCGCTTAATTGTCATCATATCGGAACGATTCAAGAGTTTGATCCGACTGACCAGACTTGTAGGGCCACCATCAACTACAAAAAAACCCTATATAAGGATAACGGAAGCGGGATTCGCGAAGTTTACTATGAAGACTACCCGGTGTTAGTTGACGCTCCGGCCATCATTTTATCCGGTGGGGGAGCGAACTTAACTTTTCCGATTGCGCCTGGCGACGAATGCCTGTGCATTTTCAATGATCGTGATATAGACAATTGGTTTGCTTCAGGCCAGACGATGGAAAACGAAACTGGCCGGATGCACAGTTTTACTGATGGTATCGTGTTGGTAGGTCTCCGATCGTTGGCAAAGAAAATTGGGAGCTACGATACAAATCATGCCCAATTGGCCTGGGGGAATGCCAAGCTTGGTGTTTCGGAAACCAAAGTTTTAGTTAGCAATTCTATTGATACTTTAAACGGCCTTCTACAAGATCTTATCACGCAAATCAAAACATTAAGCGAACAATGTTCTCAAATTAAAGTCACCGCCGTGAGCGGCGGCCCTCCCACCTCTATGTCAGGGCCGCCAAGCAATGCTTCAGATATTGCAGCGGTTGGAACGGAATTAAGCTCGATTGCAGGGAAGCTATCGGCACTTTTGGAATAGAGATGATTATTAGAAATTTAGATAACACACACGATTGGACTTTTGGGGCGGGTAAAAATAACTACCGCACGAACTTAAACGCCCTCGCGCTAAATCTTAAAACAAGGATTCTATGCTTCTTGGGCGATTGCTTCTTTGACCTTACCGCCGGGATCGATTGGCCAGGGTATTTAGGTTCACGCAATCGGCAAGAGGAACTTCAGCTACAAGTGGCCCAAACAATTTTAAATACGCCGGATGTAACTGGCATCAGCAAGTTAGACCTCAATCTAACAAGTGATCGACATATAAATTTAGCTTACACGATTGAAACGTCGCTAGGCCGGTTAGATGGGGAAATTTTTTACAACATTTAGGAATTAAATATGGCGAATGTAGATTTACTCGATGGCAATGGGCTTCAACTCAAGAGCTATGATGTTATCTTGAGCGAATTAGAAAACAACATGCGTTCGATCTATGGCGAGGATATAAACCTAGAATCGAACTCGCCAGATGGACAGTTATTAAATATTCTTGCGCAGGCGTTTACCGATTTGCGGGAGATGCTGCAAAGAATATATGACATTTTGTCCCTCGATACGGCCACGGGGATCAACCTTGACCGCGCCGTTGCTTTGATCGGGATCACTCGTCGGGGTGGTACTCGAACGGTCACTCCGATCACTATCACTACTTCGCAAGCATTAAACCTCATCGGCCTTGATACGGATGCCGCGAACCCGTACACGATTCAAGACAATGCCGGGAATCGCTGGAATTTACAAAACACTCACTATTTTTCAGGCGCGGATACTGCTGTTTTAAACTTCCAAGCGGAAACCATCGGGCATCAACTAACGACTCCAAACACCATAACAACGCCGGTAACGATCGTGTTGGGGGTAAGTAGTATAAACAATCCATCGTTAGCGACGGTGATCGGGGAGGACGAAGAGACCGACCTGGAATTAAGATCGCGTGCTAAGCGCAGCATTATGCTTGCCGCGGTTGGTTTCGTTGATTCCTTATATGCTTCTCTTATGAACCTCGACGGTATGAACAGTGTGCGTATTCTGGAAAACACCACGAATACGATTGATGCCAACGGGACTTCTCCGCATTCGATCCATGTTATCACCGCTGGTTCTGCTACTTCTAAAGATATAGCTACGACGATTCTGCAAAAAAGAAGCGGCGGCTGCGGCATGGATGGCAATATTAGCTATACTTTGACGAATAGAGATGGGACGCCTATTGACATTAAGTGGAGTACGGTGGTTCCACGATATGTTTTTGCTTATGCCACGGTTTCAAGTTTAGATGGGATCAACGCTCCGAACTTAACTTTAATTAAGACGAACTTACCGAAAACCTACATTCCGGCGGTCGGTGAAACGATTTCTACCAACCAATTAATTTCGGCGATCACGGAAATTGATAGCAATGCCTTCGTTGAAGACGCTGACTTTACCTTTGGACAAGTTCAGAAATTTGAATGCAAGACTCTTATTTCGGGAAGTGGCACGCCTGCTTCCACGAGTAAGTTCAAAATTAAATACAACGGGAATTTATCCGCAGAAATTGAATTTAGCGATTCCCAGGCAGATGTTACGTCAAAGATTCAGGCCGTTACTGGACTTAGCAATGTGACAGTCACTTGGGCCAGCAATGATTTAACAATTTCTTTTGCCGACGTGAGCGATATTTTAGGGCCTATTAGCATTCCATATTCTAATATTTCTGATACGAATGATGTGTTTGCTTTTAAGATCGCGCCACAAAGCACATTCAAAAAGAGCAGCAGCATCGGTCTGCAATATCAATTATCACTGACAAGTGATCGCATTTCTCTCTCACCTTTAGTTGTATCTCCTACGGCCCAAACGATTGCCGTTGGTGAAACGCAACAGTTCACCGCGGTTGGCGGCGATGGCAACTATAAATGGTTAGCTTTGAAATCAGATAACAGTGCATACGCAGGTTTTGACGAAGACTCTGATGGATTCTGGTCGGTCGATGGGCTTTTTACCGGCGCTTCGGCCGCCAGCAATATCAAGATCATTTGTATCGACGGACTTGGGAACGTCGGTCAAACCACAATTAATGTTGAGGCATAACGATGTCTTCTACTGATGAACTAAAAAAATATTATGCTGACCTCTTGATCGTCCAATATCGTGGGAAGCCTAAAGCTCGTTCGATGATTGAAGCGTTAGTCGGACAAGTGCTGATGGATCAGCTACCCTCACAGCTAGAAGATGCATTCGATTTAGATACGGCCGTGGGAAGACAATTAGACATTCTTGGGTCGCGGTTGGGCGTGAGTCGCAACGTGTACCTAAGAAATGGCGATCCGATCACGCTAAACGACACAGACTTTAGAACTTTTATTAAGCTGCAGGCCGCAAGAATGACTTTGACTTCATCCCTCTGGGATATTCAAAGTCTTCTCATAGACTTTTTCCAAGATCAAATTAGGGTGTTTGATAATCTTAATATGACGATGGACTACTTCGTCTTTGGCGAGTCTAGCACCTTAATTTCTGTGCTTATTAAGCAAGATATGTTACCCCGCCCAACCGGCGTGGGAATTAAAGCGGTGTACGACTTACCTTATAAAAAAGTCTATGGGTTCCAAACATATAGTACGCAAAGCTATCCCGTGGTTGGGTTTAATACATACGAAAACTATGATGAAGAGACTTCTTGGATCGAATACAGCAATGCTGAATTTTTAGTATAAGGGAAATTAATATGGCAAAAATCACTCGAAAAGATCAAAAGATTTTCGCATCGACGGCCAGTGGCGATGCCATCGCTAAGTTCGGCTCGCTCGCTGCTGGCTCCCCAGGGTTCTCCACTGATCCCGATCAAATTCAAACGGCCGAATATCAGGGCGGATGGAAAAGCGCTGTCATCGGACAAGCATCGCCAGCAATGGAAGACCGCAACGCTTTGGATTATCTTTATTCTCGTCAGCTTGGTTACTTATACCAACAAGGTATTGCAGAGTATTCCGCCACGCAAACGTACTATAAGGGTAGTATCGTTTCTGCTTTTGATGCCGATGATGAGACCTTGCTTCTTTACTATTCTTTAATTGATGATAATACCGGCAATGCCTTAGATGACGATACTAAATGGGCGGAATTTAAATCTGGAGGCGGAGGCGCAAGCTTGCCGCTTCTCACTTTTCAATTCACCGACCACGAATTAAATGACGTTTCATGGTTGAAGGCCAATTTCTCTTGGTGTTCTGGGAGCGTTTACCTCGCAGCTTACAAGCATCTTCAAAATGATGTTGGATTTCGGTACGCAAGCTCAACGCTCACTGTATCACACTCTGATTTTGATGCGGGTACTTATGTTCGCATTTCTACTTTAGATAAGACAATCAGCTCTACAGACTATTATGCTTGGGGGATTAGCGGCACAACTGAAGACACAAAATGCGTCTACACTCTAACAACGACACTTGCCGATGGCGTAAAGACTTATTTCTACAAGAACTCAGCAATGCAGCAGCTTACAAGTTGCATCGTTGAAAGCCAGAGTGAAACGATTAGTGGAACAACTATTAGTTATTTTAGAGCGCAAGACGGGCATAAAATAGTCCTCGATGACCAAGCGACTAATGTTGCATCAATCTATTCTGCAACAGGAGTGGCGTGGTACTACATTTTTGACGACACCAATACGCGATTCAAATTGCCGAGATCGAACTGGAATTTCAAAGGGACGAGCAACGATGATGTTGGTGATTTTGTCGATGAAAGCTTGCCGAATATCAAGAGTGATAACACTAATCATTTCATGGCCTATACTGTCGAAACATCCGGCTACAACGGCGCATTGACCGACACATTTAATGCAAGCAATATCGTGCAAGCTGGCTCATCTGGCGGAACTGGACACGTCTTGTCGTTTGACGCTTCAAAATCATCTTCGATCTATCAAGACGACGCTCACGTTCAAGAAAAAGCAACCAAAGCTTATCTCTACTTTTATGTTGGGAATTTTGAACAATCCGCGATTGAACAAACCGCGGGAATTAATGCGGAAGATTTTCAGCAGAAAGCGGACACTGATTTAGGGAATGTTAATCATGACGGGACTACGCTGATTGCACATAATGCAATGCCTAGTGAAACCGTTATTCCGTTAACCTGGGGTGCGAGCGGATTTTGGTATACCGCTCCTGCTGATGGATACTATACCGCAACTAGACACTCTGATAATTCCTATCCGGCAAATATTGTTGGATACCTTTATGCCTCAGATGGATACACATTTCTTTTCGGACAATCGATGGTTGCCCCCGCCGGAAGTTATTATGCTGGTTTTACGCTGCCGATGGCGAAAGGGCAAAAGGCAGTTATTTTTTATTCCAACGGTATTGCGGACAATATTCAATTCGTTTACGCCAAAGGCAGTGAACCGCAGGCATAACAAATGGAAACACTACTTAATTCCATAGCTAAATCTTTTCCCGCCGACCTCACTGGCACGATATTGTTGTGCTTAATAATTTTCGGCGGGCTTTCCGTTGCTAAATTTGCGTACAAAGTAACAAGCGATCGAAACGTGAGATTGAGTTCAGTGATTCAAGAGCTAGTGAAGACAGTAGCAGAAAACACAGCAGCGATTAGACAATTGGAATTGGAACTAAAGCGCATGGATCAGATCTTTAAGAAGATTCCAGAGATAGAGAACAACATTGCAGTTCATGAAGTGCGATTGCAGACGATTGAGAAAAATTTAAAGTAAGGAGATGATATGGCACAAGAACCAGATATTGATGTGGGGGCGATAACGGAAGCTCTAAATAATAAAACGGATACCGATGGGCAGAATGTTCTAACGAGTTTTGGTGAAGGAATTTTTGGCGCGAACGCTGCGATTCCTGTTATTTCCGCGGGAACATCTAATGGGATTTGGTACCGCATCTACGCGGATGGATGGTTAGTCCAAGCGGGAATCACGGCGTACACTGGCAGTTACGGCTCTGCTGCAATTACTTTTCCTTACGCCTACGCTTCCACGCCCGTTGTCACAGGCACAGTCAACACTGATCCAAGCGTCTTCTCGAACTTGGGAACATCTATCACAATCGCTGCGATCACTGACCTCGCTGGTTCAGTTGCAGAAGTTTCGACAACGGGATTTAAAATCAATTTGTGCAGTTCCCATTTTTGGATCGCGTGCGGATACAAAGCAGCAACATAACTAAGGAGTATATATGCAAACTCTCCCTCAATTCCTTTCTGATGTAGGGACGTTTATTCAATCTTGCGGAGGATTGTCCGCTTGGGCGATTGCCGCCGGTGCGATCATGCTTGTCATTGCTAGTTTTAAATGTTCCTACTTTTCGCCCCTCTGGGAAAAACTTGGCAACTTTAAAACCTACGTTCCTTTGCTTCTCGCCCTCGTTGCTGGGTTGATTCAATTAAAAGCTGAGGACAAGTTTTCCGCCGCCAATATCTTTGCTTGGTTGACGGCAGGCGCAGGAGCAGCAATTCTGCACGACTTACTCGATGGGGTGAAATCAATTCCAGGGTTAAGTTCGATCTACAAGACAATTATTTCACTCGCTCAAGCTGCGTTGCTGAAGAAAGACGATAAGGAAGAAAAGAAAGATGAGTGAAGCTAACCCAGACGGCACTAAAGACATAACGTCTGAAGTAGAGACGATCAAGAAAGCTTTTGTGATCGCTGCCAGAGAAGCGATCATGTTGGAGCTACTCGCTATTCCTGGTATAGGCGCAGTCGGATCTTGGTGTCTTCGGATCTTTGGCAAGCCGTTTATTAATTTCATTTTGAATAAATTAGCGGATTGGGGAGAACTCCAAGCTTTCTTTCTTAACACCGCTCATCGTAAGAAAGAACAATGCAAGCAATATGTAAGTGCGATGGAAAACGGCACGGATGAAGAGAAGATTCAGGCATTCAAAAATTTTGTGAGGCTGTCGAATTGAAAATTTTAAAAGCGATTTTACTTTTTACTCTTGCTAGTTGCGCTTCAGCGCCTCCCGATATTCCCGTCTGTGTCGCCCTTCATAATTCACCACTATGCGAAGAGGTTGGACGTGATAATTGCGGTTATTGTGTGCATATTATTAGCGGCAATGACTATTTCATTGGCAACGCTAATGAAGAGTTTCCAAAATCGTGGGAACAAATTTTAGATACAGCGATTATCGTGCCACACGACTCGTATAAAGAATTAGCAGTTTGGATAATTAACACGTGTAAAAAAACAAAGTGTCATAAAGAAATTAGCAAATTTAAGATCCTCGACTAAAAAAGGAGAAAACATGAAATTATTTTTGAAACTTATCCCCATTGTTATCCTGCTTTTATCCCTTAGTTCTTGCGACAAGACGAAGCGCTGTGCGCTTGCCGACAAAGCAGTGAATGCTGCCACGGAAGCTTTAGTCCTTGGTGTTGGCTGTTCCGGTGAAGATGCTATTAAAAGTGACCTTAAAAAAATGTTCTCTAAAATCGGGTTCTGTAAAGAACAAAAAGCGCAGGTCGAACTGGCGGGGGACGGGGCTTTATCTCATCTATGCCAAATGATGGTAAAGCCACTGCTTGATCTTGCCATTGAGAAGGCGATCCCCTCGTCTTGGGAATGCACTGGCGGTGTGGCCGAAGACAAGCTAGAAGACTTGTTAATAGCACAATGCAAGAAAATTAATATTTAAGTTTCTCGGGGTACCACCAACCTACTAAGATTTGAATTTGCCAAACCAACCTGAGAAAAGATTAGGCCGTCAAATGACGGCCTTTTCTTTGGATGGTAAAAATAGGGGGGAGGTTCTTATGCAGAATATACTTGATGGCCTTAAGGAAATTGCGCTTTGGTTTTTCCCAACATTCGCTTTTGCTTTTGCGCTTGGTTTGAGTGAGGCCATCAAAAATCTTTTTAAGAAAAAAGAAAAAGAATATATCCATTTCACTGTAGTCGGAAACCCTGGTAAGGAATATCCTGATTTATATTATCAAAAGATTGCCGAGCTAAGGGAAAAACATGGAATACAGACAGCAAAGAATCAACATACTTGAAAAAGAGCTTCACGAATTGCAGGATAAGCTTCAAAAGACAGAGCAGGCCCTTTATCGTGAAAAAAACATGGTTCAGGAATATATTAATGCTGTCAAACGGTATCCTGACTTACAAAAGTTATTTATTGCTTTTAGAAATAAATTTAAAGATTCAGAAGAGCTTGCGTATGAAGTTTTTTACACTGGCCCAGACGATGTTTGTGGCGCCGGTTATCATCATATGGAATTAGGCCCGATAGGGAATATTAAAGGCGCCGATGTCCAATATGGTTATGGTGAAGTATCGTTTAAAACGCTGATACTTACTAATTGTATTTATAGCGGCGGATTTCTAACGATCATATTTAAATTCGAGAAAACTCGAAAAATTGTTTTCGATGAACAGGCCATTGATACTTTTAAATTTCAAAATGCATGGGTACAAATTAAGGATTAGCTAGGGGAAAATCTTGGTGAAGATTATTAATGGCCAATGATTTCATCTAAGTTCTTTGCCACGGCCATGGCGGAAGCGATGCGCTGCTCATCCATCAGCTTGGCATAAGTCTTTGTCGTTTCCCAACATCGGTGATTTAAAAGCTCGCCGATCTTTGATAATGGCACGCCTCCACTGAGTCCTACTGTTGCATAAGTCCTACGCAAGTCACGTGCCCACAAATCTTGCAGCCCAAATTCTTTTTGGATACGCGCCCAGAGACGCTTTGATCTATTCATTGGTACGATATACTCCCCGGTTTTTGGGAGCTTCATTATCATCGACAGGGTTTTTGGTGGGAGAATCAATGTCTCCGCTTCACCCGTTTTAGCAGTAGTCTTCCCAAAGAATTTAATTAAACCGATTTCTTGTCCCTCAGCATTAGTTTTAATTTCCAGATTTTTCCACATTAAGCGGGGAATCGCAGAAGGCCTGGTGCCGGTAGTTAATATGAGGTAGAGGTAAGCTGTACTTAGTGGCTGCTGCTCGAAGTTAGCTTCTAAGTACGCAGCAATCTTCTTTATCTCGTCGGGGGTAGCATAACGCGCCCGCTTCCTGGCAGGGAACTTTTTTACCGATCCACAGGGGTTTTTTATCTGGGTGAAGTCTTGCTTGATGGCCCAATTAAGGGCCGTACTTAAATATGCTAGGCATCGGTTGGCCTGGATGGGTGTTTTTTCCATCGACTTATGCCAACTATCGACCTTGCGCACATTAATTTCACTTAATTTATACGCACCGATAGGGCCAAAATTTTTTTTGAATGCAAGCAAGATACTCTTAAATAGGCCTGATCTTAAGTAGCGTGGGGTGTTCCAATATTCTTTTAAGGCCTTGAGCATAAGCCGATTGATAGTCAACTCTTCGGCCTCTTCTCGCCAAGTATCGACCGGATCTTCTCCGCGGGCCACACGCAGCAATAGTTCTTGGGCCACTTGCCGAGCAGCATCCAAAGACATCGTTCCATATGAACCAATTTTTAGTTTGCGCTGTTTCTTTTGGCGGTTTCGATATATAATTTTAAACGTCTTCGTCCCGGACAAGTTAGCTTGAACGAAAAGCCCTCGGATCTTTTCGTCCCAGATGATTTGTCCAGCGGACAAGTTTTGGATCTCGCGGTTTTTCAAGATTAGTCTCCTTGTTTACCGTGAGATCCATTATAAAAAAAGGTAACACATAGGTAACAAATGAACGAAATTAGGGAAATTTTTACACATATCGCCAGAACCTAACCTATTGTTTTTCCGTTCATTTTCTATATCAAACAACTACATAAATTAATATAAAATGACTCTTAATCATTAGGTCACAGGTTCGAGTCCTGTATGGGTCACCAATTTTTCTCTTTTATTTCAATACCTTTTCATTGCGGCAGAAAAACACCCCCCTTTTCGGGGGGAAAAAAGGTAACAAATAGGTAACAAAAAAAACGGAAATTAGACTTATCTTATCTATCGAAACGATAGCTTTACTGGTTTTAATAATTGTTAGTGATTTTAAAAAAGAGGGCGCCCTATAATCTAAAAAAAACTAATGGTCAATCTATTTCTGATTCTTTAATTTTCCAAAAACCTTCGCCGCCTTGTTTACCGTAGCGCTTTTCGATAATTTTTTTTCGGCGAGCGGCCTTCTTGATTCGCATCCTTTGCTGAGCTTCTTTTTTCTGGCGTTCGACATACGTTTCAAATTCAATTAGGCCGCATTTCTTGAAAAGGGGTTTAAGGTTTTGGTTTAGCGTTTCGCAGTAGTCCCAGCAGGCAAAGAAGTCGTACTTAACAGTTCGCTCTGCGGCCATTAATAAAAATTCTCTTAGGCCTTCACTCATGGGCATTTTGCGTATTTTGGCCTGAAGTTTCTCGCATTCATCACGATTATATAGTTTTTCTAGTGGAGGGGCCTTGGAGGGATCGTATAGTGTCTCTTCCTTATTTTCTGGCTCGGCAGTTGTCTCTTCGAGAACCTCTTCAATGGGCGGAAATAGCTTATCCATCTCGGTGGGGAAAAAGCCAAGTTCTCCAAAATCAAAAGAAGTTTCTAATTCTTTTATCTCTTTTCTAAGTTCGTCATTATCCCAATTCGAGTTTTCTGCGATCTTATTATCAGCGATGAGGTAAGCTCTTTTCTGCTCTTCTGTTAAGTGGCCTAGTTTGATAGTAGGAACTTCGTCCATGCCTAATTTTTTAGCGGCCGCTAATCGTCCATGGCCGCATATCACCACGTCTTTATCATCAATCGCGATGGGTACGGTGAATCCGAATTTCTGAATGCTGGCCATCAACTGTTCTATTTGCTGCGGGCTATGCTTGCGACTATTCTTTTCATTAGGGCATAGCTCACCAATGGCCCTATATTCAATTTCAATTTTATTCATTTTTTAATGCCCACTTTAATTTTTGTTCTTTTAGCTTTTGAAATTGTCGATGCTGCTCAATCGGAAGCGTTTCAAAATATTGAGCGAGCCAATGGAATGCGGGGAAGGCGGAATGAATCATTCCGTACTGTTCATTTAAAAGGAGGTCACATACTTTACTGGCCTGATGAAATTCATCGGGATAATTTCTCATACCACCAGAGCCGCTGACCATGGTCAAGTAGATCGACCAGGGGGTTCTAATAGAATCAGACTCATGCACTTTGCGCTTCACTTGCCAATTGAGTGTGCAGATAATGTTAATAAAATACTTACCACCCAAATAGAGCATAATTTGAAAAGGGTTTGGAATCTTATAATGCTTAGCAAAGAAGCACATGATGATGCTAAATGCTTCATATTTTAGGTGGGTTGCTTTTATTTCGGCCGGCAGTATCTCTAGTGCTTTATCCGCAGTATCTACACCATACAGTTCGACAAGCTCTTTGAATCTCTTTTTAACGGCCTGCTTTATATCAGGAGAATCAATCTTATTATCGGTAAGCTCTAGTAGGTGAATTAGCGTTTCCGTTACCGCATTAATTTCTATTAATTGTGATGGCCTACTATTATAGCAAAGATAATTGTATTCTTGATCGAGCGCTGCTTCTAATTCATAAACTGATATTTTTTTTCCGGTTTCAATAGGCTTAGGTTCGGTTTCCATGTACGGCCTCAATTGTCCTTGTGAAATATGGTTTGTTTTTCAACCATTCGTTGACCGCGCTTCCATGATAGAAGACGCTCTTCCCTTCTTTAAAGAATTTCGGCCCACGGCCGTTCCATCGCCAAGTAGTTAAGGTATTCTTAGAAATGCCAAGACGTTCACCTAAGGCGGTGGGGTTTAAGATCTCATAGTCTTCAATCAGCATTTTATTAGTATTAGCAGAGCGCATAGATGAGATATAGTCGATAAGAATATCGGTGAACTTATGCGCGGCCGTCTTTAGCTGTATCAGACCGTCATCACTCTTTTCATTAAGCGCTGGTTTGATCTTATCGCGTTCAATAACAATCTTTTCTAATGCCGCTAATTCGGCCTGCTCATTTTTTCTCATTGGACACCTTACATTTAGAGCATCGTTGCCTCAAGTTATCCCAATGCAAGCACTCTGTGCAGGAATGCTTCCCGAAATTATCATCTTGGAGATAATCGCAGTTAATATCTATAATCTTGCGATTAGCGAGATATTCTAAACGATCCTGCTGGGCTCGGATCTTTTCAGGATCAAGTTCAATATTTAATGGTCTATGCACACTTTGCCTCACGGACTAAGCATCTAACATCGTCAACATCGCGAGCGAGGATATAGATGCCATTATTTTTTAGCACGGCCTGTTCAAACATCTTCTGTTCCATTGACTGACGGCCGGTCGCAGTCTTTACTTCGATGGCAATGAATTTCCCATTAGGGAGCAGCCCGAGGATGTCAGCTACTCCCTTCAGGGAAAACCCACTTAAGGGACGGAAAACTTGTCTTACAGGATCAAAGACGCCGGTGGTATTAATTCTGAAGACGAATATCTTATGTGCAGTTAGAAACTGTAAGATTTGTTTCTGAATTATTTTTTCTGGTACTTTGATATTAGGCATTGGTTTTTAAACTATGTAGCTGGCAGGCCTGGTCGATAATAATTGAGCGCATCACCGCTAATTGCTTTTCCTGTTCATCTAATTTTTGGTCTTTTTGTTTAATGGTGGCCCGTAGTGCATCTTCTAAGGGCGTCACTTGAACTTTAAGAAATTTATCAGCATCGACACCATTAATGGTCACATTCGGCTCATTTGTCTGGACGTTTTCTTGCTGCTCTTTGCGCCACTTATAGATAGTAAACGTCGAGATACCAAATTTTTGTTTTGCTTGGATAACCGACATGCCATTATCTAATGCCTTTAGAACTTTTCGCTTCACAGTGTTAGAAAAATACTTCATATATGCTCCTTGCTTTAGAAGTTCTTATGAAAAAAGGGCGTACAGATAGAGTTACTGGTAGGCCTTTTATCTGCACGCCCTGGGCCAGGATGATTTAAGTTATTTGCGTCGTCATCTTGTGCATTTTCAGCATTTCTTCTCTCAACTAACATGGTTCATTTAGTTGTGCGTAAATTTTATGAAACATCGCTGCGTTGGGTTTTTCCTTTGTTTTATCCTGGCCTTTAAAATTATTTTTTCGCTTTATCTAAAATTTCATTAATTCTTTTCCCTAATTGTTCTTGTCCTTGAGCGGAGAAAAACTTTGTATCGTTAATGGTCGCCACGATTTTCTTTTTTAATTCGAGGTCTTCGATTGCTTCGGCCGCGATTAGGTTAGCGCACACTAAACCATTAACTTTTTCTTTTTCTTTATTAGGGTTCTCTGGCCTTCTCACCGGCGCTGCTTTAGGCGCGGGTGGGGGTTCAGGGGCCGGAGACATAGAATCAGGATCGCGATTGTCATCAATGCTGAGAAGTCCGCAAAGACAAATTTTGCGGGCATAGCTGCTCGTGCTGCCTGTTATCTGAGATTCATCGGAACCCTTTTTAGATAACGGTTCTCTGGCCATGCCCACCGCTTCACCGAGGAGGCTACCTTCTTTACTAAAAAATTTGCCGGTGGCCTTGACATAATAGCGTTCACCAACTAACACGATTTCATCGCTTAATAAGATATAGCAGCCGTATTTTTTCTGAATCGGCTTGAATGCTTCTAAGATGTCTTCACATGAACGGTAGCTGAAGCCGCCGAAATTATTCTTTTGGTTTTTGGGAACGTGCAGTTCTTGCTGAGCTAGTGCCAAAACATTCATATTCTCCCCCATATTAATACCTCGGCCATTTCTCTTGCTGCTTCAGATAGTCAGGGCTATTGATCCACTTATAGTATTGAATAACTTTGATCATCGCGATGTTGAGGATCTCCATCGTCTTTAATTCGGTGATGCCGTAGGCCTTTGCTAGAGATGCCAACCCTGTCGTTAGAACATCAAGGGCATCGTTATCGCTAAGCCCTTCATAGTCTTTAAATTTTTGAGACATGACATCATCAAGGCCTTTAATACGTTCTTTAAAGACCGTGATGGCCGCGCCGATTTCATCAACTTCATCTTTATTCAGCCAATAGTTAGCGCCCATCTTAGAACTCCACATCGTCAGGAACGTAGTTTTTCTTTTCTGCTTCTTTAAGGCTATCTTTAAAGAACTTTAAAAACTTATCGCGTTTATCTTTTAGCGCTTCATCGCCTTTAAAGTATTTCAAGACAAAAAATAAGGCATAGTTGAGGATCTCAATGGCATCATCTTCGGAGCGATTTTTAGCAGTGATATAAAAGCCGATCACTTCTCCAATCTCTTCGTTAGTAAGCTTGGAACCACCTAAGAACCTATTAATGAACTCATTTACATCCATATTTTTACCCTTTAAGGGGGTGGCCCTAGGATCTCCACCAAAACCCTAAGGCCACCGGGGAGAGAAACTAAAACGGTATATCTTCGGTTGTTATGTCTGCTAACGTAGGTTGTGGGGCCGGAGGCGGCGTGTACTGTACACGTTCCATGGCCTGGGCGACTGTATCAATCGCCGAATCGAGGGGCTTCTTTTCTAAGAATTCTACATGGGAAGCGAGGATGTCGGTGCCGAAAAACTTCTTACCGTCTTTTTCCCATGACTTGTAAGAGATGCGGCCTTCAATATATACGAGATGGCCTTTACCGATGTATTTGGCGCAGGCCTCTGCAGTTTTGCCGAACGCGACAACATTGTGCCAATCGACCTTAGCTTCTTTATCTTTAGAAGTGTTGTCTTGCGTCGCTACCGTGAAGGAGCAGAACGCTGCTCCGGTTTTGCCATGCTTTAATTCTGGTGCTTTGCCGACATGGCCAACAATGATTGCTTTATTAATGCTCACATTCACCCCTGTAAATAATTCACAATTGGTTTTTTTATCTTTTAAATATTAATAAAAAAATTTAAGAAACGAATATGGAATATGCTTACAGGAATTGAAAAGCAAGAGAAAAGATCGCTACTTTTTGGAAGAGAGGTCTTTTTTACCGGAGGTTGAATCGAGGTAACTCTTAATGATTGAACGCACAATAAAGGACACTTTTTCGCCGCGATCCTTGGCCATCTGGATGAGTTGGTTAGCGTACTCCCGCTCAATTTTAAAATTGATGGCAAGGGAATCGTTTGTGAAAAATTTAGGGCGGCCCATTATTTGCTTAATAGTTTTTCTAAAAGTTTAGAGTGTTCTCGGATGTATTGCTTAATGATGCTTCGTAGCAGTCGCGATAAGTTACCCTCTGCTTCTTTATCAGCGAGGATACGCATGCTGTCGAAGTCATCCTCAGGCAATTCAAATATGCATTTTTTCTTAATTTCACGCAGCGCCATAATGCCTCCTGCTATGTGTTTTTTTAGCGATAACACATAACAAAATTTACATGCAATGTATCTTAAATTTGCTGAGATGCAAGGAGGGGGCGGTTAAGATGATATTAAAGTATATTAGTATTTCTATTGAATATTAATATAAAGCGGTATATAGGGGCCTCGTGGAGGACATATGGAATCGGTAACGTTTGCAGGAATGGGCCCAAAGGAACTAGGCCGCTATGTATTCGAGAAGGGCCATTTTCGGCCTAGTGAGGCCGACACAAATAAGGCCTATAAGGTCATTGGCAAATTAACGACGGAGCAGAAGCTCATCACATTGATCCTATTAGGTGGCCTTTTTGAATACGAACAATACCGACAAGGAAGGTAAAGTAGTAGTGCCCGACTGGTCACGTATATGGTGGGCGAAATACTTTTACTTCCTAAGCAAGATAAAGAGTGAGCGCATAATCGTATCTATTCAAAGATACTTCCACATTAACTTTGGCATGTTAGGTAAGAAGATTGGTGGGCATTGGAAGGATGCAGTAAGGGTAGCACTGACGCCAAAGGTGGCCAGAAACAAGCTTTATCTTAAAATATTGGAGCTATATTTTGCGGCGGAAGAGCGGCAAAAAGGGGATGCTGAGGCCCTTACTTTTCATGACGCAGTAGCTAAGGGAGATGGGGTAAATTATGACGCAGACGCTCTGGGACGTTTTTGTGAAAATTGTCCCAGAGCAGGTGCGTCAGAAATCTTCGATGAAATCAAAAATATTTCGGCCTATTCCAGAGCATTTGCGTCATGGATGGACGAAGCGCTTGATGATGTAAAAACCCGCGTGGAACAAGCGAAATTCCTTGCCACCTCGCGTTGGGAGCAGCAGCGTCAAAATATGCACGCCGCATGTGATGCTTCGCATGTAAACAAATTTTGTGACCATGCAGAATTAGAATTAGAAAAAGAAAAAAAGAAAAAAGAAAAAAAGAAAGGAAAAAGCAAGTTAGAAAATTTCTGCGAAGTTTGGAAATCAATCAAGGGTGAAGCAATCGAATTTGAAACTCTACCGTTAGAAACCCAGAGCTTTATCAAAAAATATTTAGAGCAGTTCACAGACGCTAATCAAGTCGCTCGTTCGGTAGAGAACGAAACGTCCGCGAACTTGGAAGAGTTAATAGCTAAAGACAAGTTCTTTAAGAACCTAACATTTAAACCACCTAAAAACATGAAAAGGGAGATGACAGATGATCGACGAAACTCAACTACTAAAAACACTTTGGCCTGATCCATGCCCGCGTTGCGGAGGAGATGTTAAGTATTGTGGAGGATACGATCGGAAGGCGGAAAAGTTTTTTGTCCATGCTGCCTGTACTGATTGTCACCAGATAACCGAAGGAGTTGAAGTAACTAAGCAACTCTACAAAGACATGGAAGATCCCACTAAACCAGGCGTCATTGATGTTCTCAAGCAAGCGAAGGAACTATGGGATAAAGGCATTTACATTGAAGACGAGGATATTGAAAAAGCAGTCGCCAAGGCCGCATTGAGAGATACTGTAGCTTCTATGATAAAGCTAACGGCGAAGCATACCCAAGAAATACGAGAAGGAATTGATGCTTCTACCAAGTCGAAACAAGATGCCACCTACGAGTATGATCTACTAAAAAAATGTCCCACCTGTAACTCTTCTGCGGACTACAATTTCACGATGGCCAAAGAAGACGGGAAGATCAGACAGTTCTTGCAAGTGAAATGTCGGAAGTGTGTTCGGATTGCAGAAGCAGTGCCGTGTGGAGAAGGTTCGGATGAAGAGATGGACAAGGCGGCCTTTGATATTTTCGATGGAGGGAATGGAAACAAAGAGGCCGCTAAAGCAATTGCTATGGCCGCTAAGAATTGGAACGAAGATAAACTAGCTTCCGGTATTCGTGGTGAAATAATAATCCCTAAAATTATTCAGACTCGACAAATAGTATTGAATCATGCGGATCAATTGATGGCCGAATTCCAAAAAAAGTTTGGTGTGAAGGATGAGTAAACCAAGTGAAATGATCAAGATCGTTTTAAAGGCCTCTAAAATTCTTTTAAAGAGGTTTTTAGGGGTGGGTAGCTACCCTCTATGCCATAGCTACTAACGACCTCACCAAAAGGAAAACAGGATGATTATAACTAGTTGCGCAGATATACTAGCATTACTTGAAGAGGCAGATATACTACCACTACTTAAAGAGGAGGAGATACTAGCACTACTTGAAGATAAGGGTTATCTGTTGCGCTAACTTCGGAGATAATTAATATGATAACGGTGATTATTGTTCTGATTGTTTTATTTTGCGCTTATCGCGTAGCCCAGGAACTAATTCACTACTACAACGCGGTAAAAGATTATCGAGAATTTCTGTGGGAATTTAAGGCCATTTCGTCTTTGTTATACGACGCCTTAACAGATGGAGTTGGGAAGTATGAACTAACGGATACTATCTATTCAAAAAAGATAGTGACGTTCACTCAACCAATCATTGAAAAAGATCTTTACAAGGGAAATGCAACATTCACCATTGGCAATAAGCAGATGATCATTGAAGCAAAGTTTTATTATAACGGCCAAGACTATTGGAAGCTATATCTGCGGTTTACCTATTGGATTGGGTTGCCGTTTAAGCTAAGGGTTGGTAGTCCTTTTGATGAAGTGTATTTAAAAGATTTTAAATTATCCTGAGGTAGCGATGGAAACTAGAGAAGAGAAGATTGATCATTTAAGAAATACTATTGCGGAATCTTATGTTGCAGGGACGGGGACTTCAAGGATCTTGATACGATAAGTTTAAAGTTCGAGTTCAATCAGGGTGAGAAGATTGCCTTTGATATTCATAAAGCCGTGTACTGTTCTTGCAGTGATGCTTACATCGAATAGCTAAAGTGATAGGAAATTTTCAAAAATTTTTGGGGAAAAATAACCCCCCGGGGGGGGTCACTCTTCTGATCGTTTGGCCATATGTTCGGCCTTTACATTCTCTGGCTCGAAGCGCTCTAGTGCCTTTTCTCGTTGTTTTCGGCGGTGATAAGCTCGGCGATTAGCGGCGTTTACACGTTCACGCCGGCATTCTGGACGTTCACAGACAACAGCAGAGGGGTGCTTAGCGAAAAAGTATTTCTTACAAATCTTACACCGGCGTCGATATTTATAAGGCCCTATAGTTAACGTATTGGAAGAGGCGCTTATCGACTGGAATAGCTGATCGTAGAGTTCGGGATCTTCCTGCATGGCCTGGACAAATTCTGGTGTTACAGGGATGATAGATAGGCGGTTGGCCTCGTCCACTAGCTCCCTATGCACCTTCTTAAAGTCGCTTGCGAGGTGCTTAAAATAGTAGTTTACAGCTTCTATTAAGCAGGCCCTATGCTGGCCGGCCGTTTTAGGGGAGGCAAAGCGCCACGCATTGTACGGCATAAAGATTGCGGGCTGGCCTGCTTTATTAATACCAGCGAGGCGGGGTTTAAGGAAGCCAAGTAGTAAGTACATAAACCCTCCTGTTTAGTTTAATTTGTCCCAAGGATCATCTTGACGGCCCTTATCGGCCCATTGAACGTCATAATCTTCTTGCGTTACATCTTTAAGAAGGCGCTGGTCATTAGCTAAAATATAGATGCTGCCATAGAAGATAATACGTCCCGTCTTTAAATTAGTTACTTGAACATCGTCGTTTAGTTCATGGTACTTTTCACGGTAGCGACGTTTACCAGCTAGAAAAGTGTACTCATCCTTAGATAAGGAGCCTTCTGCTTTTAATTTTGTAAAGGAGCATTTAGTAAATTCACTCGGGGAGGGCCAGAGTTCTCCCCTATTATCAAGCCAAAAGTGCGTAAGAATCTCATTCTTACCGTCTTTAAATGATGCCACGATATTGTCATAAAATTTTAATTTAAGCTTCTTGTTGTATCTTGATACGGAAATAATAAAAGGCCGAGCATCTTTGCAACAGAAATTGGTGTCCCATACATGTTTAAATAGCTCCTTGCGGCCGTACTTCTTAAGGGCATAACTTAAGAAGGCCTTTACCCTAGGGGTGGCATAATCAATCCAGGATTGTTTATCCATATATAGTCTCCTTGTTTTATTTGTAGCCTTTTAAACAGTTCTTAGCTAAGACAGTGAAGGTGGCCACGATGATCCAAGTTGCAAAGACGAGGACGTTCCAGACGATATGCCATAACCCCATCATTAGATCCATAGCTAAGCTATCTTTGGTACTATTGTTACCTTCTTGGGTAGCTTGGTTGTTAGGTTGTTTTCTTTTCCTGCTGCCTTGTGCCATGGTTGTCTCCTTGTTATGGCCTTTTCACTTTACTTAAGATTGATAAAATGCGTGATTCTTGGCCGTTCATTGCTTTATCAACTTCATTATCCACTACGTTCCAATTAATAAGCTCATCAGAAGTGAACATCGCGGCCAGCGCAGAAAACGGATCGGCCGGTTGGGTGGTTTTCTTTACTTTGCTTTTCTTAACTCGTTTAGTTGCCATGATAGTCTCCTTGTTTAGTTGTTTTCATTTTCAGGATCGCTAGGGTGTACCTCCCAAGATCGATCTTCATTTTCTAAAACGGGGTAAAGGTAAGCATCTCCATCATTAAACTCGATATAGTGCCAGCGGCCATAATGAAGCGTCCCGAGGCCTGATTTAAACGTCCAATCATCGTTGGCAGGCATGTGTTTAATGCCGTGGCCACCGCCGTTGGCCAAGAGCAGGTTAGCTTCATAATCCCCATAGTAACGATAGAAGTCTTTTAATACTTCCTTGGCCATCTCATAGAAGTAAGCTTCGATCGAATTGTAGGGCGCATGATGTTTAAGATCGAAGTTACCATGGCCATAATAATCGCAGCGGTCTAAATACTGTTCATAGTTTTCAGACGTGAAGTATTGATCCGGTTTTAATGGTTTTCTAGTATTCATAATAACCTCCTATTATTAAGCGGCCGCCGTGGCGACCCAATGGTGTAAACGGCCATTGGTGTATTCTGCTTCATAGCTGTTGCCATAGCGGGAAAAGGTGACGCTGTGATAACGGCCTTCACGTATTAAGCTGTAACTATACCAATGGCCTTGGTACTGTAAGACGCCGCTATCATGAGTAGCTTCTTGGCCATCTAACCTTGCAAAGCGAGCTTCAAGGAAAAGATCATGGACAAGCCACGCAAGATTGCGAGCTTCTCTTTTCTGCTCGGTGGTCATATTACCCCAGACGGAAGCCTTGTTTTCAGGGCCTTTACTTTTCTTGTAGTAACAGTAGGGGGTATCTGGGTGGCCCCAACGGCCGTTACCATCACGTTTAAACAGGGCATAATCACCTTCCCAAGCATCTAAGAAGCCCGTCCAATATGCCTCGAATATATCGCCCTTTTCGTTTTCTACGGTCATTGTGCCATGTGACACGTCAACTTCGATGATCCGGCCGCGATAATTCTTGCTGTTTTTCTTGAATTGTTTTCTTGACCAGATGTCGTCTTGTAAGAAGTTTTTCGTTTTCATAGTTAGTCTCCTTGTTTTGTTTATTATTATGCGGACGCTTTAAAATAGAGGCGGCGTACTTGTGCTGAGTAGGTATTGATGTAAAGTTTAAACTTGACCTTTTGGCCTTTTGTTAGTTCTTGAATTGTACTTCTCACCACGTCATCGTCAGCATAGGTGTAGTGTTGGCCGGGATAAGCTGGGCAGGCCGTGTAGTGGAAATAGAAGTTACCGTGTTTAGATTTAATAACGCCTTCTCCTCGGCCGTCTTTATCTACCCATTGAACAGTGCCAGATAATAGCTTACCGTCTAGGTGTTTTAATTCGTCCCATACAGTGGGCGGGCGTTTATTTTGGTTTTCTTGTTTTCTGTTCATATAGTCTCCTCGTTTTATTAGTGGTTATTAGCAAAGCACCCAACTCGCTGATGAGGTACCGTCTTCATGAGTAAAGGGCTCCCAGTATGCCCAGACGTTTTCACCGTCAATTTCACAGCACACGTCCACTACACCAGAGCATACTCGGACGCATCGCCAGGCGATTTCATGGCCGCCATCGGTGTAGGATGGAGCGTCCCAATCAACCTCTTCATCTGGCATCGGGAGCTGCTTATCATCGGCCTCATTGTAGGCATCGGTGAGGTCAAGAAGCTTTTCAATCGCCGCCGTCTCATCGCCATTATGTTCGGCCATGAGATATTCATGCCAGATCTTTTCAAGGGCGGCGTATTTAAAGCCCTCGGTTAGTTCCTGCTTCTTTTGTTTTCTAGTTTTCATATATGCCCCCTTGTTTTCTGTTTAATTATGCTAAGGGTAGTAAATAGAGGTTAGGGGTGTAGATTCCGGCGGCATCTTCATAGGCCGCTTGGCTATCATCAGCAGGCCGAAGGGCCGCACGCTTAGCTGCAAGATTGATGGCCGTGATGATGTAAAGATGGCCATTGATGCTGGTGATTGCTTGGCCGTTCACTTCCCAGGCGTTACTTACCAGGTCTGAGAAGGTGTAGTGGTCATATTTCCTTGTCATGTTAGTCTCCTTGTTATGTTCAATCCGTTGCCTATCAATCTTCTTGGGGAGGAGCGGGAGGCTTGGTTATGACCTCCCGCGTTAGTGTAGCTGCTCGGTACGTTTTCTAATTCATATCATATCACAAGTTATTGTATGATTCAAGGAAAAGCGCCCGTGGATAGCCAAAAAAAATGCAGAAAAGGCCTGTTTTCAAGGGTTTAAAATGACAAAAAAATGGGTAGTTTTCGGAGCATGGCGTCAGATAATTTTGGGCCGTATTTTTGGCGGAATTTTTTCCGGGGGGATCGGCGGCCACGTTGTTTTCTATGCTGATTTAATATAGTGTTGCCGATCCTGATGCCCTCGGCCGCCTCATTATATATAGTGGCCGATGGCAACACGGCCCTGGCGTGGTGGCATGATGGCCGGAGCTAGTGGCAACATGGCCAGCGCTGGTGACAAGATGGCCGTGGCCAGCGGGGTAGTGAGGTGGCCCAGTGATTTAAAATCAGCGGGCGCCGTGATGCTGGGCATGGTGAGGGTAGTGATGGGAGGCAGGTAGGGTAGCTGCCCACCAGGTCAGCAGACGAGGGTTTACACTAGGCTTTGGTTTAGGGCCTAGGTTAGGGCCTAGGCTTAGTGTAGGGCTTCATTAAAGGCCTACATGAAGCTTTAAACTAGGCCTTCATTTAGGGCTTACACTAAGTGTTAGATAAAAGGTAACGTATAGGTAACAACATAAGCTCGTATCTTACATGAAGCCTTGGATCACAGCTTAGATGACAGCTTAGCTCATAGCTTCCATGAAGCCTTGGCCCAGGAATTAAGCTAAGCTAAGAATATACCCCCAGGGTGTAGGCCTAGGGTTTAGGCTAACCTCTAATCTAAGACTTAGACTGTCAAAATGAGCTAACTAGCTAGATCCACGTGGCCTAAAAATGCCGACCCAGCTAAGTGCCCGGAATGATAGCAAAAAGTATGTTTTGAAACCTTTTCCCTTCCGGCCTGGCGCCAAACACAATTTCTATAAAATTTAGGGTACCCCCTGCGCTTAAGTATATATATAAAAACGGGCACCCCCCCTTTTCTAATTTTCTGTACCCCCCTCCCAAAACTATATTTTTTTTGTTACCCCCCTTTTATGGATATTAATGTCCTAATCCCTCTTGCAACCACCTATCGTTTTTATCTCTGGAACAGACTGTTCCCCTCTCTAAAAATAGACATCTCCCCCTCTAACGAACTAATGGCCCTAGTCGATGCATACTGTGCAGGCCTAGCACAACGCTGTGTACCCATTGAAGTATTAAGGCCTGCATTCCAGCGTCACCTTCAACGTCACAAGAACCTACCAACCCCCCAACAATTATTTAAGCTCATTGACCATATGGAATGGGAACCAACCCTAGACATTAAAGTAAGCTAATATCTATGCCATTGGAGCGCATAAATGAGTACCGATCCAAGACTAATGGACTTTATCCGTGAACAACCGCACATAGAAACCGTATTCAGGTTATTTCGACTTCTTTTTGCCAGCACGGAACTATTCCGCAAAGCAATCTTTTATAAAAGTCATGAATGGCTCCGTACTACCTACACCCTACCTGCTGTAGGGCCATTCAGAATCAATGAAGTATCTGTGGGTAACGGCACAGTGTACTTCAAGCTTTTAATGACGCCCTCAGGGTTCGTTGATGATCTATATGAAATTGTCCTTATCTATGAATTTAAACCAGACGATGAAATAACATTCTATGATCCTCGCACTATTCGCAGAACAAAAGTGACGGATGTCTATTGATGCCATTGAGTGCATCACGGGAGGTAACGTATGAGCGAAGCATGGTTAGACAAACTATATGCCAATTTTCCTGATCTACCTGATGCCGTTGCGTCATTCACTAATTCTGATATATTCGACTGGCCAGATGATCTTGCAACGGCCGTATATGCTAACACTTGTGAAACCATCTCTGAATATGACTTTAGTGACAAGCTAACGGTAGCTTCAATTATCTACGGCCGCAACGAAGTTCACTTTAATTTCTACTATGCTACAACAGTTAAAGAGCATTCAAGTGAAGGTTATCGTATTATTTTAGAATTTCGGTTTACCCCTAACGAACCAATTAAATTTGATCAAGCTCACTTATCACACGGCCATAAGAACAAATGTTACTGGAAGGAACCGATAGGAGGAGTCATGGGTAACAATCAATTTAAAGAGCATACGAAGGTATATCCTGAAATAAACAGCATCATTCATAGCTTAAACCGCATCTATCCTCGTGCGGAAGACTTAAAGAATGCAATCTTCACTAAATACCCTGAAGGGACACGTCGTGCGCATCATATTTTTCCTGCTGTAGATCATTGTCGTATTAATGAAGTATTTGTTGGTAACGGTGAAGTAACCTACTACATTATTCTTACTACCACTGGTTCCCGAGATGATATGTGGTCTAGTGTGATCAACTACAAGTTTGATCCGAAGGAAAAGATATTATTTGATCAACCTACGAGCTATCGTCATTCGATGATCATTGGTTGCTAATCTATGCCATTGAGTGCATGAGGTAGTCTATGCCGAAAAAACCGTTCTCTTACTATACTAAGCGCTATCCTGAGATTGAGAAGATGTTCAAGACCTTTGAAGACAGCTTCCCCTCTCGTGCTGAGATGTATAAAGCTATTTTCAAGTGCGGGCGTGCTACTCTTCCGGCCATTGATCGTTTCCGAATCATTGAAATTCTCTGTACTCCTAGTGAAACAAGTAGTGAGGAGGAGAAGTGTGTTGATGTGAAATTTTTCATTATTATTTCTGATGATGGCAGCATAGATGGGATGAAGGCCTTAGATATAGAATTTCTTTTTTCATCTGATGATGTCATTAAATTCAACCATCCTGAGTTTTTCGTTCGTCGCTTAGTCTCCGGCCTTTATTTTGACGGTGTTTACAATGACCATGAATGGGAGCCATCAGCTAAACAGATCAAGCGTTTAATTAAGGACTGAGTATGGATGAGATAATTGATGAGATAATTAATGCTCTACTAACTTTTGAACCTAAAAGTAAGCGTGAAGGTATTGGGCTGTATGATGAAGCATGCCTAGGATTCCCTGAAAATGAGTGGTCAATCAAGGCGTACTCTAAACTCAATAATATTTTTGGCCCTCCAATAAATGAGAGAAGAGACCAAGAGTTAGATGCCACTCTTTTTGGTGATGAGTTAGTTGTTCTTACAACTGGTGTATCAATGCTAAATAGTTACTTAAATGGAGCGCCTGATTCAAGAATTTCATTCCAATTCATTATGGGTAGGGCCAATACTCGCCTTATCACTTATCTTTATCAGCATCAAAGGGACTGGGAAAAGATGCCTTTTCAGGCACTTAAAAGAATCATCATCACTCATCATGCTTTTAGTAAAGCAGATGGCCAGGTAACTTTTGATAATTTTTTTGATAAACGCTTTGTCATTGATTGCAAAGAATACACATTCTAACAATGCCATTGAAGTGCATTAAATCTTTTCGGTGCGCTCTATCTTGATAGTAGGCCATCAATGATCAGACACATAACCAGCGCGATAATGATTGGCACTATTAAATCACTTCCTAAATTTTCCATCTAAATTCTCTTCCAACTCTTAAAGATTCCATGATCCGTATCTTCCAGGTTGTACAATTGAAATATGCCTGGATCATCCCAATGCGACTGAGCATGCCTGAATTGTAGTGGTATCCATTCATCCCAATTCCCTACAAAACCCCACGGCCTTGTTAGTCTAATTTTTTTCACTACTACGTCAGGATAGGCCGCAGCGATCCATGCTAAACCACTATCAGGGCCGATAAACATGCTCGCTCTTGAAATGGCCTCTGCTGCGGCCCAGGGATTGATCGGATGAATGCAAGGTAAACCCTCAACGATCTTATCTTTAGGCCCTGCAATTTGTAGCAAACGGCCTGTATGCTGATATTTCTCGACAATATGCTTGATAAGATAGTCCGGCATGTCACCATTAGAGCGCCCACTAACATGTAAGAGAATTAAGTTTCTCTTCTCAAATTCATAATTCTCGTATTTATACAACCTCGGACGATTGAGATATGTGATGCCTTTACTAAGCACCATGCTTAATACTACCTCGGCATTTGAGAGATATACCGTGGGCGCTCCCGGACGGCGGAAATTGCGCTTTAAAGCATCACATTCCTGCCAAAGATCTATGGTTTTTTCACAATATTGTTTAGCGTTCTCGACCCGAATCACATACGGGTTATGGTCAAATACCCAATGTTGGTCGATGTCAATCAAACATTGGCCAGTATTTCTAAAATAATTTTCTGGAATTGATGAAAATTGCATGCTGTCACCAATTCCTAGATAAGCTCTAGGTGCTGCATACAAACGAATGCCCACTACAGGTGCTTTGAAGCAGGGTAAGAGTCGCTCTAATCTTTTGCGCTTAATTGGAATCATTTCCAATCTCTTGCGACTTGCTTACTGATTTGAAAATGTAGATGACGGCCTAACCCCGTATCATGATCCACGATCAGCGTGGGTAGTCTTGTTTGTGGATTTATCGCGCCAAGATGCCCGGCCACTTCGGTAAATGCCGTTTTAATTTCTTGAATTTCTTTTTCCGACAGTCCGTTTAGGCCTAAATCAAATGCTCGCCCTTCTTGGTGGGTCGTACTCGTCCGGTGTAAGAGCGCATCTTGTAGTTGCGTACTGACCGTTGAGGTTATCCTTGCATTGATCGTCTTATTAAAGCGAAGCTTAATGAATATTAGCACTGAATCTAAGAGGTTCTGCACTAACGGATGCAGCTTGGTTCGGTTTTCAAAGGCCACCGGGTTCGCATAATACTCACCATGATGAAATAAAACCATAATTCACCCCTAGTAGTTGTACGTCAGAATCTTGACACCCCTAATAATAGTCTTTTTAATATTGTTATAAGTAAATATTTAAAAAACTTACATTCTCAGGTTCTAAATAATCTATCAAGGAGATACCGCTATGGCGCGAACGCCGACCACTATTGAGAAAACGCTTAATACCATTAAAGAAAACCGTCTCACCGTCGCGCCCGTGAAAAACAAGAGCGGAAGGCCTGAGTCAAAGATCGACTGGGAACTCGCCGAAAAACTCGCCGCTTTAGGCCCTACGAACCAGATTTTAGCAGAATATCTTAAAGTTTCGGATAATACGCTTGATACCCATATTAAGAAAAAATATGGCATCACCACGACTGAGTTTATCGCTCAGCGCTTGGCGCCTACGAAGCTCCGGTTATTATCCGTTGCTATCGAAGAGGCCATCAAGAAGCGCAATACTACCCTGATGATCTTTATGCTTAAGAATCTTTGTGGCTTCACTGATAAGAAGGAAGTTAAGCAAGAGGTTACAGATAATGGGCCTAAGGTAACGATCAAGCTTCCCCCACGCATGGAAGCTCAGGCCCAAAAGCTCGTGAACATGGCACCAAAGGCCATCGCTAAAGACGACTCAATGGTCATTGATACGAAGGTTATTTAATGGCCGATGAACCGAAGGTTTTTGGGCCACAGCCCGGGCCGCAGACAGAATTCCTTAGTTCACCCGCTGACATCGCTTTATATGGTGGGGCCGCGGGGGGCGGCAAGTCATTCGCCCTCCTCCTGGAGGCCACACGGCATATTGATGATCCCAACTATCGTACTATTATCTTCCGGCGTTCTTACCCCGACATCACTAACCCCGGTGGCCTCTATGATGAATCGAAAAAGATTTATCCCTATCTGGGTGGGGTTCCCCAAGCGACTACCCTTCGTTGGCGGTTTCCTTCGGGGTATGAAGTAAAGTTCGCTCATCTTGCCGATGAACATGCTTTGATGGGGTACTACGGGATTTCGGTGCCGCTTCTACAGTTCGACGAACTAAATCACTTCTCTAGTCATATATTCTTTACAATGCTCGCCCGCAACCGCTCGGCGACAGGACGATCTAAGCCTTATGTCCGCTGTACGTGTAACCCCGATCCGACGAGTTGGATTCGGAAGTTCATTGACTGGTGGATCGGGCCTGATGGATTTCCTATCCATGAACGATCCGGTGTTCTCCGCTGGTTCATTCGCCGCGGTGATGAAGTCTTTTGGTTCGATACCGAAGAGGACGTTTACAAGATGTACGGCCATGGGGATGCGAAAAACCCGGTGTTGCCAAAATCTTTTACTTTTATCGCCGCTTCGATTTATGACAATAAGATTCTTCTAAAAAATAACCCCGAATATTTAGCATCCTTGATGGCCTTGCCAAGAGTTGAACGGGAGAGATTGTTAGGCGGCAACTGGGATGTCAAGGCGTCAGCAGGTAACGTGTTCCATCGCGCCTGGTTCAAAGTGATTGATGCTTTACCTGCTGGCCCTATTCGCACAATTCGTTTTTGGGATAGGGCCGCCACGCCTGTCTGTGAGACAAACCACGATCCCGATTGGACGCGAGGATTGAAGATGCTCCAATACGAGAATGGTACGTATGTCGTTGCCGACCTTCAATCAATTCGGGGAACACCATACCAAGTTGAGCGCTTGATTCAGAACACGGCCACCCAAGACGGTTATGCCGTCGCACAGTGGGCCGAACGGGAAGCAGGCTCGTCAGGCGTCGGGGACGCTAATCGGTTTGTGACGATGCTCGCTGGTTATGAAGCACATACTACGAAACCTTCTACGGATAAGCTAACTCGTGCGCGGCCTGTTTCCGCTCAGGCCGAAGCAGGAAATATTTTAGTTCTTAAAGGTTCTTGGAACGATGAATTTTTCCGCGAGTTAGAAAATTTCCCCGAAGGTTCGCATGATGACATTGTAGATACACTATCAGGAGCTTTTAACGTGCTGGCAAAACGCCCATCAATTTTCTATCACCTCTAAAAAAGGATTTTGAAATGCCACGCCCGAAAAAGAAACCTAGCCTTCTTGAAAACAATTTGACCGCGGCGGTTGGATTTTCCAATGCGCCCTTTAGTCCATTAAATCAAGCGCAAGTATCGCGAACGGATACGATCGAAAAAAACTTGCGCTACGGACTTATTTCTAACAACTACGCTTTATTATCTCGAATGTATTTAGAATTTGGTTTGGTCACCGCCCTCATAGACACCCCTTGCGAAGATGGATTCCGTGGCGGCATTGAAATTCACACTAAGCAACTCGATGAAGATCAACTGATCGAACTACAAAACAGAATTGAAGAGGAGCAGGATTTAAGCGTGGCCTGCCAAGCATGTAAGTGGGATCGTTTGTATGGGGGTGCAGGGATCATTGTGGTTTTGAGTGATCAAGATCCCTCCACTCCATTAGAAATATCGAAAATTAACAAGAAGAGTATTTTAAAATTTCAATCTTGCAATTTGTGGGAACTTTTCTTTACCCGCGGGGATAATGGCGAATGGCAAGCTCCGGCCTCCGGGGAAGGCGCACCCTTAGAGCAGGCCATCTTACTTGGCGCTGGTTATGTGAAGCCGGAATACTACCAATACTATGCTTGCCGGCTCCATCACAGCCGCCTTTTCAAGTTAATTGGTGTTGAAGCGCCGTCATTTCTAAGAGGACAACTGAGAGGCTGGGGCGCTTCGATGCTTGAATCGGTTGTGCGTCCACTGAATGCCTTCTTGAAGATTGCGGATCTTACTTTTGAACTCTTAGACGAATGTAAAGTGGATGTTTACAAAATTGAAAATTTAAATTCGTCGGTGATTAGCGAACAGGGAACGGACTTAGTTCGCAAGCGTTTAATGATTGCGAATATGCAGAAAAATTATCAGCACGCCGTTGCGCTCGATAAAGAGGATGATTTTGAATATAAAAATTTATCCGGTTCGTTTGCAGGTATTGCCGAAGTCTCCAAGGAAAATAGAATTTCGATGGCCGGCCATCTCAGGATGCCACAAAACAAAATTTGGGGCCAGAGTTCCAGCGGTTTTAGTTCAGGACAAGACGACCTCGAATTTTATGCGTCCTTAGTGGAGAGTCAGATCCGAAGTAAAATTAAATGGCATGTCAAGAAAATGGTTGAGCTTCGGGCACAGCAATTGTTTGGCTTCGTTCCTACCGACTTAACAATTAGTTTTCAATCTTTGCGGGTGATGTCTTCTGAACAAGAAGAGGCCGTGAAAAATTCTAAGTTTACTCGCTTAATTCAAGCGCGTGAACGGGGGGAAATAACTCGTCAAGAATTTCGTGCTGGTTGTAACAAAGAACACTTGTTAGGGATTTCGCTTGACTTAGCAGGCATGCCTTTAGACGAAAACGATCCTGAAGCAGAAACCCTGATTGAAGATCCGCTATCTTTTCCTACCCAAGAAACCGGCGTGAAGATGCCTGAACTTAAGAAGCCGCATGTTCATGCTAAGACACCTACCGATGCTTCTCGTACGGCCATGGTGAATGAAGATCGTGAATTTAGCTCCGCGCAAATCTTAGAAGAGGGGTTAGCAGAAAAGTTCAAGAACACAGCGCAATTCGATCGTGCTTCTTACTTAGCAGAAGGCGGTGATGCTTGGACTCGCGGCCGTCCTGAATCGTTGTTTGGCGATTATAAAGATAAAGCTTTATGGGAAAAAGCAAAGCAAAGATCGCGGGAAGCATATGGTAGGGAGAAATGGGAATTTATAGCGTGGTGGTATATCCGTCACGGTGGTAAGTTTATTGTTTAATATTTTTATCAAGGATGTTCTATGGATCAAACGATTGTGCGGTGGGTGCCCGGGATGAAACTAAGCGAACTTGAGCGACAAGTCGTGATCGCATCAAAGGATTATTTTCCTTCGATAACAGATGCGGCCGTTTCACTCGGGATTTCCCTTCGCTGCTATCAGAACAAATTAGCGGCCATTAAAAAAGAAAATGAAGATGAAGAGCGATCAATGGATGCGCTTGTGGCGCGACAGAATGAAGCGATATTGCGCTTTAAGAGGATGGCCGCACCCGCGACGGTACGGCAGGAAAAGGCTGAACTTCAAAAAACCATTAAAGAGGATGCTAAGGTTGAACTTCCCAAACAACAATGAAGTCTGCGTTGAAGTGAAGCGTCCGCTAAGAAGTGGCTGGGTTGCGGTGAGTGTATCACCGCAAGGCACTTACTACTTATCGGAAGAGAACCCGCATAGCACGATCACAACGAACATTGATGATGCGGCAATTTTCGATAATTATGAAAATGCCTTTGCTACCCTAGATAACTTCAAGGACTCGGTTTTTATCGAGACTGAAAAGCAGCAGGACATTATACACTTTTTTCGCATTGAAAAGACTGAGTGGTTATGACAAGGCCTTTTAGAGTTGACTGGGCGTATTTAGACAAACTGGAAGATGAGTTGTCGAAGATCTTCCGGCGTCATTTATACGCGCCCATTAAGAAAATTTTTATCCAAGAAAATATCGTGACGAATGCCACGGAGCTAGAGAAGCGTCAGCGTGAGCAGGAAAAGGAGATGCTGGCCGCCGTACCGGGACTAGAAACGGTGGTAAATCAAAAGTTAATTGCGGCACTGAGAAGTGGGCGCATCCAATTTTGGGCCGATCGGTTTACTGGCCGTTTTGATGCGCAAACTTCACGTGAAATTATGAATCTTGGTGGTATTTGGCGCCCAGCAGGTGGGTTCTACTACTTGCCTTATAATAAGTTACCGCAGGATGTGAAGACAGTTATTAATTTCAAGCGGGATGATTTTACCAAGCGAATGGAAGATGCCGATCGAAAATTGTCGAAGATTTCGGGCGTCCAAGTGGCCGCGGCAATTGGTGCGGGGTTCCTTTTAGGTGCTATCCTGAGAAGCGAGAAGGATTTTCAAAGCGTAGTGAAGTCTGCTGAACAGGATCAAGTGCCTGAAACACCCCCACCAACGGCCGCTGCTCCAGAGGGTGAAAAGGAAGTACCGCTCCCACCGCTTCCTGAAGTTCCGCCTAAAGAATTGCCACCAACCCCTACTGATGAAGATGCTCCTGCAACCGTCACGCGCAAGATGGTTTCATTTTCTGAAGAGTGGGAAAAGACAATGAAGTTCAATATCGCGAGATGGTCAGATGAAGAGGTTCGGAGCATGCGCAAGAATCTTAAAGGCCTAATTGATTTAAATAAGAACTATGACAAAGAGGGAGCGCCAAAGAATATTGAAAAGTATATCTATGATCGTTATGGCGCTACAATTTGCAAGACAATCTTCCCAGGTAAACAACTCGAAGACTTAACTAAAGAAGAGCTATCTCGCATTGAAGCAAAGGCACAGTTCATCGCTCGCAATGAAGTACGCTTGATGAGTACCGCCTATAAATATGATCGCTCAATGGAGGACGGCTACGAATATTTTCTCTGGGTCTCGGTTGCTGATAACCCACAAAGCCCGGTTCGTCCTTCGCATAAAGATATTCGCGATAGAGTTTGGCGCTTCGACGATCCCCCGCTTGACTGGCAACTAGGACTTAATGTGCTACCAGGACAAGCATATAACTGTCGATGCACGGCCGTTCCCATTAAGAGTTCTCAAATCGCTACGGATGCTAATGGTAAACCACGAAAAAAAACGGATGGATCTTACATAACAATTTAGCTGCACATAATGTGCGTGCATTTTCTGCAATTTTAAAAATTATTTTTTGTTTTCCTGACTAATAAATATTGAACGCAAAAAATGAGGAATAGTTTCTGAAAAAAATTCCTCAAGGCGTTCAATGCTCAAAAATTCTGCTGTAGCAAAAATTTATTATGGCCTTCACTTCTATCCAGGCGTCGCGGAATATCGTGACCAAGGGATTCGGGTTTTAGTGAATGAAGATGCTATTCGCAAGATGAATAGCACCTTCCAAGGCAAGCCGGTTTTTGTCGGGCATGTTGACGATGAAATTGAAAACATGTCGCTTGACGAACTTAAGAAAATTTCTGACGGGACGGTGATCCGTTCCTTTTATAATGAGGCCGATGGGAAGACCTGGGTTGAGTTCGTTATCAACACAGAAAAGGGAATTGATGCAATCGAAAATAAAGGTTGGCGTTTATCGAACGCTTACAAGAAAACGGCATCCATCCCCGGCCATGGCCTATGGAATGGTGTTGATTATGCGGAAGAGATAACGGACGGCGTTTTTCATCACCTCGCGGTTGTCTCGAACCCTCGCTATGCCGAGTCGATCATCCTCACCCCTGAACAATTCAAAACCTACAACGAATCGAAAAAAGCGGAATTGATCCGTTTGCAAAATTCTTTGGAAAAAAAGGAACAGGAGAAACCAATGGTATTCAATCTTTTTAAAAAGACCAAGCTTGAAAATGGGCTTGATCTTGACGGCATCACGGTTCAATTGCCGAAGGCAAAACGTGAAGTGGCCTTAGTTGATTTAATTAACGAAGCCAACGTCGAGATGAAGGAAATCAAAGATCAAATCATCGTCATCAACGAAGCTAATGATGAACGCATGACGATCAATGAAGCTGTCCAAGAAATCATCAATCTTCGGAACGAATGCGACAAGCTCAAAGAAGAGTTGAAAAACGCTTGTGGCAAGAAAAACGAAGAGGATGAAAAAGATAAGAAAAAAGAAAACGAAGACGACGGCAAAGAAGATGACAAGAAAAAAGAAAATGAAGATGCCGCCGACGACAAAGATAAGAAAAAAGAAAACGAAGATAAAGAAGACGACAAGAAAAAAGAAAACGAAGACGACGAAGATCAAGAAAACGAAGACGACAAGAAAAAAGAAGACGTCTCGAAAAACTTTTTAAACGAACTCTTAAACGCCAATCAACTCTGCGACTTTGACTCGGGCGAGGTCAACATCCTGTTGCCTTCTGATCGGGCCGAACTCGGTCGCAAATATTATTAGGAAGGAGAAAAGCAATGGCATTAACTTCTGGTGCGATTAGTCTTGTAAAAAAATTCAGCGATAAGCTCCAGGTCGCCGCGACCGCGGCCACCGGGGGAACCGGACCATATTCTTATACATGGTACATCGACAAAAGTAGCTCTTCGTTCAGCCCTGATGCTTCTAATCAAGTAGCAGGTGCTACGGGGTTACAAGTAACTATCCCTGATTTGATTCCGGGCCAGACCTACTACATTAAAGTGGTTTCTGCTGATGACGGCGCGTCGGGCAGCACGGTAACTTCTACCGCCTTAACGGCCGCGACTGAACCTCAGCAAGCTAACCCCAACACCTTCGCGCAAAACGCTGGGTTAGGTCAAGTTGATTTGCGTTACAGCATCAACACGATTTCTGCGGAAGCAGGTGAAGATTTAGTTTCTGGCCAGGCCGTGAAGTTTGGCTCGGATAACAAAGTTCACGCTTGTACCGCGAACACTGACCGAGTGGATGGCTTCATCGTCCTCAACGTCAAGAAAAACAATTATCACGCTGGCGATTATTTAGAAATCGCTCGCGCCGGCACGTACATCTCTCTGCGGGCCACCTCGGCGTTATCGGCCGGTGATGCTTGCGTGATCGACCCGACTTGCATCGGCGGCGTCACTGCAATTGTCTCCACTGAAACCCCAACGGCCCAGGCCATGAAATCTTGTTCGGAAGGTGAACTTGTCGTGTGCTACCTCGCTTGTCCCGCCCTCTAACAATTTTCACATATAGGAGAAAAAAATGTCGGATTATATCTTAAAAAATTCTCGTGGCCAGGCAGTGAAGGTGAGTGGCCATGAAATCGTACTTACTAAAAACGAAAAAGACGTAGTGGATTTTATCCGCAATCAAGCGGCCGCTATGAGTAAAAATGATTTGGGAATCGATAACGTCGTCACAATTCTTACGGCCATTGCTAAGGAAGTTTCAAGCCAGAAGTTTTACAGTATCGAAAATTTATCTGACTACATTCCTTTTGACATTGGCACTGGTACCTGGATGCAATCTATCGGTACCTTCAGAAGTTTTGAATTTGGCCAGAAATTTGAAGACGGTAACGTCGGATTATCTGTTGCCGATGGAAAAATTTCGTCGATTGATGCTGGCGTGGATTTGATCCAACAGCCGATTCAAAACTGGGCGAAAAAAATTAGCTACTCGCTTTTCGCTTTAAAGCAAACTTCTGTTACCAATGTATTCGATTATGTCAGTTCATTAGAGCGCGCCAGGAAGCGCAATTGGGATCTTGGGCTCCAATCCATCGTGTTTCTCGGCGGCCGCAACGGTAAAGGCCTTATCAACTCGCAAGGGCCGACGGTTGATGCAACGACGATTTCCAAACCGTTCTCTTCGATGACTGCTGCCGAATTGAATGCGTTTGTTTCGACGGTTGCTTCCGTCTGGTATGCGAACTGCTACGCTTCGGCGAAGCCTAATCGTTTCGTTATTCCGTTAAGCGATTTCAGCGGCCTCTCTGCTTTTACCGATCCTAACTTCCCGCTCACCACGAAATTCAAAGCGCTTGATGATGCCTTTAAAGCACAATTCGGTTCTGATTTTAAGATCCTCCCGAGCGCTTACAATGACAAAGACCGCAATGGTCTTGGTGGGAATAAGAATCGTTATGTCCTCTACAATTCGGACATCGAAACGATCAAATTCTCGGTGCCTCTCCAATACAACGCCCTCCAATTAAGCACGTTGAATGGCTTCAGCTATGAATCGTGCGCCGTGGGCCAATACGCGACCGGCACGACTTTGATCCGCCCGCAAGAAGTTCTCTATTTTGACTGCGCTGCTTAGTAGCGGAGGCAGCACGCATAGGCTCCTTGATATGACCTGGCGGGCGAAATACCCGCCAGGTTTTTAAAAAAAGAACAAGAATGAAGTACGCCAACCCTACCATTGATGAATTTAAAAGCTATTGGTCGAGGGATTTTCCTTATAGTGAAGATCCAAAGGAAGGCGTTACTGACAACGACATTGCAAAGGCCTTTACCCAAGCGAACTTTTCAATCAATCAAGGCCTCTTCTCGACGCAGCGAGATTATACGACAGCATACATGCTCCTTGCTGCTCACTACTTAGTTTTAGATATTCGGCTCGCAACCCAAGGTTTGAACTCCTCCTATCAATGGGCGATTCAGAGCCGTACCGTCGGCTCGATCTCCGAGTCGTATTCGATTCCTTCTACATTTCAAAATAATCCGTTCCTGACAATGCTATCGCAAACAGGCTACGGCGGAAAATATTTGACGCTACTCCTCCCTCTAATGAACGGCAACATTCTATCCATCCCCGGACAGACTTTGCCTTAGGAGGTGTCATGGAAATTAAATTTGAAGTTAAGCTAAATCTTAATACAGATTTGGTGAAGGCCATATTTAAAGACAATACTAGAGTAAGCGTAGGCATCCTTGAACCGCAGGCAAGTGAACCACATATTGGGAAAAAAGGACAAGACGTTTTTCCTACGGCCACGCTGGGTTGGCTTCATGAATTTGGTGAGCAGGGACAAAAAGAACGGTCGTTCATTCGATGGCCGTTACAAGACGACTTTAATACTGAATGGCATCGCTTCTATACTGATGCTGCCTTACTGAACATACTTCTTACAAATAAAAGTAAGTTTTGGGACATTATCGGTAAAGCAGCATTAAGGGCCATTGATAATTCTTTTAAGCAAGGTGGTTCTACCAAGCGCAAATGGCCTGAACTGAACCCGCGTTATGCCTTAACTAAAACTTCTGATTTTATCCTTGTCGAAACGGCCAAATTGCGCCGCTCGATAACTTATCAAGTTAAGAGGTAGCCATGATTAGGAATGCCTCTAGCTTACCTTTTGCTAAGACAAATCAGATGCCCAACATGTCTCAGACTTTAGACGGTTGGATGATCCCGCTTACCTTCGGCATTGTAACGAAAAAGCAAAACGGTTTTTATACCCGTGAAGTCGTCGTTAAGAAAACTTTTAATGGCGTTTGGCAACCTTTAAATATTGAACGCTTGAAAATTAAGCCGGAAGGTGAGCGCTCTTGGAAATGGTACTGGTGTCACTCGCAAGTCAATCTTAATTTAAAGAATGACGACATAATTATTTACCTTGAACAACAGTATCGCGTGATGGGCGTTAAGGACTACTCCCTTAACGGCTTTTATGAATACGAACTGATTGAAGACTATACCCATGCAGGCCCATGGCCTGAAGAGGATGATACAGATGATGATGATCCGATCATTCCTGATGATCCCATCACTCCTGATCCCGAAACCCCCGATGATCCTGTAGAACCTGAACCTGATCCGGGAACAGAACCTGAACCCGAACCCGGGACTGAACCAGAACCAGAACCAGAACCAGAAGATGAACCGATTGACGAAGGAGGCGGTGAATGAGTGACCTCGTTCTGCCTTCCCCCA